>Ga0209096_1000998_pt1 | contig 33674 bp, 30 predicted proteins | sample AD_UKC034_MetaG_FD_184407 | JGI IMG/M metagenome (GOLD analysis project Ga0209096, IMG submission 184407) | Active sludge microbial communities of municipal wastewater-treating anaerobic digesters from USA - AD_UKC034_MetaG (SPAdes) (version 2) | ecosystem: Engineered > Bioreactor > Anaerobic >...
TATTTTCTTTATGGCTTCGGAAGAAAAGGAAGAGCAGCGACATCATACTGAGGATGGCCACCCATTGCAGGTAATGAAGCATGCCGATGCCCCTGAGTTCGCTCAGGAATCCCATTAAATAGTTGATCAGCATATTGCCGGTGAGGGCGATGACCAGGGCGATGCTGAAAGCGGTCCCCGACCATTGGGCAAAAAGCTCCGCCACCAAACCCAGGATCACGGGGAAAGCCGCCGCAAAGCCAAGGCCAAGGAGGCAGGCGGCGCCCATTGACCAGGCATATCCTTGCCCGGAATATAAAATGCCCACGGCCACAAACTGCATCAGCAGGGAGGCAAAAAGCACTTTTTGGGAAGAATATTTTATCAAGACCCTTCCGAGAACCAGGCGCCCCAGGGTTAAGGAGAGGACCAAAAGGGACAGGCAGAACAGGGATTGTTCACGGCTCAGGGTATGCTGGTCTTCGAGATAACTGGCCAGCCAGTTGTTGGCCAGCCCTTCGCTCCCGGATGCAAAAAACAAAAAAAAGCCGGCCAGGAGTAAAGTCCTGGACTTGACCAGGCGGACGGCCTGGTTGATGGAAAAACCCTGCGCCTGTTTGGGCTTGGGAAACCGGATCCAGGCATAAAACAGGATAACCAATAAAATACTCCAACCCACCCAGGCCATGATCTGATCGGCCCTGAAACCGCCCTTCAACAGATTCAGCACCGTAGGCATCGAAAGGGCCCCGATTCCATAAAAAACGCCCAGCAATCCAAGCCGGGCTGCCTTGGTCTGCTCACTGATGTCTGCCACGAGGGCATTGGTAGCCCCATTCAATACGCCGCCGCCCAGCCCAATCAAAAAGACAAAGACCATCAGCAACAGGTAATCCGAAGAATAAGCGATGCCCACCAGGCCCAGCAGGATAAAAAAAGAATGGACCATCAAAAGGCCTTTGTATCCATAACGGTCGGCCACAGGCCCAAATAAAAAAGAACCGGTCAGGATGCCCAACGGCAACAAGGAGAACATGGAACCGGCCTGCAATTCCGAAATGCGATACCTCTCCCTGAGGTCCGGGAGGGTAGAACCCAGGGTGATCATTACGATACCAAATATCAGCATACCGAGGCAAGCCCCGGCAAACACCAACCGCTGGTCATTTCTTTTCCAGGCCATCTTTCCATTTTTTATAAGCAAACCAGGCTGCGCCCAAAATGCCCGCTTCATCTCCCAATTGGGAGGGGAGAAACTGCACCTGCCGGATGCTCACCGGCTGGGCCCACCTGGACGCCTCTTCGTAAATAATGGGTATATACCGGACCGCGGGGCCAAATACCCCTCCTCCGAAGATGATTTTCCCCGGATTAAATATGCTTACGAGGTTGGCGCAGGCCATGCCCCAATACCGGATCGCCTCGTTCATGAGTTTTTGCGCGGCAGGATCGCCCTTTTCCAGGGCCGGAAAAATATCTTCCGTATTCCATTCCGGCCGCCCAAGCTGCCGGGCCTGGAAAGCAAGTCCATACCCGGAGGCATGGGTCTCAAAACATCCTCTTTCTTTGTAGCCCGCGGCATATTCAGGGTTGAGGGCCATCCATCCAATCGCGCCGGATATGTCATTTTGCCCGCGAAGGACATGGCCATCGGCCAGGATGCCCGCCCCGATCCCCGTCCCGACGGCGATAAAAATGGCATGCTCACTTCCGCTGGCAGCACCCTTCCAGACTTCACCCATCAGGTGGCAGGACCGGTCGCTTTCGATTTCCAGGGGAATAGCCGGAATGCCCAGGGTCTGGAGGTGGTCTTTGAGAGGGAAATCGTCCCAGCCTGCCAGGTTGGGCGCCCAAACCACCCCGTTGCGGTAGGCAATGCCCGGAACGGAAATTCCGATGCCGCCCGCCTGGTCAGACTTCTCCAGGAGGGCCTGGATCAGTTCATGTATCGCATCCGCAATCTCTCCACCCCTTTCCCCCTGGACAGGCCGTTTGATCTTATGCTCCACCCTGCCCTGTTCGTCGACCAGGGCGCCAAGCAGTTTGGTGCCTCCAAGATCAATGGCAATAAAATCGCTCAAGGTTTGGATGGGAATTCAGGACTTCGAAATCAGGGGTTGGTTATTTTGAGGGTCCAGGCGTATTTGCCGGGCAATTTTTTGGGCAAAGTGATCAGGTAATCGCCGTTGGACAACTGGGTCCAGGGCAGCGGTTTTTTCAGCCCCAGCATATAAATATCCGATCCTGGCCTGGGATTGATTTCTTTGAGGGTAGCGGTTGAACCCGTAAACTGATCGGCAATCACATAGGTGTACTTTCCGTCCTTGCTCACGGTAAATTTATAATGATCTCCCTCCTTATAATTTGGACGGCTGCGCGTGTTATATATGGCTTCCCCGTTTTTTTTCAGCCAATTCCCCATTTCCTGCAGCCGTTTCACGCTTTCCGGGGGAATCAGCCCTTCCGCTGTAGGCCCTACGTTGAGCAGGTAATTGCCCCCTTTGGTCGCGACATCAATGAGGTTATCAATCAGTTGTTTGGCCGATTTCCAGTTGTGGTCGTTTTTTTTGTAACCCCAGGTATCGTTCATGGTCATGCAAGACTCCCAATCATAAGCGGAAGTGCCTTCCAGGATTTCCTGCTCCGGGGTGCCAAAGTCACCGGCCGCGTCTTCGTATTCACTCATGCCCTGCATGCCTTTTCGCCCTTTGCCGATGCGGTTGTTGATGATGATTTCCGGATTGAGCTCTTTGATAAAATTATACAGGTCCTTGCCCTGCGCTTCGGTCCATTCCGGGATCCATTCCCCGTCAAACCACATGACCCCGGGTTCGTATTTGGTCATCAGTTCTTTCACCTGCGGTTTCAGGTATTCTTCCCGGTATTTATTCCAATCCGGGTTTGGACTGTTTTGGTGAGTATAATCTTTTTTGGATTCCGCGTCGGGGTGGTGCCAATCCATGATGGAATGGTAAAAACATATCCGGATCCCCGCAGCTTTACATGCATCGGTGAGTTCGCGGAGAATATCCCTTTTGAAGGGAGCGGCGTCCATGATGTCGTAATCGGAAACCTGGGAATCCCATAAGCAGAACCCATCGTGGTGTTTGGAGGTGATCACGATGTATTTTACTCCTGCTTTTTTGGCGATCGCCACCCATTTTTTAGCATCGAATTTCACCGGATTGAATTGTTGAACAAAGGCTTCATATTCCGCAATGGGGATATTGGCCGTATGCATGATCCATTCCCCTATTCCCTTTACTTCCGTACCGTTATAAATTCCGGCTGGGATGGCATAAGCCCCCCAATGAATAAACAAACCGAATCCGGCATCCCTCCACCATTCCATGCGCTGGTCCCTCGCCGCTTTTGACTCTTGGGAAAAACTCTCCAGGGCAAACCCCAACAGCAAAATCAGAAATAAATGCATTTTTTTCATATGGTCAGTATTATAATATGACGAATATAGGAATTTGTCCCTTTCTCCTTTCTCCCTTCTCCCTTTCTCCCTTTATTTTCCCTTCGCCTTTTACCCTTCGCCTTTCGTCCTTAATAAAAAAGTTCCACCTGTCCGGTCACCACCCGGGTCACCGGGCATTTGGGAAGCAGGCTGCGCAGACGGTCTTTTTGTTCCTGGTCAAGCGGGCCGGTCAATTCCACCTCTTCGTGAATGCGGTAGGAGGTGCCGCTTTCGGATTTAATGGTCTCCAGGCTAAGGCGGATGCGGATTTTTTCAAGGGGCCATTCCTTTCGGGCGGCATACATTCTCAGGGTGTTGATGGCGCAGGATCCCATCGCACTCAGCAGGATTTCAGTGGGCGAAGGAGCGGTATCCCCACCCCCGCTCGATTCCTGTTCATCGGCGTACCAACGGTGCACGCCGTTGGAGCAGGTACAGCGGTAATGCGGTTCCAGGGATTCAATGGTCAATATTCTTGGCATGGATTCAGTTTATAAAAGGATTATGTACCCGCTCATGCCCGATGGTGGTTGCCGGGCCGTGGCCTGGATAGACCACCACCTCATCAGGAAGGGCCATCAGTTTTTCCTGGATGTTTTGCAGGAGGAGGCGGTGGTTGCCTCCCGGCAAATCCGTACGGCCAATGGACTCAAAAAACAGCACATCGCCCGCTATGAGTATTTTGCCCTCTGCGTCATAGAGGCAGATGCCGGCCGGGGAATGCCCGGGAGCGGATATGATTTGCCAACGGGTGGTGCCGCTCACCAGGAAGTCCCCTTCCTTCATCAGGTAGTCCGGTTCCGGGGAGGGCTCTGCGGGCAAGCCGTACATTTTGGCCACCTGGCTTAAGCTGTCGAGCATGGGTTGTTCGCCATCCGGGATCCATAAAGGGATCTGAAAAGTTTCCTTGCACCATTTATTACCCAGGATGTGGTCAATATGGCAGTGGGTGTTGAGGATATGCGTAGGGGTGATGCCCTTTTCACGGAGAAAAGCCTGGAACCTTCTCCGCTCATTGATCTCGTTCATCCCGGGATCGACGATCAGCCCGGAACCGTCCGGATTAAACAGGACATAGGTGTTTTCACTGAACGCGTTAAAGGTAAAGGACTGGATACTCATGCTAAAGCGGTACAAAGGAAATACAATTTTGGTTCAGCAGGCAGGATTTATAGAGAAGGCCTCGCGACCTGATCCGGAACCCAAAAACGAATTATCTTGAAGCCATGAAATCCCTGATCTGCCTCCTCCTTTTACTCGCCGGCGTAGCCCCGCTTCACGCACAGGCCCTCTCGGAACAGGAGAACTCCGTGCTTCGATTGTCCGCTGAAAAATTCAACTATCTCAATCCGGAGAACCTCGACAGGCTGGAACCTTTCCTCCACGATCGCCTGGTTTTCATTCATTCCAATGCCATGACGGAAACCAAGGAACAAATGTTCCGGAATCTCCGGGACGGCAAGTGGAAACTGCGTAAAGTCGACGTCCGGGAAGCCTCCGTGCGCATCTTCCGGAAAAAAACGGCCGTCGTGGTCGGCAAGGGGACTTTTTATGCGAGCAATGCGGGCCATGATATCGATATTGATCTCTATTATACGGAGACCTGGGTGCTGGATAAGAAAAAATGGCGCCTGGCCAGCCGTCATGCGTCCCGTCTCTAAGCCGGCTTTATCCTCCTACCTACTATGTGGCGCAACCCTTATCTCAACCTGCTGGCAACCGCCTGGAAATACGCCCGGAATGAGAAGCGGCGCTATCTGAATATCTATGGTTTTTATGTCATCACCAATCTGCTCAATGCCCTCCGCCCTATCCTGTACGGGTGGTTTATCCATGGACTTGAAACCCAGGGAGTAGCCGTACTGAGGCAGGCCTGGCTTTATGTGGCCGCCTACCTGGGACTAAACCTGCTGTTCTGGCTTTTCCACGGGCCTGCGCGGGTGATGGAAAGAAAGCTGGCCTTTAACCTGGGACGAAATTTCAAAATGGAGTTGTTCCACCAGGCCCTTCATCTGCCGGTCAAATGGCACCAGGACCATCACAGCGGGACCATCATCAACCGGATACAGAAGGCTTATCAGGCCTTAAAAGACTTTTTCCAGGATGGTTTTATGTTTTTCGAGGCTTTCGCCAAATTCATCCTCTCCTTTGCGGCCATGTTATATTTTTCGCCCTTCTTTGGGGGGCTGGCCCTGGTCATGGGCATGCTCACCATTTGGATCATCTTCAAGTTTGACAAACCCCTCATCCAGAACATGCATGAAAGAAATGAAAAAGAACACCTGGTATCCTCCAATCTGTTCGACACGCTTTCGAACATCAATACCGTCATCACGCTGAGGCTGGAGGACCAGATGAAAAAAAGCCTGTCCGACCGGATCGCGCAGGTTTGGCCCCCATATCGTAAAAATGTAACCCTCAATGAATGGAAGTGGTTTGTGGCGGACATGCTGGTCGCCCTGATTTACGCCATAATCATCCTGGGTTATGTAAGTCAACAATACCAGCCGGGCGAGACCTTTATCCTCGGTGGCCTGGTGACCCTGGTGGTTTATGTGCACCAGTTTACCAGCGTATTTCATGATATTGCCTGGCAATACAACCAGATCATCCGCTACAATACCGATGTGCTGTCCGTCGGCAAAATCCAGGAAGCCTGGCGGGACCTCCATCCCCGGGAGTCCGTGGAGGATTTTCCGGAGGAATGGAAACAGATTGAAATATCCGGGCTGCAATTTTCCCATCACGGCCTTTATTCGGATAAAAACAAAACCCATAGCCTGCATGATATTCGCCTTCGACTGGAGAAAGGCAAACGCATTGCCCTGATCGGGGAGAGCGGCAGCGGCAAGTCCACCCTCCTGGCCCTGTTGCGGGGTCTCTATCCGGCCGAACCGGGATTGCTCTTGAATCAGGATGGCCATCTCTACCACGACCTGGCTCCGGTCAACCGGCGGGTAACCCTTTTTCCCCAGGAACCTGAAATTTTTGAAAATACCATCCGTTATAACATCACCCTCGGGCTCCCGGTGGAAGACGCCGAAATCAATCAGGTCTGCGAAACCGCTTCGTTTAAAGAAGTCCTGGATCAGTTACCCAAAGGCCTGGAGAGCAGCATCAAGGAGAAAGGCGTCAACCTCTCCGGAGGACAGAAACAAAGGTTGGCCCTGGCCCGTGGCATCCTGGCCGCGCGGACCAGCGACATCATCCTGATGGATGAACCCAGCAGCAGCGTGGATCCCCGGACGGAACTCGTCATCTACCGACGCTTATTCCATTTGTTCAAAGATAAAGTGCTGGTTTCCGCCCTGCACCGGCTTCATTTGCTGGTTCATTTCGATTATATCTATGTGATGCAGGACGGCAGAATACTGGAAGAAGGCACCTTTGACCATCTTCGTAAAAACGGCAGGATATTCGGGGAATTATGGAAACATCAGGAGACCTCATCCGCTGGAGGGGATTAGTCCGTTTCATATAAAGAAAAAACAATCAAGGGACGGCAATTCACGCCCCGGTCTGAATCGATTTATAATAACTGCCGGTCCTCACGACCACCGGCAGGCCCACACAAACGATCAGGATGAAGGCGGCCTTGGCCGCTTCAAAGGGCATCAGCCTTAAAGGAGCATTCCAGGCGGACAAAGGCAGTACGGCCAGGTTCATGACCGCCCAGATCACCAGGCCATAAAGTATCGCGCTGACCAAACGGCTTTTTTGCAGGAAACGCAGACGAGGATAAAGGAAATAAAACAAAGCCGTCCAGCAGGTGGCAATGAAAAAATGGGATATGCCCCCGACGATATTCATTTTGAGGCTGCCGTCGAGCGCCGCGCTGCCGTACCAACCCCCGGCAATGTATTCCAGGATCTTTTTGGGAAAACCGCCCCCACGGCTGATCATATACGAAACGACGGCTCCCGCGAGGTCAAGGATTCCGGCGACCAGGGCCGTGAAGAGGATGGACTTGAGGAGTTTGGAGGATGGCATGTCGAAGGTATGCGCTTCCAAAATACGGATTTATACCCTGACGGAGTAGGGCATGGATTTGTATATTTGATCAATGCGCCCAAGCCGATTTTTCTGGATATCACTTTTCAGTTTTGTTCTGGCTTCCCTCTTATCCGGCCAGGATCCTTCCCTGCGCATTGAGCCGCCCTCCTGGTGGATTGGGATGAAAAATCCGGCAGTCCAGCTATTGGTGCATGGGGACAGCATCTCCAGCCTTCTCCCCTCGGTTCGTTATCCCGGCGTTTCGATCCGCAAAATTTCCAAAACCGGAAATCCCAACTACCTCTTCCTGGATCTGGTCATCGATAAATCAACAAAACCCGGCAGCCTGACGATCTTTTTAGGAAATAAATTTAAAGCGGAATGGGACCTCCGGGAGAGGGAGAAGGGCTCCTCCCTGCGCACCGGTTTCGGCCCCGGGGACGCCATTTACCTGATCACCCCCGACCGTTTTGCAAATGGGGATCCGTCCAACGACGCCTCAGTGATGACCCTGGAAAAACCCAACCGAAAGGATCAGGATGGAAGGCATGGAGGGGATATCCTCGGTATTGTCCAAAACCTGGAATACATCCGGGACCTTGGCTTCACCCGGATATGGTGCACCCCGATGCTCGAAAACAACCAGCCCGCCACTTCCTATCACGGGTATGCGATCACCGACTTTTATAAGGTGGATCCGAGGTTTGGGACCAACGAATCTTACCGCGACCTGTCCCGGCAAGCCCGGGCTATGGGCATGGGCCTGATCTTCGACGTAGTGTTGAATCACTGCGGCGATCACCATTGGTGGATGAAGGACCTGCCTTCCCGCGACTGGATCAATAATGAAGGGAGCTACGTCAATACCAATCACCGGCGGGAGACGCACCAGGACCCCCACCGCTCAAAGTCCGATGAGGAAAGGATGACGGCAGGCTGGTTTGTGCCCACCATGCCGGATTTGAATCAAAGAAATCCCTTCCTGACGACCTATCTCATTCAAAACACCATCTGGTGGATTGAATACGCCGGTTTGAGCGGCTTGCGGGTGGACACTTATCCCTATTCGGATAAAGGGTTTTCCTCAAAATGGTCCAAAGCCATCCTGTCGGAATATCCCGGATTCAATATGGTGGGTGAGGAGTGGTCCATGAACCCCATGATCATCGCCTATTGGCAAAAAGGCAAGAAAAACCACGACGGCTATGTATCCCATATGCCCTCAATGATGGACTTCCCGCTCAACCAGGCCCTGGTCCAGGCCTTGAATGAAAAGGAAAGTTTCAATGAAGGCTTGATCCGGCTGTACCACAGCCTGGCCAATGATATTGTTTATGCGGACCCGTCACATCTGCTCATTTTCCCCGACAATCACGACATGAGCCGCTTTTATACCCAGATTCATGAAGACTTTGCCCGCTGGAAGCTGGGCCTGGTTTTTATGGCGACCACCCGGGGCATCCCGCAGATCTATTATGGTACGGAGGTCCTGCTGACCAATCCCCGTTCCGATGCTCATGGGGAGATCCGGGCTGATTTCCCCGGAGGCTGGACTGGCGATGCGAAAAATGCATTTACGGGAATGGGACTTTCGGATAAGGAAAAAGAGGCCCAGGTATTTTTAAAATCCCTGCTTCAACTCAGAAAAAAGACCCCCGCCTTCCAATCGGGAAAACTGATCCACTTTGCCCCGGAACAGGGGGTCTATGTCTATTTCAGAATATTGGGAAATGAGAAGTATATGGTGGTATTGGGGAAAAACAGAAATTCCATTCAAATAGACCTCGGGCGTTTTGTGGAAATCCTGGGAGCATCTCCTTCCTTTACGGATGTTTTTACGGGACAAGTTTTGCCTTTGGAAACGGCCAGGCAGTTAGATGCATTTGGGTATAGGGTGATGAGGGTCAAAAGTCAATAGTCAATAGTCAATAGTCAGCAGTCAGCAATCAGTAGTCAGTAGTCAGTAGTTAGCAGGACTATCTCGTTGCTCGTTTCTCGCTTCTCGCCCCTTGATCAAAAGGACCGGATTTTCTGTATATTTGAATTGAATATACATGAAAGAAAAAAAAGAACTCACAGCAATAATAGAACGGGAGGGCGATTATTATGTTGCCTTGTGCCCTGAACTCGATATAGCCAGCCAAGGCGACTCCATCGAAGAGTCACGCACCAACCTGATTGAAGCAATTGAGCTCTTTTTTGAGACCGCATCCGCGACAGAGATCAATCAAAGACTTCATGACGACGTACTCATTACCAGGGTCAAGGTATCCGTGTAAATGAATACGTTTTCCGGAAAGGAGGTTTGTAATATTCTTAAGAAACATGGATTCAAGGAAGTCAGGCAACGCGGCAGCCACATCATCATGCAAAAACCCTTAGGGAACAGCACCATTACCGTACCAGTACCTAATCATAAAGAACTGAGATTAGGAACACTTCGGTCAATCATCAGGCAAAGCGGGATCGATAAATCCTCTTTCGAATAGGCTCTAAAATCCAATAGTCAGCGGTCAGTAGTCAGTAGTTAGCAAGTTAGCTGGTTCATAAGTTCGCAAGTCTAGCTCGCTGCTCGCCCCTTTGATCAGTGCGGCAGTCCCCTTTCAGGGGTCAGGGGTGTGCGGATGAAGTAGTAATCAGGAATCAGTGGTCAGTAGCAAGTTAGCAGGGCGTTTCTCGTTTCTCGTTTCTCGCTTCTCGCTTCTCGCTTCTCGCTGCTCGCTGCTCGCTTCTCACATCCAACTACTTCTTATCCTGCTTAGCGAACACTTTTTTCAGCAGATCGGTGGTCCTCAGGCTGACGTCTTTGCGGATGCCGATTTCTTCCTTGGCAATCATGGAAAAGAGTCCGGTGAGCGCCTTGCTGGTCACGTAGTCATCGAGTTTGGGATTGGTCTTTTTTACAAAGGGGATCTTGTTGTAGGCGGTCACGGCAGTTTCCCAATAGTCCGCGGCATGGACTTCATTGAGGGCGTTGAGGATCACGGGCCTGAATTCGGTGTACAGGGCATCATAGGTATTGGTCCTCAGGTAACTGGTGGCGGAAGTGTCGGCACCCATCAGGATATTGGTCGCATCCTTGAAAGTCATCTGTTTGATGGCATTGACAAAAATGGGTTTGGCTTTCTGGGCGGCCAGCTCCGCGGCGCGGTTGACCCTCAGGGTGAGGTTGGCTTCCAGGTCGTTGAAGCCGGGCACGGCTTTCAGCCGGTTGATTACGGTCAGGGCCTCCTCCGGAAGCAGGACTTTATAGGGACTTTTAAAATACCCGTCCACCTGGCTGAGCAGGTCGGCGCCCTTGCTGATCCCGTTGGTGAGCGCTTCCTTGAGCCCGCCCCCGATCTCTTCGGTCGATAGGGCCTGGCCGATGGGTAATTTCAGGTTTTGCAGTTCGGCGCACTGGGAGGTGAAAAGGGCGAGGAGGAGGAAGGAAAGTTTTTTCATTCTTTTTTTAATTTCTAAAACGCAAAAGTATTGGATTGGGGGGTTATGGAAGGGTTAAAATGGTGGGTGGTATCCCGCTACCGCGGGTGGTGGATGGTGGGTGGTGGATGGTGGATGACTACATTTTTTCTACCTTAATATACTAAAACACACACCATGAGCACTGTAAAAAATTTTAAGGAGCTTCGGATTTGGCAACAAAGTATGTCATTGGTTTCAAAAATTTATCCCGTCCTGCAGGATCTGCCCGTGAATGAAAGATTCGGATTGGCCCAGCAAATCCGTAAAGCGGCAATCAGCGTCCCAAGCAATATAGCCGAAGGACAAGTAAGGGGAACCAGAAAATTTATTTATTTCCTAAATATCTCATTAGGTTCATTGGCTGAACTGGAAACACAATTGTTGTTGACTGTTCAATTGAATTTTTTGAGTAATGAAAAGACATCTCCATTGATAATAGAATTGGAGAGTCTGACCCGTCAAATACGAGCATTGATAAATAAATTAAAAGGATAAAAGACATCCGACCATGATAAGACCACTGGGATTTCAGGGCCATCCACCAACAACCATCCACCATCCACCAACCACCCCTATCCCAGCTCCACATAAAACCTCCCCAGCTCCACCCCCAGCAAGGGATTCGGCTTGGAAATCCTGACCTTCACAACGGCATCCCGCCCGGTCAGGGCCAGGATCCTTTCCCGGATACGGTGTGCGACATGCTCCAGGAGCCTGGAAGGGATCTTCATTTCCTCTTTGCAGAGGTCGATGATTTTTTCGTAGTTGAGGGTATCCCCGAGCTGGTCGGTGCGGCCTGCGGTTGCAAGGTCGGCCTCGACATAGATATCCAGGATAAATTCCCTGCCCAGGAGACGCTCTTCTTCATAGTACCCGTGATGGGCAAAGAGGCGCAAGCCTTCGAGGGCGATCTTCCCTTTATGCGTATTCATTGAGTAATTAAATTGATGAATCCGAATACAAGATACGAACAGTCGGATAGAGCGATGGTCGCATCATGGGATATAACCAAGGATTGAATGAGCAATTCTCTCTGCGATTTCTCTGCGCCCTCTGCGTCCTCGGCGGTTAAACCCCTACAAACACCAACGGCGATAAAGTCCCTGATTAAAAATCGATTCCTTTCTCTGCGATTCCTCTGCGTCCTCTGCGGTTCATTAAATAGAACTTACTTCCTTTCCAACCAAAAGAATCGAAGGAAGGAATCTTTCATCTAGCCGCCAAGATCGCGAAGTACGCTGAGGCTCTGCAAAGACATTTCATTACCCCTTTTCCTCTGCGACCTTCGCGCCCTCTGCGGTTTATTAAATGGAATATTCTTCCTTTCCAGCGAAAAGAATCGAAGGGAGAAATCGTTCGTTTAACCGCCAAGTGCGCAAAGTACGCTGAGGTTCCGCAAAGACATTTCATTACCCTTTTCCCTCTGCGCCTCCTCTGCGACCTTCGTGCCCTCTGCGGTTAAACATGTGCAACCACCAACGGCGATAAAGCACTGATTAAAATCGATCCTTTCTCTGCGAATCCTCTGCGCCCTTTGCGACCTCGGCGGTTAACCATATGGAAACATACGCGGGGAATTGTAGTTTATACCCCAATGGAGGCCCGATCCCTGCGATTCTTCTATTTTTGCCCCATGAAACCATCCCAGCGCGAAGACCGCTATCAGCACCACGATTATTTCCAGGTCGATGAATTGTTGAGTGAAGACCACCTGATGGCCCGGCAGGTGGTCAGGGACTGGGTCAAAAAAGAAGTCAGCCCGATCATTGAAGACTATGCCAACCGTGCGGCCTGCCCTACCCATTTGTTTAAAGGCCTGGCGGAAATCGGCGCCTTTGGGCCCAGCCTGCCCGTGGAATACGGCGGAGGAGGCATGGACGAGATTGCCTATGGTGTGATCATGCAGGAACTGGAACGGGGGGACAGCGGCGTTCGTTCTATGGCCTCGGTGCAAGGGTCCCTGGTGATGTATCCCATCTATTCCTACGGCAGCGAGGAACAGAAAAGAAAATATTTGCCCAAACTCGGGACCGGGGAATTCATCGGTTGTTTCGGGCTCACCGAACCGGACCACGGATCCGACCCTGCGGGCATGACTACCCGCATTAAAGATGCCGGCGATCATTATATCCTCAACGGGGCCAAAATGTGGATCACCAATTCCCCGCTGGCCGACCTTGCCGTGGTCTGGGCCAAGGACGAAGAAAATACCGTGCGGGGCATGATCGTAGAAAAAGGCAACCCCGGCTTCAGCGCCCCTGAAATCCACGGCAAGTGGTCGCTCCGTGCATCCATCACCGGCGAATTGGTCTTCGAGGATGTCAAGGTGCCCAAAAGCCAGGTCCTGCCCGGGGTCAAAGGCATGAAAGGCCCCCTGTCCTGCCTCTCCAAAGCCCGCTATGGCATTGCCTGGGGAGCCATCGGGGCTGCCCTGGACTGTTATGACACGGCGCTCCGGTACAGCAAGGAAAGGAAACAATTTGGCCGCCCCATAGGCCAATTTCAACTTACCCAGAAAAAACTGGCGGAAATGATCACCGAGATCACCAAGGCCCAGTTGCTGACCTGGAGGCTGGGCGTATTGGCCAACCAGAAAAAAGCCAGCCCGGCCCAGATCTCCATGGCCAAGCGGAACAATGTGCACATGGCCCTTACCGTCGCCCGGGAAGCCCGGCAGATTTTGGGCGGCATGGGCATTACCAACGAATATCCCATCATGCGGCATATGATGAACCTGGAGACCGTATTGACTTATGAAGGCACCCACGACATCCATTTGCTGATCACGGGTATGGACGTCACGGGACTGAATGCCTTTTCGGGTTAAATAAATAATGACGGCCTTTCAGGCCTGCCCTTTCAGGGCGATATGACTGACCTCATACCCGAGCTTCGGGCAATAGGCCCGAAGCTCGGGAAATGGCGCCCTTTCAGGGCTAACTCATACGTTGCTTTCCTGTTCCTGTTTGACGCCTCCATGCAGGAATTCATTTTCGGTTAAATGGCGCCCTTTCAGGGCGATACGACTGACCTCATACCCGAGCTTCGGGCAATAGGCCCGAAGCTCGGGAAATGGCGCCCCTTCAGGGCTAAGGCATACGATGCGTTCCTCCATCCTGGAATTTAATCTGAGGCTAACCAATGATCTGAAAGGGGGTGTCTAAAAAGTCAAGATATCGTCCAGTCAGTGTGCGGAATGATCAGTACAAACGAGGTTGTATCAGGCGTCCTCGCCCGCCTGCAGTCTGGCAGGCCTGAGACTGGTTCGCAATATTATAGTGCCATCAGAAAAGCAATATGAAATTATTGTTTGTAAACTCTCTTATGACATACTGCTAAAACACTTCAGGCGGGACGCCCGCCTGACCACAACTGTATCCTATTGACCAGTCGGGCAGGCACTGAAGCAACTCCGCCTTGTTTGGCCATTCATGAGGCCTGAAAGGCCGTCATTCCCCCTGCATTGGGCGGCTGCCCAATGCAGGGGATTAAAACAGATCCATTCGCCCTGAAAGGGCATCAGTTATCTACGCAACAAAATCCGTTTATAAAAAATTGGATTGAAAATGAGATTCACAGGAGTGGAATCAGTCGGTGTACAAAATTGAAAGTGAGTCCTCCAGTATTAGCCACAAAACTCCCCCCTTTGACGTGATTTGATCCGCTTAACGATTTGTTTTATTTTGTAACTATTATTTAACTGATAAAGCCGGTATTTTTGCACTAGAAATGAATAAGATACGCCTCTGGTCCGGTATTTATTCCTGTGGATTGCTGTTTGCCTTTTTCTCGGCCCAGGCCCAGCCCAGATCCAATACCGATTCGATCCGGCTGGTCAATCCTTCATTTGAAGACATCCCCAAACAAAGTTCCCCTCCCCTGGGCTGGGCGGACTGCGGCTTTACGGGCGAATCCGCCCCGGATGTCCACCCCAGCAATTTCTGGGAAGTCAGCAAACCGGCGATACATGGAAAAACCTATGTCGGGCTGGTCGTGAGGAATAACGATACCTGGGAACGGATCAGCCAGATGCTGGAATCCCCCCTGCAGGCCGGTCAATGTTATCATTTCAGCATTTTCATTTCCACTTCCGAAAACTACAAGAGCCGCACCAATGTGGGCAACAATCCGCTCCTGCGCATGCAGAGCGATTCCATCTTCAATTTTAATATCCCGGCAGTATTGCGGATCTGGGCGGGTAATATCTCCTGCGGCCGCTCCGAGTTGCTGGCCGAAAGCGTACCGATCGAAAACGTGGAATGGAAAAGATATGATTTCAGGCTGAAGCCCAAGGCCAATTACAATTATATCATGTTTGAGGCCTTTTTTAAAACCCCGGTGCTTTTTCCTTACAATGGAAACATCCTGCTCGATAACGCCTCAAGCCTCCAGCCGGTCCCCTGTAACCAACCCATGGAACCCCCTAAGCCGGTAGCCGTAGCCCCAAAACCCAAACCCCCGGTCTGGCAAGCCGGAAAGGATACTTCCAAACCGCCCCCACCCGTGGTATTCAGGCCCAAACCCAAGGTGGGCGAGATCATAAAGATCAACAATCTCTACTTCAAAGCGGACAGCGACAGCATTCCGCCGAACAGCTACCAGGCCCTGGATGAAATATTCCATTACCTGCAAGACAACGAAAGCCTGGTCGTGGAGATCGGGGGGCATACCAACGGGCTTCCCAAAGATGATTTCTGCGACAGCCTTTCCGAACTCCGGGCAAAGGCGGTGGCCGAATACCTCATGCGCAAAGGCATACCCCGGGAGCGGATGACCTATGTCGGCTATGGCCGCCGGAAACCCATCGACACCAATGCCACCCGTGAAGGCCGGGCGCGAAACCAGCGCGTAGAATTAAAAATCCTGAGTTCCTGATGTCCTTATTTAAAATCGGACAGGAACGTTCCAGGGAAGAAATTCAGGAATATCTCCACGCTACTGCCTGGATGCCCGGGGAAACCGTGCATTCCACAAGCAAGGCCGGGGAGGGCAATATGAATGTCATCCTGAGGGTCAGTTTCTTTTCCGGAAAAAGCCTGATCCTGAAACAATCCAGGCCTTATGTAAACAAATTCCCCTCCATCCCCGCTCCGCCCGAACGGATCGAAACGGAAAACGCTTTTTACCAGCTTGTGCGCAAACATCCGGAATTATCGGATTTCATGCCCCGGGTGATCGGATTTGACCGGCCAAACCGGATCCTTGCCCTCGAAGACCTGGGTGAAGGGAGCGACTATACTTTTATATACAAAAAGGATTCATCCTGGCCCCTTGATTTAAACCGGGATGCCCTTCGGTTTTTATCCATCCTGCACCATCTTCCGGTCCCCGAAGGATACCCCTCCAACCTGGCCCTGCGCCAACTGAACGCCGAACACCTCTTTGATTTCCCTTACCGCACCGACCACGGTTTTGACCTGGACAAGGTCCAGTATGGTCTGGAGGACCTGGCAAGACCCTACCGGGAGGATCTTTTATTGCGGGAAGCGATAAAAGGACTGAAAAAAATATACCTTGGCCAGGGTGGCCGCCAGTTGCTTCACGGCGACTATTTCCCTGGCGGCTGGCTGCAGGCCGGGGGAGGCTTTAAGGTGATCGACCCTGAATTCAGTTTTATCGGGCCTGCCGAATACGACCTGGGGATCATGATGGCTCATCTGTTCATGGCGCGTCAGGATAAAAACCAGGTTGCGGGATTTTGCAGCGCCTACGATTCCCCAAGCGGTTTTTCTGATACCCTTTGCTGGCAATTTTGCGGGATGGAGATTTTCCGGCGTCTCATCGGCCTGGCCCAATTGCCGGTGGACCTCAGCCTGGAGGAAAAAGCAAGCTTACTAAAACAGGCTTATGAATGGGTGACGGGATCGGGTCAGGCTTCGGGGCATTTTGGGGAATCCGGGGTGTCAAAACCAGTGACTTCGTAGGGGCACCCTGACTTTCAAATAACTACAACAATCCAAACAAAACCGCCTGGGCCGCAAAAATCCGGTTCCTGGCCTGCTTCAGCACCAGGGAATCCGGCCCATCCAATACCTCATCCGCGATTTCCAGGTTTCGCCGGGTAGGAAGGCAGTGCATGAATTTCCCCTGACTGGTCAAGTCCATTTTTTTTGAAGTGATCATCCAGGATGGGTCCTGGCTCAGGATTTTACCATAATCCCGGTATGCGCTCCAGTTTTTGGCATAGACAAAGTCTGCGCCTTCCATCGCTTTGTCCTGGTCGTATTCGATACGGGCGCCAGGTGTAAAGGCCTCGTCCAGTTCATATCCTTCCGGGTGGGTGATCACCAGATCGTATCCGTATCCCAGGGTCCATTGGGAAAAACTGTTGGCTACCGCCTGGGGCAGGGCGCGGATATGCGGCGCCCAGGTGAGGACCACTTTGGTGTTTTTTCTATCCTGACTGCGGTGCTGCTCCATGGTCATGATGTCCGCAAAGGACTGCAGGGGATGCAGGGTGGAGGATTCCAGGTTGAGGATGGGCACCCTGGAGTACTTGCAAAAACCCGTCATGACTTCCTCGCGGTAGTCTTTGTCCCGGTCGGTGAGCCCGGGAAAGGAGCGGATGGCGATGAGGTCCACCATCTGGCTCATGACGGCCGCCGCTTCCTTCACATGTTCGGCGCGGTCGGCGTTCATGACGACTCCCTCTTCAAATTCCATCTTCCAGCCCTGGTCCGCGTTCAGGCCGATCACCTTCATGCCGAGCTGGTAGGCGGCCTGTTGGGTGCTCAGCCGGGTCCGGAGACTGGGGTTAAAAAACAACATGCCCAGGGTCTTGTGCCTGCCGGCATCTTCGGACTGCCAGGGGTCCCGGGCAAAGGACAAAGCCTGCTCAAGGAGGGCTTCCTTATCCTCCACATCCCGGAAAGAAATAAAATGATTCATGCAACGGGCATAAATATAAGGCAATCGCCGCAAGGTCGAATTACTCCGGTGACGTGTAATCAAAAATGTCGTACGTTTAAATGGGACTGACAAAAGGCAAAAAATGCCTGACCGCCTAAAGACACAAATAGCTCAAGGATAGCGAAGCAGTAATGTTCAAAGACATCTATACCTACTTCGTGAGCCTGGTGTCTTCTATATAACTCAATGCCAAACCATTGGTAAAAAAAGAGGACTTCGGTGAAGAAATATAAAATTCAAATCACGAAGGAGGCTTATGCCCATCCTTTTACCAAAGTTATCTCTCCGGTGTTGCAGTGCACCAAACTCCTGCACACTTTGCCGGAGATATTGAGCTTCACCCAAACATGGGGCGGGCTGTGTCGGGACACACTAGATCCCGTAGGGATTTCATACGGGTAGCAGAAAATTTTGGGATTTAATATCGTCCCGGATGGGACGAAATAACTTGACCGTATATGCTACCCACATTACGTGCCTAAAGGACCATTTGAGATCGCGATTTATATGTAACAATATCATGATATGTTTTCTGGGCTGAAGTCCGAATGGGGGTTTCTGAGGAGGGCGGTTTGGGTCGCACGGAGGTCACAGGGTACGAGGAATATAAATTTTCTCCTGACGCTGCAGTTCACCCAACTGCTGCACACTTTGCAAGAGATACTGAACTTAACCCAAACATGGGGCAGGCTGTGTCGGGACCTTAGATCCCGGAGGGATTTCATATGGGTAGTATAAAATATTGGGATTTAATATCGTCCCGGATGGGACGAAATAACCTGACCGTATATGCTACCCACATTACGTGCCTAAAGGCACCATTTGGGATGCAATTTATACGCAACAATATCATGATATGTTTTCTGGGCTGAAGTCCGAATGGGGGTTTCTGAGGAGGGCGGTTTGGGTCGCAGGGAGGTCACGGGGTACGAAGAATATAAATTTTCTCCTGACGCTGCAGTTCACCCAACTCCTGCCCACTTTGCAGAAGATATTGAGCTTCACCCAAACATGGGGCAGGCTGTGTCGGGACACACTAGATCCCATAGGGATTTCATACGGGTAGCAGAAAATTTTGGGATTTAATATCGTCCCGGATGGGACGAAATAACCTGACCGTATATGCTACCCACATTACGTGCCTAAAGGCACCATTTGGGATGCAATTTATACGCAACAATATCATTACCTGTTTTTTGGGCCGTAGTCCGAATGGAGGTTTCTGAGGAGGGCGGTTTGGGTCGCAGGGAGGTCACAGGGTACGAAGAGTATGAATTTGAAAAATTCAGATATTTTCAATTCCTACCTTCGTGAACCTTGTGTCTCAGTGGGCAACCACCCCCGTTACCGTTGCTGCAATTAAACTGTGCTATTCACTTCGCTGTGTCGTTGTGCTTTTGTACCGTTGTGGGAAAACCGCCGTTTCGTCGTGAGAAATTCGAAACATATATACCTCCAGCATCGAAGATGCTCCACGTTTTTAATACTCATTCAAGTACAACCCCGGTGCTTCGGAGAAGCCCAACATCGTCGAACATCTACGATACAAGGCCTCACCGAACGCCCACCAAAAAGATGGCCACTCCAACCGCCTATATCGAAAAAAATAATGTCTTTTTAATTGGGACTACGATTGTTGAGCTTCTCCGAAGCCCTTGTTTTGTTCTTATTTTTTACCAAAAACGTCATGCATCTCCGATGCCGGAAGAATCAAATCCTTGCTCATAAATGCACCTAGCCTTGCATGAACTCTTTAATGCTCTTTGAGACGTTGTGGGAACCACTGCCTGTAGGGGCCAAAGCCCGAATGGGAGCGGCCGAAGCAAAGCGTCGTCCGAACGGGTGCTCTTCGCTTCGCCGTTGTGGGAACCATCGTCGTGTCGTTGTGGGAACCATTGTCGTGTCGTTGTGGGAAAAACTTTTGTGCCCTTCGCTTCGCTGTGTCTTAGTAGGCATCCCATACGGCCCTTGTGGGAAACCTCTCAAGCATGTCGTGTCGTTGTGGGAATTAAATAGTGTCCTTCGCTTCGCAGTGCCTTTGTGGGCAACCTTGCAGTTCACCCAACTGCTGCACGCTTCGTGGGCAGCCCCTTTGGTCAGCCTCCATCCATACCACGACATGGTGGTCTGATAGCGGCTTATCAGGACTTGGAAGAAGCCTTGGCCACGGGACGGTAGCCCGGGGTCTTATCGGAAAGGGTCCTGAGCACGGAACGGAGCTTTTCCGTCAACTGATCCACCTGGTTGGCCTGGATGCTCAGGGGGGGCAACAAACGGAGCGTATTGGGATCGGCGGCGGATCCGGTAAACACCCTTTCTTTGAATACCAGTTGTTTGCGGAGGTCGGCGACCGGAAAATCAAATTCCACACCTACCATCAGGCCTTTCCCGCGCACTTCCCTGACCTGGGGAATTTGGGTCATTTCAGCCATGAGGTATTCGCCCACCTCGGCGGAGTGGCTGACCAAATCGTCCTCTTCCATCACTTCGAGTACGGCGAGAGCCGCGGCACAGGCCAGGTGATTGCCCCCGAAAGTAGTGCCCAGCATGCCATGCCTGGCTTTGATCCCGGGCTGGATCAGGACGCCGCCGATGGGAAATCCATTGCCCATGCCTTTGGCGACCGTGATCAGGTCGGGCCGGATATCGTCCGCATGCTGGTAAGCGAAAAACTTGCCGCTCCGGCCATACCCGCTTTGAATTTCATCCAGTATAAAAAGGGTTTCCGTCTTCCGGCAAAGCGTTTGCAGTTCCCGTAGGAAGGTCGCATCCGGAACATAGACCCCGCCGATGCCCTGGATGCCCTCGATGATCACGCAGGCATACTCCCGGCTTTCCAGCAATTCTTCCAGCCGGCCGGTTTCGTTGAGCGGACAGAATTCGACGTCAAAGGTTTTATTGATTTCCGACTTGATTTTCGGGTCATCGGTGACGTTGCAGGCGGCGGAGGTACGGCCATGGAAGCTTTTTTTAAAGGAGATCACCTTTTTCCGGCCATTCTGGAAAGAAGCCAGTTTGATGGCATTTTCATTGGCTTCCGCGCCGCTGTTGATCAGAAAAAGCTGGTAGTCTTCGCAGCCGCTGATTTTACCCAATTTATCCGCCAGCTCTTTCTGCAGGGAATTGATGATGCTGTTGGAATAAAATCCAAGTTTTTGCAGTTGTTTAGTGATCCGCTGGATATAATGCGGGTGGGAATGGCCGATGGAGATCACGGCATGTCCCCCGTAAAAATCCAGGTACTCCACCCCTTTCTGATCGTACACATAACAGCCCCTGCCCCGGACCGGCTCGATATCGTACAGGGGATAAACATCAAAAAGATTCATACGGCAAATTTATGAAGATTTGAAAAGGAGGGGTAAAATGCTTTGAACATCATTGTTCCACCAACCGGCCCATTACATAGAGGATCTGGGCTTCGCTCTGCCGGAGGATAAACCGGCTGTTGATGATCCGGTTCTGGGCTTCTATGAGGTTGAGCTGGGCCTGCCTGAGTTCCACGGTGGTGATGCTGGCCTTGCGGAAGCGCTCCATGGAGATGGCATTGTGTTCGCGGATGATCGCCAGGTTTTGTTCTTCCAGCCCGATCTGGCGGTTGGCGTTTTCATAATTCTGGTAGGCGTTGGCAGCCAAGCTGGTCAGGTCGTTTTTTACATTCTGGATCTGGAGGTCCTGGTTTTTATATTGCAGATCATTGACCTTGACCTGTTGGCGGACGATGGGGCCTGCAAAAAGGGGCACGGAAAGGCTCAGCCCGGCCTGGGGGCCATAGGTCATGGTAAAGAGGTTAAAACCGGCGGTGCTGCTGTTGCGGTTGAAATTGGCGGATGCGTTGGCGAAAACGCTGGGTTTTTGGGTGGCCAGGATTTCCTCCCGGAGCTGGGTAAGAATTTTTTGATTAAAGCGCAGGGCGGTGATCTGGGGGTTCTGGGCATCGATGGCCTGCATCATTTCCTCGCGGGAGGGCAGGATTTCCGGCGCGGGGATATCTTCCACCTCAAAGGCGGTGAAGGGGTCGCGGACCATGACCCGGTTGAGTTCCATTTTGGCCAGTTCGATGCTGTTGAGGATATTCAGTTCGCTGGTCCGCTGCACGTTGAGGTCCACCTGGGATTGCAGATAATCATTCTTGCCGGCGGTTCCGATCTCGAAGCGGACCTGGGAAAGTTTGCTTCGTTCTTCAAAAAAGGAAATGGTTTCCCTGACGGCATCCAGCTGGCTCTTGAGCCGGACAATATCGATATACCGGTTGATGACATCAAAGACCGTCTGGTTGATGTCCTGTTTCAGCACTTCGTCGGCCAGGGCTTCTTCGAGGTCCAGGCGGTTTTTGATGATATACATCCGTTTCCCCCCGTAGATCCGGTAACTGAACTGGCCGTTGACGTTGATCGTGCTGTTCCTCGCCCCGTTGCGTTCAATGACGGTACCGTTGTTCAGTTTCTGGTTGAGGTTCGTGATGGAATTGTTGAACGTGCTGTTCAAACCCACGGTGGGGATCCGTCCGGCGGCCCACCAATTGTTGTTTACCTGGGCGATCTCTTTTTCGTTGGAGGAGATCAGGATATTCGGATTCTGGCTTAAAGCGATTTCTATGGCGTCATCCAGGCGAAGGACAGTCTGAGCCATGGTCACAGAAGTGAATAAAACAAAGAACAAAGTGAGTTTCATATTCTGGGTCAGGATATGCCTTGAAAAGGTTTTGGATATGAATATTTACGTACCATGGCCAATGACTTATTGCAGTTCGGCCCGCATGGCGTGTTTACGGGTACTCCAGAAGGTATAAATGGCCGGAATGACAAAGAGGGTCAGGACCAGGGAAAACAAGACCCCGCCCACAATCACAATGCCAAGCGGTATGCGCGAAGTGGAAGCCGCTCCCAGGGAAAGGGCCAGGGGAAGGGCGCCGAGCGCCATGGCCAGGCTGGTCATGAGGATTGGCCTCAGCCTGAGCACGGAAGCCGTGATGGCCGAATCTTTTTTATTCACCCCATCCAGTTGTTGTTTATTGGCAAAATCCACGATCAGGATCCCGTTTTTCGTCACCAGGCCGATCAACATGATCATCCCGATCTGGGAAAAGATATTCAGGGTATGTCCGAATAAATAAAGGCTCAGCAGGGCGCCGGCGATCGCCAGGGGCACGGTGATCATGATGATCAGGGGATCGATAAAACTTTCAAACTGGGCTGCCAATACCAGGAAGATCAGGATCAAGGCCAGGATGAAGGCAAAACCGCTGTTTCCCTTGCTCTCAGCCAGGTCACGGGCCGTACCGGACAGGGCGGTGGTAAAACTCGGGTCCAGGACCTGGGCGGCGATCCTTTCCATTTCCTCAATGCCATCCCCGACCGCATATCCTGGAGCTAATCCACAATTGATGCTGGCCGATTTCATCCGGTTGAAGTGATAAAGGGTTGGGGGTGTGACTTCTTCGGTCATGGTGACCAGGTTGTCCAAGGATATGGTCGTACCCCGGTTGCTGCGCACATAAAAGTTTTTGAGGTCGTTAGGATCGTCGCGGTCGTTGCGCATCACCTGTCCGATGACCTGGTATTGTTTGCCGTCCTTGATAAAATAACCCAGCCTGCGGTTGCTGAGGGCAAGCTGGAGGGCTTCGGACAAGTCCCCGATGCTCACGCCCAGTTCACTGGCTTTGAGGCGGTCAATCTGGATGCGCAGTTCAGGTTTGTTGAATTTGAGATCAACGTCCGCGTTCACCAGGATTTGGCTTTTTTGAATTTCTTCCAGAAACCGGGGAAGGGCTTCCTTGAGTTTCTCAAAATTATTGTTTTGCACTACAAACTGCACGGGCTGCCCGCCAAAGCGACGGCCAACCTGGATTGTTTGGTCCTGGGCGGCGAACATCCGCACATCGGTAAATTGGGGAAGGCCTTTACTGACTGCCTGGACGATCTGGGCCTGTGATCTCTCGCGATCATGGGGATCGGAGAGGACGACGCGAACGAATCCGGTATTGACCGAACCGCTGCCGGTAAACCCGGGGGCGGTCATGCTCATCACCGTTGTTTTTTCAGGCACCTGTTCCAGGACATAATCGGTGATGGCGACGATGTTGCGGTCCATCGCTTCATAAGAGGTCCCCTCGGGGGCGGTCACCTGGATCCTGAATACGCTGCGGTCTTCCATCGGCGCCAGTTCGGACTTGATTTTGCTGCCGATAAAATAGATGACGCCCCCGCAGGCTAAAACGATCACAAAGGCCATCCACCTGACTTTGAGGAAGGCGCTCAGGCTGCGGCGGTATCCGTTTTCCATGCCCTTGAAAAAAGGCTCCGTTACACGGTAAAGCCAGGAATGGTGCGCGGAGGTAGCCATTTTGACGTTCAATACGGGAGTGAGGGTAAGGGATACCAGGGCGGAGATCAATACCGCGCCGGCGACCACAATGCCGAACTCCCTGAACAGCCGTCCCACAAAACCCTGGAGGAAAATGATGGGGATAAATACCACGGCCAGGGTAATGGAAGTGGCCAGTACGGCGAAAAAGATCTCTTTGGAACCTTCCCGCGCCGCCTGCCATTTGTTCATGCCCGCTTCAATTTTTTTATAAATGTTCTCCGTGACCACGATGCCGTCATCCACCACCAGGCCGGTGGCCAGTACAATGGCGAGCAGGGTGAGCACATTGATGGTAAAGCCAAAGAGGTACATGATGAAAAATGCGCCGATCAGGGAAACCGGGATGTCCAGCAAAGGCCTCAGGGCAATGCCCCAACTCCGGAAGAAAAAGAAGATGATCGCGATCACCAGGCTCAGGGAAAGGATCAGGGTTTCCTTTACCTCATCCAGGGATTTCCGGATAAACTTGGTGCTGTCCAGGGCGATCCCGAGTTTGACGTCTTCCGGCACATCCCTTTTTAATTGATCCACCCTCCGGTAAAATTCATCTGAGATGTTCACATAGTTGGTACCTGGCTGGGGAATGATGGCCAGGGAGATCATGGGGATATTGCTTTCCCGGAAAACGGATTCTTCATTCTCCGGTCCCAGGACCGCTTCGGCTACATCTCCCAGCCTGAGAATCCCCGTCTCACTGCTCCGGATGATGACGTTGTTGAATTCTTCCTCCGTATTCAACCGGCCGAAAGTCCGCACACTCAATTCGACCGCCTCACCGGATACCTTGCCGCTCGGGATTTCAACACTTTCCCGCTGGAGGGCCACCTGGATGTCCTTGGCGGTGATCCCGAATGCATTCATTTTATCCGGATCCATCCAGATCCTCATGGCATATCTTTTTTCCCCCCAGATCTGGATGCTGCTCACGCCGGGAATGGTCTGCAGCCTTTCCACGAGGATATTATTCGCAAATTCGGTGATCTCCAGCTGATTCCGGTTGGGGCTTTGTACGGTCATGCTGAGAATGGGATCGCTGCTTGCATCGGCCTTGGATACTACGGGAGGCGCATCCAGGTCTGCCGGAAGGCTGCGTGCCGCCTGGGACACTTTATCCCGGACATCGTTGGCCGCTTCTTCGAGGTCCACCCCAAGTTCGAATTCCACATTGATATTGCAATTGCCCTGGGAACTGCTGGACGTCACATTCCGGATGCCCGGCACGCTGTTGATGGCTTTTTCCAGCGGTTCGGTGATTTGAGATTCGATGATGTCCGCATTGGCGCCCGGGTAGGTGCACCGGACGTTGATGAACGGCGGATCGATCGCCGGATATTCCCTGACCCCGAGGAATTTAAAACCAATGATTCCAAACAAAAGGATGATGAGGTTGAGCACGATGGCAAACACCGGCCTTCTCAGACTGACTTCCGATATATTCATTGGTTTGGATTAAAGGTTAGAAAATAAAAGGTCATATGCAGGGTCGCTTCTGGTCTTATTCTGTGATTCTTACATCGATTTTCGCGCCGGGACGGATGGTTAGCAAACCGGTGGTCAGTATGGTATCGCCAGCCTTTAATCCTTCCAGGACCTCTACCCTGGAAGAATCCCGGAAGCCGGTGATCACTTTGGTAAAATTGGCTTGCCCATTCTGGTATATGATTACCTGCCGGTCCCTGGCCTGCGGAATGATCGATTGAGCCGGTACCATGATTGCAGGTTCCGAGGACCCTACACTAAAATTAACCGAAATAAAACTTCCGGGAGTAAGGGTACGGTCCGGCCGGAGCACCTGGGCCCTGATCTTCAACTGGCGGGTATCGCTCGTGAGGGTATTTTCGAAGGCAATGATTTTGGCATCGTAGGTATTCTGGGACGTTTCCGTTTTAAACCGCACGACCTTGCCGATATGAAGGTCCGTGGTATATTTTTCGATGACATTAAATTCGATCTTGAGGGTGCTCACCTGGGAGATGTTGGAAAGTATGGTTTGGGGGCTGACATAGGCCCCGAGGCTTACATTTCTGAGTCCCAGCTTGCCGGCAAAAGGCGCCCGGATTTCCGTTTTCGCGAGGTTTACGGCATTCAGCTCCATGTCCGCCTTGATATTGCTCACCGCCAGGGTGGCGAGGTCGTATTCCTGCTGGCTGGTCCCGTTGACGGCCAGCAATTCTTTCTGGCGCAATTCACTGGCTTCAGCAATCTTGAGCTGGACTTCCATTTTCGAACGCTGGGCCAGCAGATCGGCATCATTCAGTTTAACCAGCAATTTATTATTGGGAACAAAACTTCCTTCATTAAAATAGATGCCCGTGATCCTTCCGGAAATTTCAGGCTGCAGGTTGGTGGTTTCTTCCGCCAGGATGGTTCCGGGGGACTGAATTTCCCTGCTGATTTCAAACCCCCTGGCAATCACCGCATCGTACCTGGGAACGGGAACATTGCCCGGTCCCCCCGGTATTCCCTGGGGGGCCCCGCCGGCCGCAGCTCCTGGTCCGTTGGCAGCCTCTTTTTTGTCGCAGCGTAAAAACAGGAAAGGGGTCAATAACAGCAAAATGACCGTTGGTATATAATTTGATCTCATGAATTTTGCAAAATTAAGGTCTCTGCGGACACTTTTCTGTCCTGTGGGGAGACTTTCCGGATTATTAGACGGACAGGCGGTTTAATTATACCGATCATTCCAAGGCACTTAAAAAAAAAAGTTGGCTTTCCGGGGTGACATTTCATACTGTTAATACACTAATAAGAAAATGTTATCAAACCAACTTTCACTGCCAAAGCAAATGGCCTGGATCGCCGCGCGCGTTCCGGGAATGACCATGGGGAACCTTGCAGACCACATCCCTTATCCTGGAATCCCTATCCGGCATCTGGCCGGGAGGATTACCAGGGAGCGGACTTTGGCACACCTTAAATCTGACGATTCAATTTTGAAATGCTGAACCGGTCAATTCCGTATAAAGTTATGGCAATTGGCCGGACAGCTTTATAGCTATTTTTTCCTTTTCATTCCGCAACAGATAGGCCGGAATCCTTAATTCCAGCCGTTTGAGGCCGGGGATCTGGCGGTCCAATTCGAGCGGCGCGGGATATAAGGAAATGACCGAAAAGGTCAGCCCGGGATGCGAAAGATTTTCCACCCTGAGCTGTTTGCCCTCCTTATGAAGGACGGCGCCCCCATTAATGATTTCGATATCGGCCGTGGTCATCAGTTGCCAGGTGATCATCCGGGTTTCCTTTGTGGTTTCCAGGAGATCTTCGACAAGCAGGGACTGGGGACCGTCTTTGACAAATCTTCTTTGTGCCGATTGGAGTTGACCGGAAAAAGCCGGAGTCAGGTCGATGACCGCTTCAGGCTTGGGGCCCTGCCGGAAACCGGTGATGGTGGCCATTCCATCCACGGCATGCAATCCATCATTCACCGTGAGGGTGCTGTGCCCAAAATTGTTTTTGGTGAGCAAAGTCCATCGTTGGCAGTTTTGGCATCTTCCCCAGAGATCAAAGCCGGTCTTTTCGAGAAGGTGGTAATCCTGGTTGCCCGGATCCACCACCCACCTGATCCCATTCACTTCAAAAACAAAGGATCCCCCATCCATATTTCCATGATTTACCAGGCCCCTTCCCCCCTTGCCTCCAAAATAATATTGATGCGGATCTTCAGGCCCGCTCTTAAAAATCACTATGGGATTGGATCCGGCCCCTTTCCAGGCTTGGGGAATTTCCGCGGAAGGCTTATCCCTGAATTTAGCCAACCATACCAGTCCGGCACCATCCAGACGGCCGAGTTTACCCATTTTATCAGGAGGCATTAAAAACCTTTCCTTTTCATAAAAAGTTTTATTCCCCGTTTTTGCCGCAAACCAGGCCAGGGTCATATCCCCGTTTTCGTTTCTCCGGTCACCACAATCGGCAAAATTGTAGTACCAGCCGGAAGGCGCGGTGTTGAGTACCTGGCAGGCGGCGCCTTCAATAAAAGCTGGGTATTTTGACAATCCAAAATCCGTCCCAAAGGCGCTTTCCAAGATCGCCGCGGTGACTACACTGAAGCTGGTGCCGTATCCCCAGTAAGTTGCTCCTTCCGGATATACCCCGTCCGGCCCGTATTCATCGAGCGCGTAGGGTATGCCTTCCAGGGCGCGGCGGATGGTTTCGGAAGCCAGGGCAGGGTCTTCTTCCGCAATCACGATTGCGGCCGCGATCATGCCCCCATGACAAACTTGGTTCCAGTTGTTGGTGCCCCGGATCCAGCCGGTATTGCCTTTCTCGTCATAACTGGGTTTGAGACCCTTTTCGATCAGAGCCCGGCGGGCGGCCTGGACCGTCGATACGGGCAACTGGTCCCCCGCCCAGTCAAGTGCAAAAGCAACGGCCAATGCCATTTCCGCCACGTCAAGGTAATGGGATTGATTCCAGTCGCTAAAATCACAGACCGCCAGGACTTCCTCATTGATCCGGTCCAGCAGGATGGGGTCCTTTTCCATCCGATAGGCCATACCCAGCATATTCATCCGGTACAGCATCTCCCGGGAAGTAGCCAAAAGCCGGCGCCCGACGACCACTCTTTCCAGCAAAGGTTCCCTGAGGATAGCCTGGGTATTTAGCCTGATGGCCTGGTAAACATTTTTGATAACCGGATCGCTGATTATTTTGAGCCTGAGCTCCTGTTCCAACTCGGGAGTCAGTACAAGCCTGGGGCTGTTGCGGCGCAATTTTTCTTTCATGTATTGAACGGACATCGGATTCTCCAGCTGATGAGCAGGCCGGGTGGTATCTTGAAAAGGACCCAAAGGACCCGCAAACAAATCTGCAGCCAGGGAAAAGGCCACTGCAAAATTCAAAAATGCTTTCATACCTTTTTTTTGGATCCTTTAAAATAAAGAACAGAATGGAAAAAATCACATGAAACAAAGCTTCTCGCTTCACGCTTCTCGCCTCTCGCCTCTCGCTTCTCGTTTCTCGCACTCGTTTCTCGCTTCTCGTTTCTCGCTTCTCGGTCTGTTTCCAGCTACAAACAGCTATATCCGGCTACATTCGACCACAAACGGTTAATATCCGCCTACAAACGATTAATTAGGCCTATATAAAAAATCCCAGTTAATTTCTTGAATATTATCGGTTTAAATTATATTTTAGCAATGCCGGCAAATTGAACACCCGGTGAATCAGGCTGCCTTTAGACATTTTGCTAACAAATAAACCACTATGAAGATCCACGCTACTTTTCACACCCTCCTGAACTCTTACGCCTTACATACATTGAAAGCATAAGTGCATCTCAGGCATTCAGTCTGTCTCGGTCCATAATACATTGAAAACCATATGAATGGATTAAATGATACAGGTAGATTTACGAAATATTGCGTAAACACAAATGTTATATGCCACTTTAGGACGACACGAAAATGAAAGAACAAATAGAAAAAATATTGCCAAGTGACGACAAAAAACGAAAATGGATTTCGGTCGGACTGACTGTTATCATTTCAGGTCTTTTGACACTTTGGGGCATTTACGGAATTGGAGAATATGGAATTGCCTTGTTCATTTTGACACCTCTTTTCATTGGTGCGGGTTCGACAATTTTATACGGACTAAAAAAGGAAATTAATTACAAACAGGCTTGGCAAATCGGCTTTTTGACACTTGGAGTTTATACAGCAGGACTTTTAATTTTTGTAATTGAAGGAGTAATTTGTATTGCAATGGCTGCACCAATCGGACTTCTATTGACTTGGGTTGGTAGTTTAATTGGTTATACAATAATCAACAAGACACCAAACAACGCACCAACGACAATGCTAATTTTAATCGGTATCATTCCGACAATGGCGTTTATAGAAAAAGATAACAAACCGACCTTGACTTCAGTATTAACTTCAATAGAAATTAACGCAGACCCACAGACAGTTTGGAAAAACGTAGTTGAGTTTCCGAAACTTGACGAGCCTACCGAATTTATTTTTAAGACAGGAATTGCCTATCCAATAAACGCAAATATTGAAGGAACAGGAGTTGGTGCAGTTAGACATTGCAACTTCACGACAGGAAGTTTTGTTGAACCAATAACCGTATGGGACGAACCAAAACTTTTAAAATTTGACGTTGTAGAACAACCCGACCCAATGAAAGAATTAAGTTTTTGGGATATTGACGCACCACATTTACACGACTATTTCGTTTCTAAACAAGGACAATTCAAATTGACAGAACTACCAAACGGAAACACACTTTTAGAAGGCACAACTTGGTATTATCACAACATAAAACCGACATTTTATTGGCAACTTTGGAGTGACCATATCATTCACAAAATACACGAACGAGTTTTGACACACATAAAGAAAAACGCTGAGAATGATAAGAAAAGCGGCATATAACACGGGTTTTGGGTCAGGCGGGGTGACGTGCAAAATTGGGGCTTTCCCGCAAAAACGGGACAAGTTATGCTTCTATTCAAGTTTAGTGTAGGTTGGCAGTTTTGTGCTCCCGATGCTTCGATAGAAACAGGTCCGAAACCCGCCTGAACGCAAAGCCCGAAACCGTTAGCAGCAATATTGACTGACCAGACACGTTAAATAAAAAACGTTATGACAATGAATAAACTGATAATATTTTTAATCGTTGTAACGGGACTAACATTTTCCTGCAACAATTCGCAGACAACAACCAACGAACAGATTTCTGTGACCGAAGAAAGCAAACAAACTGTTCAAACAGAGGAGACAACTTCAGACTTAGAAACCTTAAAAGACACTAACAAAACGAACACTACTCTTCCCAAACAAGCAGAAGTTATAGAAAACGAATCCACAATTTCTTGGGCTGACTTTTATAAGCAACTTGAAAAAAGGCCGCAAGTATTTTCTATAAATAATAGCAAGGACACTTTATTGTCTTGCTTGGAAGGGACAACGGTAAGAATTCGTTCTAACACATTCGTTTCTATATTGACAGGAAAGCCAATTTCAGGAAACATAAAAATTACTGTAACAGAGTATTACAAATTGTCTGACATACTATTAGCAAATCTCACAACTACATCCGACAATTCACTTTTGGAAACTGCTGGTATGATATATATTGCCGCAGTTTCAAATAACGAAAACTGTAAAATAAAAGACGGACAAAAAATAGAGATTGGTTTTCCAACAAAAGCTAAAAATGATGATATGCAAATTTTCAGCGGAGATTGGGACAACAATAGAATTAATTGGCTATCCGTTTCTAACTCGACAGACTTAAATAAAATTTATACAGTAACAGATGTTCAACCTCAATTTCCCGGAGGAGACCAAAAAATGATGCAATTCATCAGTAAAAACATTAAGTATCCAAACATAGCAAAAGAATTTGGCATACAAGGAACGGTTTATATTCGATTTACGATTGACAGGGATGGCAATGTTAAGGACGCTAATGTTTTCAGAGGCATAGACCCCGATTGCGACAGAGAAGCATTAAATGCAGTGTTACAATTTCCAAAATTCAAACCTGCACAAGTTAAAGGAGAAAATGTACATATTACGTATACATTACCTATCAATTTCAGACTTGACGGAGGGATAACGAAAAGCTCAGACATTAAACAAAATTTTGAAAACACTTATAGCGACTCGACAATCAACATGGCACATTCAAATCACATTACATCCTATTTATTTAGTACAACACAACTCGGTTGGATTAACTGTGACAGGTTTATTTTTGAGAAAGGAGAGCGAGTTGACCTCATAGTTAAACTTGACAAGAAAGCTGAAAGTGATGTGAAAATTGTATTTCATGGGATAAAATCTATAATGCCATCATTCCCAACAAATGACAAACACACTTTCAATAAAATTCCAAAAGGAGAAATGATTACAATTGTGGCTATTAAAAATATTGCCAACAAACCACATCTTGCAATTAAAGAAACTGTAACATCGACACAGACAGAAACCGACTTTACTTTTCAGCCAATTACAATGGAGACTTTAAAGAGTGAAATGAAAAAACTAGACAAAATTAATTAATAGAATGACAAGAAATACCGCAGCTAACACTGGTTGTGCGTCAGGTGGGCTGACCCCGTTTCGTGCCTCACGGGGCAGACAGTGCAAACTCGGAGCTATCCCGCAAAAATCCTACAAGTTGTGCTTCTATTCAAGTTCAGTGCAGGGTGACAGTTTTAATGATGAATCGGGACAGGTCGGGCTCCCCTGCCTGCGTGACGCAGTCAGGCAGGGAAATCCGCCACTGCGCCAAGCGCCAAAACGTCAGCGCCCAGTGCCGGGAAATGCAACGTAATTTTAATTGTTCGATGTGGATTGGTTCCAGCCGGCATGAGTGTATCCACATATCAACAAAAGAGAGAAAAAGGATCAAAAAGAAAGAAAACCAATACAATAACAACAAAATCAATAATTTTAAAGAATGATCAACAAAGGAATACACTTTAATATTCCGAAAAAACTGTCTCAACAATTGGGGAACTAAATATTATGTGCACTTTGGTTTTTTAATAAACGGCATCAATGCATAAGGATTATAAACGCAACTTTATTAGAACCTCTTTTTATGATCCGTTCAAATTGCTATGCTTTCTATTATTTTATACCGCGGGTTGCAGTGTGGTTTTAGCTCAGCCACCGGGAAAACATTGGGAAGGGATCGCCTACAACCAGTATAGAAATGAGCTGGCAGTCTTTAGTGGTGCTGAATTCCAGGACAACCAAATGTTCCTTACTGATACACTTTGGTTATTCAACGGTACATGGCGCTTTGTTGACGGCAACAATATTACCCGCCGATGGGCACACAGTTTAGCTTATCATGATAACTTGTTGTATACATATGGTGGATTGAGTTTAAATGCGTCCCACCAGGAAGAGGTGCTCAATGATTTACTTCGATTTGATGGATTGTGGAGCAAAGTCGCGGAAGGCTCGAAACTTGTTTTACCAACACTTCATTCGGTAAAGGGAAAATTGTTGTTGGCTGGTCAGTCGCTTGAGGATAGGAAAAACTTTGAAGTTTGGGAACTTGCCAGTAACGCCTTCAAAAAGCAAAGCTCAACCAGGCTGGATGTGGGAAACGACGGAGTTCGAACACTGGTTGTTGAAGATTGTTTCGTGGTGATCTATCCCTACGACTCCGGATTTGTTTTTCAAAATGTAACAAATGGGGAAATCTCTGTTGTGAAAGATTTACCCAAACGCACAAAGTTTGGCATCACTTACAACCATAACCTTGTAAGCTACTTTTTATTCGGAGGAATAGATGAAAGCAGGAATCTTAGTAACGACTTGTGGCAAATCAGAGAGGGACAGCCCGAAAAATTGAGCACCCAAGACTCCCCTGCACCGAGGGCTTCCTGTAGCCTCTTGCCAATAGCCAAAGGCTTCATATTATACGGCGGTACGTAAGCACCCGGCCAACCACATATTGATCAAGGCAAGAGTGGGGCATAGATTTACCTGAAAAAAGGATGAAAAAGGATCAAATGACCAGGCCG
>Ga0209096_1001007_pt1 | contig 33411 bp, 25 predicted proteins | sample AD_UKC034_MetaG_FD_184407 | JGI IMG/M metagenome (GOLD analysis project Ga0209096, IMG submission 184407) | Active sludge microbial communities of municipal wastewater-treating anaerobic digesters from USA - AD_UKC034_MetaG (SPAdes) (version 2) | ecosystem: Engineered > Bioreactor > Anaerobic >...
CCCCACCTGCGCCCGCGCCCGCTCGGGCCGGTCTCCGACCGAGCCCGCCCCCACCCGCGCCCGCGCCCGCTCGGGCCGGTCTCCGACCGAGCCCGCCCCCACCCCCACCCGCGCCCGCTCGGGCCGGTCTCCGACCGAGCCCGTCTCCGGCGCTTGGTTTGATGATGGGTTGGGTTGCATGGTCGTCATCAGCGAAAGAGGTCCAGCGCCTTGGGTCGCAGAATCTCAGCCAGCCGGCCCTCGCCCGCCCCAAAGGCTGCCCCGCGCACCAGCACGGCCGGTCGTTGCTCGCCAGCCTGGCCCATGAGCAGGCCCGCCGCGGCCGCGATCTCATCGGCCGTGCCCACCTCGGTGATCTGCAAAGGCCGGCCGGTCAGGTCGGCCCGGCCGCGCAGGTCGCTCAGCGGGTGCAGCCCGGCCACGCCGATGGCCACCCCCACCGTGCCAAAGCGCCAGGCCCGGCCATGGCTGTCGCAGACGATCACCGCCACCGCGCTGCCGGCGCTGGCCCGGATCGCGTCGCGCAGCCGCCGCGCCGATGCGTCGGGGTCAAGGGGCAGCAGCAGCGCCCAGTCGTCGCTGCCTGCCACGTTGGACTGATCCACCCCCGCGTTGGCGCAGACGAAGCCCAGGCGATGCTCCACCACCAGCAGCCCCGGCCGTGCGCGCAACACCTCCGTCGACTCCTCCAGGATCACCTGCACCAGCCGGGGGTCTTTGCCCGTCTGGCCGGCCAGCTCCCGCGCGCGGGCCGATGGCTGAACCTCCGGCAGGTGGACCAGGCGCCCTTCGGCCTTGCTGACGATCTTCTGCGCCAGCGCCAGCACATCGCCATCGCGCCACGTCATGCCGGCCGCCGCGGCCGCGGCCAGGACGATGCCAGGCAGGTCGTCGCCCGGCTGGATCAGGGGGATGCCAGGAATGGCGAAGAGCTCAAGTTTCATGGTCATCAGGGGCGGATGAAGAAGCAGTTTCTGCATTCTGTCCTGAATAACCAGCTTTGTCTTGTTCAAGGAGTCTTTCTTGAACAAACTTCTCTGATGGCGCCAGCGGGAGAGGTTGCCCTATCGGAGTGGCGGTGTACCTGTCACCAGGTGTTACTATCGCACGCTTCTCACCGCCGTCAAGGGAGAGCGGTTCATTGGAGAACTCATCCCACAACAGCCCAGGTTTGGGTATCCTATAATAGTCTTGTTTCGACTTTGCAGACACCTTCTGTTCGCCTGGCCCAGATCGATCCTTGTCCGACTCAAACCGTCCCAGCGCACCGCGCAGGTATTCCTCCTCTGTGTCGAGACATACCCATCGTCGTTTCAATCTCTCTGCCACTTCGCCCGTCACGCAACTACCCGCGAAAGGATCGAGCACCAAATCGTTCCTATCCGTCAGCATGCGAATGAAGAACTCGGGCAGATCGGCCGGAAAGCGCGCCGGGTGAGGTTTTATGTCGTGTTTGGCACAATAGTTGAGATAGAAACTATTACTTTCGGTGTTCGCAATGGCAATCAGATTGGGGGGAATTGCAGCCTGGTTGTCAACAAGAAACTTCCCACTGATATCATGGCCAGAAGGGCGTTTCTTTGCCCGATAGCCATTAGCCAGAAGTTCTTTCATGCTGTCGCTATACGGCTGTAGCACACGCCTGTTGGTCGTCTTTGGATATGGCGTTGGCGATAGCCACCAAATGCTATTCACTGCGTCCTTAACGCGAACTCTTCGTACTGTCACCCATTCAGCAGGAGTCGGTAGCTTTGATGGATTCCACCAATAGAATTCCTGAGCCAGGTGAAATCCAACCTTTTCGCACAGCATGATGAGCAGTTTGAAGTGATACAGACTTCTTGTGGGTTGTCCTTTAACCCATGAACCGCCAATATCGATCACGACGCTGCCACTGGGCTTGAGAATACGTTTGAATGCCTCACCGAAAGGCAAGAACCAATCGATGTATTCATCGGCATCGACATTTCCATAGTCCTTCTTTCGCACCAAGCCAAATGGTGGGCTTGTCATGATCAAATCCACAGACTCCGGTGCAATCTCATCAATCATATATCGCAAGCTGTCGCCGTGGACAATCTTTCCCAGATTGGTTTGGAAGAAAATACTCATTTCAGGACGTCCAGTTTCTTCAAGTCCAAAGCGTGTCTGGCTTCGCGTTGCAAAACGCTCACGATGAAAGTTCGATTTGCTGTGATTGCGCTTAAGTCAGTCTGATCCATCATGATGATCGCCAGGTTCGAATCGGACATCACTCTGTTCGCATAACGTCTTGCTGCATCGCTGATTCGCCCTGTGCTGATTATGACGACTGCATTGGATTTGAGGGTGTGGGTGAGGCCGACTTCTTTCGCAACATCATCCAGGGATACTCTTGAAGTGTTCTTGCACTGCACCTGCCATCTTGTAAAAACAAGGCGAGTGCTCTCAAAAATCACATCTACCTCTGCACCGCCCGTCGCTTCACCCCGCAATCGGGTGGCCACATAATCCAACCCGACGGTTCTCATGAGTTTGATCGCCAACGCTTCAAGCGCAAGGCCGCGGACATGCTTCTGTTCATGATCCAGTTCACTCAAGACGTCGGCCAGGGGTTTTCTCAACAATGGCCGGAGATCGGCATGGATTTGTTGTTCGATCTGCTCCAGGATGGGCAGTAGCACTTCAGCCTGGAATTTGGCTGTAGGTGTCACTACAAAGGGCTTGGCGCCACGCCCCGGCTCTTTCGTTCCCCGCTCGAGAGTGATAAAACCCGCGTCCTGCAAAGGATAAAGCACCTCTCTGGCCAGCCCTTTTTCGTTGAACTCGACGCCATAGGTGATGGAAGCCAACTTCTCGACTTCATTGGAGAGATACGCACCATCGGGGTCCAAATTGGCCAGTGCTTTCAGATAGGCCCTTTGTGCGGAAGGCATCTGAGACAACGCTTCCATCTCTTGAGTGGAGACGCCGGTCAACTCTTTGATGCGCTCTTCATTGACTCGCCAACCCGATGTGAAGACCCCAGCCTTTTCTAACCATAAGCGCATCATGCTGGGGTGTTTGCCGCCGCGTGGGAAATGCACACCTCGTTCGCCAAGCCACCGGCGCAAGTTGACCAAGGTCACGGACTCTCCACCAAGCTCCATATCCTTCAAGCACTGGATCAAGGTCAAGCCATGAAGATTCAGCAAGATATGCCTGGCCAGTTCCGCATGGCGTTTGGGAACATCCTCTCGAATGCTCAACAAATGCTCACCCAGCTCCGTCAGACAGCAGCGCGCGTCAATCAGGCCATAGGCGGCAAGGCTCAATCTCAAGTTCATTGCCAGCTTACGTTTGTTGGCCTCAGTGGTCGTATCTCGATCAAAAAACCGTTGCTTCAGCGCAGCTTCCAGCGCGGCCTGATCGCCACAATGCTGGACAACGATGTCCAGCACAATGCCGAGATCAACCGTAACAGGTGAAAACTCACTGCCAAAAGGTAGGTCGCTTTTTCGTGTCATCGTTCGATACCTGAGAGTGACGCATGCTCCAAGTTACAGCTCATCGTCCTCATCCTCCCACGGCGGCGTGTCGCCTGAGGCCCAGCGCGGCGGCGCGGCGGCCGGCTGGCTGGCCATGGGCGGGCGGGCGGCGGGGGCGTCGCCGGCCAGCACCTCGCGGCCCATGCTGCCCCCCTGGTCTGGTCCCACCACGCCCCGCTCCTCCATCAGGTCGATCAGTCGCGCGGCCCGGCTGTAGCCGACGCGCAGCCGGCGCTGCAAGAGGGACACCGACGCGCGCCCCGCCTGGCGCACCACGGCGACCGCGTCGTCATACAGGTCATCGCTGTTCTGCGCCTCGCGCTGCTGCTGGATCAACTCGTCCCAGAGGGGGGCCTGCACCACATCCTCCGGCCGCGGCGCGGGCATGGCCGGCAGGCCGCCCGGCGGCGGAGCCAGCTCGCCCTCGACCGCCCCGCCCTCGGTCACGCGCACCCCCTTCCAGTAGCGCACCAGCTTCTCCAGCTCGCCGTCGGAGACGAAGCAGCCCTGAAGGCGCTCCAGCTTGCTGCTGTCCGGCCGCATGAAGAGCATGTCGCCGCGGCCCAGCAGCGCCTCGGCCCCCGGCGTGTCCAGAATCACCCGGCTGTCGATCTGGCTGGTGACGGCAAAGGCGATGCGCGAGGGGAAGTTGGCCTTGATCAGCCCGGTCACCACGTCCACGCTGGGCCGCTGGGTGGCGATGATCAGATGGATGCCGGTGGCCCTCGACATCTGGGCCAGGCGGCAGATGTAGCGCTCCACGTCGTCGGGCGCCACCATCATCAAATCGGCCAGCTCGTCGATCACCAGAATGATGAAAGGCAGCACCGGCTCGCCGCGCTTGACCAGCTTCTCGTTGTAGGCCTCGACGTTGCGCGCGCCCTCTTTGGAGAAGAGCTTGTAGCGCCGGTCCATCTCGCCGGTGGCCCAGCGCAGCAGGGGGACGGCCCGATCCACCTCCACCACCACCGGCGACAGCAGGTGCGGGATGCCGTTGTAGGTGATCAGCTCCACCATCTTGGGGTCGATCATCAGAAAGCGCAAGGTGTCGGGGGTGTGGGTCAAGAGCAGGGTGGCGATGATCGAGTTGACGCAGACCGACTTGCCGGAGCCGGTGGCGCCGGCCACCAGCAGGTGCGGCATGCGCCCCAGGTCGGCCACCGCCGGCTGGCCCGAGGTGTCCTGGCCCAGCGCGATGCGCAGCGTGCTCTTCATCTGGTGGAAGGTGTCCGATTCCAGCACGCCGCGCAGGGAAACCAGCGCCTTCTGCGTGTTGGGCACCTCCAGGCCGACCAGCGGCCGGCCCGGCACCGGCGCCTCGATGCGGATCGGAGAGGCCGACAACGCCAGCGCCAGGTCGTTGGTCAGCGACTGGATCTTGGAGACCTTGATCTTGACCCGTTCGTATTTGTCGATCTCGTTCTCGGCCGTCTCCTTGAGCAGCTCCTCGGTGATGGGACGGCGCGAGGTGCCGTAGCCGCGTTGCTTGAGCAGCTCCTCGGCCTCACGGCGCATCTCATCGCGCGAGCGGCGGCGCTCGCGATAGCCCGGCTGCAGGCCAAACTGGGTCACGGCTGGCCCTGGGTTGGCCTCCACCACCCGCACCGGCAGGCCAAAGTCAGCCAGGGTCTGCTCGATGATGTGCGCCCGCTCCTTGATGTCGTCGTGGCTGATCTCCACATCCTCAGCTTCTTCCAGAATCTCCGACACATCAGGCAGCCGCCAGGCGCGGCCGCCGCCGATGATGCGGGGGATCAGCGAGTCGGCCGAGCCGGGCGCGGGGCCGCGCGACTGACCGGCCGCGGTCTGGGCAGGGGTGGCGGCCGGCGGCTCGCCCACCACCCGGGCTGGCCGGCCGTTCTGCCCGCCGATCACCAGCGCCGGCTCATCCGGCTCCAGCTCAGGCCGGCCAGCCGAAAGCTGGCGCAGCCGCGCCGTGAAACGTTCCCACCAGGAAGGTTCAGCGCTGGGGGTTCCGTCGCCGTTGCCATTGCCCGCCCAGCCCGCGGCGATGTCGCGATCATCGCGCCGCTGGTGCAGCCAGACCGTGACCATGGCGCCGGCGGCCAGCAGCAGCGGGCCGATCAACAACACCAGGCCGGCGCCGCCCAGCCCGATCACCGTCACCCAGGCCAGCGGATAGCCCAGGATGCTGATCAGCAACTCGCTCAGGCCGTAGCCCAGCAGGCCGCCCCCTTCCCCTTGCTGAGCCAGGGCCAGGGCCTGGGCATCGGTGATGGATCCGTCCATGTGCAGGGCGATGACGACGGCCAGGACCAGCAGGATCGCGCCCAGCGGGCGATACCAGGGCACATAGGCCAGCCGGCCGATGCCGCGCAACACCCCCCACAGGCCGATGCCGATCATCAACAGCACCAGCAGCAACACGCCGTCCCCCACGAAGGCGCGCAACTGCTCGATCCACCAACTGGTCAGCGCGCCCTGACGCGGCGACAGCATGGCCAGCAGGGTCACGACGCCCAGCAGAATCAAGATCAGCCCCCAGACCTCCCCCTGGCGCATGATGGCCAGGTCGATCTGTGGGCCTTTTTTCTTGCTTTTGGAGTTGCTGCGTTTGCTGGCCATGGCACACAACGGCGGGGTCGCGTCGCTAACGCGGCCTGTGGACTGCGGACGGCGGGCGAACAGGGCTGGCAGCTTCGGCTACCAGTCGGACAGATCGAATCAAGGACGAATAGAACATCCGTGCAGCAGTATAACACGAATGGCGAGAATCTGGAAAGGGAGACTGCCCCAAGGAAGCGCCCCAAAGCGTGCCCGGGCCGGTCATTGCGCCGCGCCCCGGTGGAGGCCGGCCGCGCCCGCCGCCCTCACAGCAGACTCATCTGCTGCGCCTCGCCCGACGCGCTGGCCAGCGGCTCCCCGCTTCGGCCGGGGTAGAGCTCAGCCACCAGCGGCGCAAGCTGGGCAAAGTCCGCGCGCATGGCCGCCATCCACTGCGGATTGCGCAACGCCGCGGCCGGGTGAAACATGGGCACATAGCCGACATGGTCCACCCACCGGATCTGGCCGTGGATGCGGGTGATCGATTGGCCGGGAAAATAGCGCGCCAGGGAGATGCGCCCCAGCGTGAGCACCAGCCGCGGCCCGATCAGCGCCGTCTGGCGGTCGAGATAGGGGCGGCAGGCCTCGATCTCGTCGGGCAACGGGTCGCGGTTCTCCGGCGGCCGGCATTTGACCACGTTGGCGATGAAGACATCGCCGCGTCTGAGGCCGATGCTGGCCAGCAGCTTCTCCAGCAGATCGCCCGACCGGCCGACGAAAGGCCGCCCCTGGCGATCCTCGTGAAAGCCCGGCCCCTCGCCGATCAGCAGGATCGGCGCATTGGCCGGCCCCTCGCCCGGCACCGCCTGGCCGCGCGTCTGCGCCAGGCGGCAGCGCTGACAGGCGCGGATCTGGGCAGCAAGTTGCTCAAGTTCCGACACAGGGCGCTCCTCGATGCGGCGAGGTCTGCTCAGACCTCCGCATGGCTGCGTCGGCTGGCATAGGTGATGTCCTGGGCCAGGGTGTAGCCGGCGCTGGCGAAGAGCGCCAGCGATGGCTGGTTCCACTCCTCGATCAGCGCGGTCCAGATGTCGATGCCCTGCGCCTGGAAATGCGCCTGGCAGAGGGCGATCAAGCGCGTGGCCAGGCCCCGGCGGCGATAGTCCGGGTCCACGGCCAGGCGGTTGATCCAGCCCTTGCGGCTGTCATGGGTGGCCAGGACGACGGCTACCAACTGCTCTCCGGCGCGCAGGCCGATGGGGGTCTGCACCCCGGTGGCCATCTGGCGCGCGAAGGCCTCGACGCTGTCGCGGCCAGCGGGTCGGATGTGCAGTCCGGCCCGCTGCCAGAGCGCCATGATCTCGTCGTAGTGGCTGAGATCCAGGTAGACGACCTGGAAAGGTTGTGTCTCGTCCATCGGCCTCCTGATCGCGCCGCATCAACAGGATGCGCCGAACGATTGCACCATCAGCATGATGTCCACGATATCCACATCGCCGTCGCCATCGCGGTCATAGCGGTTGTTCCAGCCCGGCGAGGCGGTGGTCTCCAGCCAGTGCGCGGCTTCGGTCGCGATATCGATGACATCGATGTTGCCGTTGCCGTCGAAGTCCGGGCAGGTGCGGACGGGCGCGCTGGGCAGCGGCCAAACATACGCGCCGCGGCTGCGGGTCCAGAGCGCCAGCGCGGTCGCGCCCGAGTCGATGGTCATGTCCCAGATCATCACGTTGGGCAGGCCGGCCTGGAAGCGATACCACTCCGGCGTGGCGGCGTGGATGTCGTTGGTGTAGTACAGGCCCCAGTCAGTGCCCACAAAGACCTGCTGCGGGAAGTTGGGGTTGACCATGACCGAGTTGGCCGGGATGTTGGGCAGATTGCCGCTCTTGTCCAGCCAAGTGAAGGAAAGGCAGTTGGCCGTGCAGGTCACCTGGAAGAGATGGCCTGGCGTGGCAGGGGTGTTCTGGTTGAAGCCGCCCACGGCCGCGTAGCCGATCAGCGGGTTGGCGGTGTCCTGGAAGACGTCCAGAATGGGGCGGTTGGGCAGCAGCGCGTTGCCGCCGGTGACGTTGACCCAGGCGGCGCTGTTGGCCACCCCCTGCCCCAGATTGAAGCCCATCTGCACGTTGCCATCGTTGGTGCCGACGATGGCGCGGCTGTTATCGCTCCAGGCGTAGTTGAGCTGGTTGATGAAGGAGCGATCGGCCAGCGTGTTCTTGGTCAGGTCGCCGCTGTTGACGTGCCAGCGCGCCGCGGCCGAGCCGCCGATGGCGCCGTTGACCGACTCATACACCCGATAGGAGCCGGCGATCATGTGGGTGCAGCCGGTGGGCGGACAGCCATTCTTCTGGATCTCGTAGGGGAAGATGAAGCTCAGCCGGTCGCCGCTCCACGCGCCGCTGGCGCTGGTCTGCGAACCGTAGGGCCCGGAGGTGCTCACCGCCAGGTTGCCGTTTTGGCTTTCCTGATACCAGCGCTGGCCCAGCACCGGCTCGATGCGGGCAACCATGCCGTCTCCCCCCTTGCGCAACTGCCAGACGGCCTGGGTAGGGTTGCCGCTGGACCAGACGTAGACGGCCGAGCCGTTGTCCTGCATGCCGCCGTTGGCGCCCGGCTGGGCCGCGGTGGCGAAGTTGGCGGTGATGTCGCCGGAGTAAAACTCCAGCGTGGGCAGCGTGTTGTTGAGCTGGCTGAAGGATGGGTTGGCCGCGTTGGCATTGAGCGTGACATAGGCGCCGCCATCGCTGCCGGCCAACAGCGTGCTGGAGGAGCCGGGCACATAGGCCAACGCGTGGTGGTCCACGTGTACCGTCGTGCCGCCGGCATAGCCGCACGTCAGGTTGGTGTAGGTTGCGCCGCCATTGGTAGAGCGGAAGATGTCAACGGTGTCCAGATAGGTCACGTCTGGGTTGTTGGGATCGACCGTGATGTTCTGGTCATACCAGTTCTGGTTGTAGTCGCCGGAGCAGCCGGTCAGGCCGGTGGGGCCAGAGCGCTTGCTCCAGGTGAGGCCGCCATCGGTCGTGCGCCAGATGCCCAGCAGGCCGCCGCGCTGGGTGCCGCCGGTGGCAAGAATGGCTTGAGCAACCACGTAGATCACATCCGGGTTGCTGGGAGAGATCGCCGCATCCAGCCGGCCCAGGACGTTGCCGGCGCCGCTGCCGGTGTTGATTGGCGCGCCCGCGGCCGTGCCGGCCGGCCAGCCGTTGTCGGCCCTGCTCAGCGTCTCCCAGCCTGCCGGGCAGCCGCTGGCCGGCAGCAGGGCGCGGTAGACGCCGTTGGCGCCGTTTTGCTCCAACCCCACCTGCACCGTGGTGGCGAAGCCGCGCGTGCCGATGAACGCGTAGACTTGCGTGTCCGCGCCGATATCGCGCAGGATCAGTCCGGTGGTGTCCTGGCGCTGAGTGGTGTAGCTGTTCGCCAGGCAGGGGCCGGTCCAGTTCTCGCCAGCATCGTAGGAAAGGAAGAGACCAGTCTTGGTTCCCACCACCAGCCGGCTGCTGTCGTTGGGATCGACTTGCACCTTGCCGATGGCCTGGTATTGCGGAAGACGCCGCCCGGCTGGGTATAGGCCGCGTTGAAGGCATCCTCGCCCAGCACGGTCCAGGTGGCGCCCTGATCGGTGCTCTTGAGCAGGCCGGCCGAGCCGAAGGAGAAGGAGCCGAAGCGCAGATCGCCGGTGCCGGCGTAGACGGTGTTGTGGTCGTTGGGGTCGATGACGATATCGCCGATGGCGATGGTGCTCAGCAGCGGATCGTCAGTGACGGGGGTCCAGGTGGTGTTGGCCGAGCAGCAGTTGGTGCTCTTCCACACGCCGCCGCCGTCGGAGCCGAGGTAGGCCACGTTGGGCGTCACCGGATCGACGGCGATCACGTTGGTGCGGCCGCTGACCAGCCCATAGCTGTAGCAGCCGATGCAGCCGTTGCTCTGCAGCGGCGCCGGCCCGATGGAAGTGAAACGGTTGGGGTTCAGCGCCAGCGGGGAGTTGACGCTGGCGCGGGTGTAGGTGACCTCGCCCTCCGGCACGCCGCGCTGGATCTGCTCATCCTGGGTCCGGGCCTCAGCGTACCAGGCCGAGTCGAACTGGCCGGTGGGATAGCTGACCCGATGGTAGAAATAGTCGCCCATCGCCAGTAGATGTTGGCTTTCCAGCGTCGGGTCCTCGCCCGGTTCCGCCAGGTAGCGCTCGCGGCTGGGGTCAAGATCGGGCACGATGGCGTCGAACGAAGAAGCAGAGCCTGCGCCAGCCCGAACAGCCCCGGGCGCCGGCGCCGGCAACATCGCCACCAGGAACACTACAATCAACGAAACCAATCCGACCAAGGAACGGAAAAGATGCGGCTTCATCGGCGACTCCTTCAGGATCACCCATCGGTACGGGCGCTGCACAGTCTGACAGCGCCAAGATCGGGGAATGATACCATCAGGCCGTCATATCAGCAAAGCCGCCCCAACTGCACTGTGTGCCACATACGGAAGGCGTCCCCTGCACGTAACCCGTAACCAGCAATTCCAAATATGGCGACTGCCAAACTGGAGTCGAGGCTTCAGCCGGGTTTGCACGCTCAACTCGCATCGTCCGGACCCGGCTGAAGCCTCGACTCCGCCCATATTTGGAATTGCTGCAACTGCACTGTGTGCCACATACGGAAGGCGTCCCCTGCACGTAACCCGTAACCAGCAATTCCAAATATGGCGACTGCCAAACTGGAGTCGAGGCTTCAGCCGGGTTTGCACGCTCAACTCGCATCGTCCGGACCCGGCTGAAGCCTCGACTCCGCCCATATTTGGAATTGCTGGTAACCCGTAACCCGGAAGCCAGAACGCCTTTCCGGGTTACGAGTTACGAGTTACGGATTACGCACTGCGCCTCAACCGGCCGCCAGCTCAATAGATGCTCAGATAGCGGTCCAGCTCCCACTGGCTGACCGAGATGCGATATTCGTCCCACTCCTGGGTCTTGGCATCGACGTAGCGCTCGAAGATGTGATCGCCCAACGCCTCGCGCATCAGCGGGTCGTCCTGGAGCGCCTGGATGGCCTCGCCCAGGCTGCCCGGCATGGTCTGCATGGTCTGGCGCTGGGTCTCGTCCACGTGGTACAGATCCTGTTCGGCCGGCGGGGGCGGCGTCATGCCCCGGCGAATGCCATCCAGGCCGGCGTGCAGCATGACGGCAAAGGCCAGATAGGGGTTGGAGCTGGGATCGGGGCAGCGCAGCTCGACGCGGGTCGACTGCGGCTGCAAGGGGCGCACGCGCGGAATGCGGATCAGCGCCGAGCGGTTCATGCGCGCCCAGGAGATGTAGACCGGCGCCTCGTAGCCGGGCACCAGACGTTTGTAGGAGTTGACCAGCGGGGCAATCACGGCCGAGAAGCCGCGCGCATGGGCCAGTTGGCCGGCGATGTACTGCAAGGCCAGTTTGCTCAGGCCAAACACGCTGTCGCCGTTGACGTCCACGAAGGCATTCTTGCCGGTGGTCTTGTCGATCAGGCTTTGATGCACGTGCATGCCGGAGCCGGCGATGCCGGCGATCGGCTTGGGCATGAAGGTGCAGTAGAGCCCGTTGCGCTGGGCGACGGCCTTGAGGGTGGTGCGCAACGTCACCGCGTTGTCGGCCGTGCGCAGGGCATCGCCATATTTGAAGTCGATCTCATGCTGGCCCGGCGCGGTTTCGTGGTGCGCCGTCTCCACGTTGATGCCGAACTGCTGCAAGGCGTTGACCATCTGGCGGCGCACGCTGTAGGCCAGGTCAGTGCTGACATCGAAGTAGCCCGCCCGGTCGTGCAGCGACAAGGGCAGCAGCCGGCCGTTGGCGTCAGGTCGAAAGAGGAAAAACTCCAGCTCCGGGCCGGTGTTGAAGCCATAGCCCATCTCGGCCACCTTGGCCAGCGCACGCTTGAGCACATAGCGCGGGTCGCCGCTGAACGGCTCCCCCTCGGGCGTGTACACGTCGCAGATCACGCGCGCGGCCGCCAGCTCTTCCCCGCCCCAGGGAATCACGGCGAAGGTGTCCAGGTCAGGCACCAGATACATGTCGCCCTCGGCGATGCGCACAAAGCCCTCAATCGAGGAGCCGTCGAACCAGATGCCGTGGCCCACGGCCGTGCCCCAGTGCTCCACCGGAATGCTGACCTGTTTGACGATGCCGGCGATGTCGGTGAATTGAAGGTTGACGAAGCGAATCTTCTCGCGCTGGATCAGTTCGGCGACGCGCTCGATGGCTGCTTGGTCGATAGTCATGGTGTCTCTTGCTTCTCCTGAAAAAAAGTACCGGTGTAGCCTGACGCCTGGGGCGACAGTTACACCGGTGTAACGGGAAATTATCCGGGGGGGGAAAAAGGGGCTGAGCCGCAGCCCGCGGGGGCAGCTGCGTCAGTCCTCGGGCAGCTCGTCCCATTCGCTGACCGACCAGGCGCCCACGGCGATGATCAGCCGAGGCTGTTCATCGGCGGCAAAGACCAGCGCCAGCGCGCCATCCTCAGTCTGCGCCACCTCGCTCAGCTCGCTTTCGCTGTCGGCCAGGTCTACCAGCGCCTCTTCCAGCGCCTTGAGGCCCATCAGCGGCTCCTGGCTATCGGCTGTGAAAAGGCTGGCGCCGTACAGCTCCAGCAGCGTGTTGTCGTCCAGGTAGAGGTCCAGGTCGATCACCACACGCTCTTCGTCGGTGGGCGTCTCATCGGCTACCTCATCGGCCAGTGAGCTGTCCCAGAAGGCCAGCCCCACGACAACCGCGCCCTCTGAAACGGCCAGTTCTTCGTAGGCTTCATCGGTAAGCTCGGTGTGCAGGATCTCATCGTGCAGATCGTCCATCAACTCTTCAGTGCCATTCAGGCTGTCAATCATGGTCTTTTTCTCCTTGGTTTTAAGGGTCGCGATGGTGCGTGACCCGTGATTCGTAACTCGTGATGCGTAACTCGTAACTCGGAGTGTGGAAGGTGGGAGTTGTTTCTGGGCGGCGTGACCCGTGATGCGTAACTCGTGATGCGTAACTCGTAACTCGGAGTGTGGAAGGCGGGAGTTGTTTCTGGGCGGCGTGATGCGCGCCAGGATGTGCATCAGCGCACACCTCCGGGTTACGGGTTACGGGTTACGGGTTACGAGTTACTCTCCCCGGCGCAGGGCTGACGATCATGCGCGAGGGGATGGTGGCCTGCCCGACGTGGTCGCCGACCGCCATGAAATCGCTGAACATGACCGGCAGGCCGCGATCCACGAAAAGATTGGGGCCATCCTGGAAATGATAGTGCAGGTGCGGCCCCGGCGAATGGCCGGAATTGCCCACCGCCGCCACCGGCTGGCCTCTCTTGACCACGTCGCCCACCTGAACCTGCACGCTGCCGCTTTGCAGGTGGGCCAGGTAGCTGAACTCGCCGCGGCCATGGCCGATGACCACGGTGTTGCCGGCCAGGCGCACCGCGTCGCCCGCCAGTTGATCGGCGTCCAGCGGCTGGCCTGGCGGCTGGTCTGGCATGTCGGCGCGCACCTGGACGACCTTGCCCGCGGCCGGGGCCAGCACCGGCTGGCCAAAGCTGTAATGATCCTCGTTGCGCAGCCCGCGGCCGGCAAAGGTCTGGCCGTCGGGGCCCAAACGCACGAAATCGTAGGCGAAGGTCCAACTGACCGGGTCCGCCTTGTGCATCGACGACCAGTCGTTGCCGGTGATGGTCCACCAGGCGCCGTCGGCCACCGGCAGCCGCAGCTTGACCTGCTGCTGATGATAGACCAGCGGGATCTCCAGCACGGCCGTCACCGCCGCCTGCGTCTCGTAGTCGTAGCCGGCCACGCTCACCCGCACATGGCTCAGCGGCAGCGCGCCCTGCTCCAGAAAATAACAGCGGGGGATGATCAGCCCCATGCCCGGCGCCACGCCGAACTGGCCCAGGGTCAGCTCGTGCATGGCGGCCTGGCCCAGGCGCTGCCGCACCGCGGCCACGTGGTCGCTCTGGTCATAGACGCGCCACACCACATCGGTCAACACCACCGGCCGGGTGGCCGTGATCCCCATGTCGAAGACGAATTCCTGCACCGGGCCCAGGCCGGGATGGGGCAGCCGGTCATACAGCCCGACATAGACCCGCGCCGGTCGGGCCTCCAGACGCATCTCAGCTTCAGTCACGGGTATCTGCCTGTTTGGGTGAAAATTCCTGGCTGAAGCGCGCCAACACCGTCCGGATCTCCTGTCCGATCTCCAGAAAGGCGGCCCGCAGCAGGGTGTGGTCGCTCAGTTCCTCGTCCAGCACCCAGACGTGGCCGGCCTTGATGCTGGAAAGCTGCAGCCCGTCGCCGGTGTAGAGCGCCTTGGCCTCGACGCCGACGATGTTGTCATGCTCGACCACGTCGGTGAAGAGCTGGCGAATGCGGCGCGCGGTGCGTTCCACGCCGTCGTCGCTGTCCAGACGGCGCACGAACTCGAAGGGGAGCAGATACTCCACCTCCAGCTCGGTGAAAAGGCTGGCCGCCTGGTTCTGATGGCGACAGGGCACATTTTCGGCGTGATACATGTCGCAGAGCACTTCATCGCCGTAGAGGCTGAGCGCGGTGTACTCGGCCGGCCAGTAGAAGCTGACCTCGGCCCACAGCTCGACCGGGTGATGCCACTCCTGCGGCACGCAGGAGGCGCTGAAACGGCGCTCCAGCGTGGTGGTGTCCAGGGTGCTGGCCGCCTCGAAGAGGCGCAGGCCGGCCTCGCTGGCCGCGCTGATCAGTGCGCCGACCACCATCTCGAAGCCGACGTAGCCGGAGATCAGCGGTTGGAAGCGCGCCTCGCCGCCGGGAAACTCATCAGGAAACATGTCGTCTAGGGTCTTGCGTTTGGACGCGCCGTTGGTGGACATCCTGTCTCTCCATGCGAATGTGCCCGGCATGGCCGGGCGCTGAGATGATAACACACTCTCAGGGTCTCAGCAACTTTGCCGCGCCCGCGAGCATGGCTCAGCCAGCCTCGCCTTGCCGGAATTGGGTCTCGTACAGGTGCGCATAGAGGCTGCCCTGGGCCAGCAGCTCCTCGTGCGAGCCGCTTTCCACCAGCCGCCCCTCGTCCAGCACCAGGATGGTGTCGGCGGCCAGGATGGTGGAGAGCCGGTGGGCGATGACCACGCTGGTGCGGCCGCGGAAGAGGGGCGCCAGCGCCTCCTGGATCAACGCTTCGTTCTCCGAATCCAGGTGCGAGGTGGCTTCGTCCAGGATCAGAATGCGCGGGTCCTTGAGGATCACCCGGGCGATGGCCAGCCGCTGCTTTTCGCCGCCGCTCAGCCGGTAGCCCCGTTCCCCCACCACCGTGTCGTAGCCGGCCGGCAGCTTGGCGATGAAGCTGTGGATGCTGGCAGCTTTGGCGGCCGCGATCATCTCCTCCTCGCTGGCCTCCGGCCGCGCGTAGAGCAGATTCCTGCGGATGGTGTCGTGGAACAGGTAGGTCTCCTGCATGACGAGGCCGATCTGTTCGGCCAGCGACTGCTGGGTCACAGCGCGCAGGTCATGGCCGTCGATGGTGATCGCGCCCTGGTTGACGTCGTAGAGCCGCGGCAGCAGGTAGGTGACGGTGGTCTTCCCCGCGCCGCTGCGCCCCACCAGCGCGACCAGTTGACCCGGCATGATCTCGGCGGTGAAGTGACGCAGGGCCCAGGTGCGCGTGGCCACCGTCGCCACGTCGGGCGCCTCGCCCTCCGCGCCCTCCGCGTGCTCGCCGCGGCCGGCGCGCATGGCGGGCTGCTCGGCCGGCGCGGTGTGAGCGGCCCCCGCCTGGCCGGCCTGGCCAGCTTCGATCCGCAGGCGCTCCGCCTCGGCCAGATAGCTGAAGGAGACGTCGGCGAAGCGAATGTGGCCGGCCACCTGCTCCAACACCCGCGCGTTGGGCGCATCCTCGATCTCCGCCGGCACGTCCAGGTACTCGAACACCCGCTCGAAGCTGACCATGGACTGGGCAAACTCCACCTGGATGTTGGAGAGGGAGGAGATCGGCCCGTAGAGCCGGGCTAGGTAGGCGGCAAAGGCGACGATGGTGCCGATGGTCAGCGCGTCGGCGATCACCATCTGGCCGCCCACCCAGTAGACCAGCGCCGTGCCCACGGCCGCGGAGAGGCTCAGCCCCATGAAGAACCAACGGCCCACCAGCGCCCGGCGCACGCCCAGATCGCGCACCTGCGCGTTGACCGTCCGAAAGCGCGCTTCTTCCTGCTGCTGCCGGCCAAAGGTCTTGACCAGCAACGCGCCGTTGATGCCCAACGTCTCGGTGATGATGTTGCTCTGTTCGGCGTTGGCATCCATGGCCTGGCGGCGGATGGTGCGCAGCGTGCCGGCTACCCGCTTGGCCGGCAAGAGGAAGAGCGGCGCCACGGCGATGGCCAACAGCGTCAGCCGCCAGTCGATGGAGATCATGATGACCAGGGTGGAGACCACCGTCACCACGTTGACCACCATGTTGGGGATGGTGCCGGTGATGGCATTTTGTGCGCCCACCACGTCGTTGTTGAAGCGGGAGATGATCTCGCCCGACTTGGTGTGGGTAAAGAAGCGCAGCGCCATGCGCGACAGGTGCCCGTACATCTGCTGGCGCAGGTCGAAGATGATGCCTTCCCCCATCTTGGCGCTGAAATAGCGCTGGCCGACGTCGATCAACCCGCTGACCACCGGAACCGCCAGCAGCGCCAGCGCCAGCCGGTGGAGCTGCGTCAGATTCTTGGTTGGCAGCGTGACGTCGATCAACTGGCGCAGGATCAGCGGCGGGAGCAGCTCGATCAGCGAGATGGCGATGATGGCCGCCAGCACCAGCAGCACCATCCACCAGTAGGGTCTAGCATAACCCAGCACCCGCTGCAAGAGCGCCCGGTCCACCCGGGGCTTGCTCTTGTTGGGGTCGTGGCTGATATAGCTCCGCCAACCGCCTCCATGCATAAGACGTTTATCTCCTGTTCAAGCCCTGGCGTCAATCTTTCGACCGGTCGATCTGCAGCCGCAAGCGGTGTTCCTCGGCCATCAGCTCAGCCAGTAGCGCCTCCAGCTCCTGGGCGCGGCGCTGGCTGCGCGGGTCGCTCAACCCCTGCACGTGCTCCAACTGACGCCGGGCGCGCTGGAGCTGGGCGATGACCTGATGCTTGCGCTCGATCAGATGGCTGCGGCTCATGACGCCTGGAGAACCGCCTGTCGCCGCTGCTCCATCTGTTCGACCACCTCGGCGAAGGCCTGGGAGAAGGAGGCAACCCCTTCGTCCTCCAGCTCCTGGGTGACGGCGCGCATGGCGATGCCCATCTGCTCCAACGCTTGCAGCGCCTGCTCAGCGCCGGCCAGGTCTTCCTCCACCGTGTTGGGGCGGATGACGCCGTGATCGAGCAGGGCGTGCAGGGTCTGCGGCGGCACGGTGTTCACCGTGTCTGGCCCGACCAGGGTATCCACGTACATCAGGTCTGGATAATGGGGGTTCTTGGTGCTGGTCGAGGCCCAGAGCGGACGTTGCACCCGCGCGCCCCTGGCCCGCAGCGCCTGGAAACGCTCGCCGCCAAAGACCACCTTGTAGTCGGCATAGGCCAGCTTGGCGTTGGCGATGGCGGCCTTGCCCAGCAGTTGGGCGGCCTGGTCGGCCCGCTCATCGGCGCGGTTGATCATCTCCGTCAGGCGGCCATCGACTTTGCTGTCGACGCGCGAGACGAAGAACGAGGCCACCGAGGCGATCCTGTCCACCGGCAGCCCGGCGGCGACGCGCTGCTCCAGCCCTTGCAGATAGGCCTCCATCACCTCGGCGTAGCGCTCACGCGAGAAGATCAGCGTCACGTTGACGTTGATGCCATCGGCGATGGCCGCGCGGATGGCCGGCAGGCTGACCCCGGTCGCCGGGATCTTGATCATCAGGTTGGGCCGGTTGATCAGCTTCCACAGCCGCCTGGCCTCGGAGATGGTGCTCTCGGTGTCGTGCGCCAGATAGGGGCTGACCTCCAGGCTGATGTAGCCATCGCCGGCGTTGGACTGCTGATAGAGCGGCGTCAGCAGATCGGCCCCGGCGATGATGTCCTCCACGGCCAACTGCCAGAAGATCTGCTCTGCGCTGTGGCCGGCCTGGGCCAGCGGCGCCAGCCCGGCATCGTAGTCGCTGGTCTTGGTCATGGCGTTCATGAAAATGGTCGGGTTGGAGGTGACCCCGCGGATCTCGCCGCGCGCGATCATGCCGGCAAACTCGCCGTTGACCAGCAGCCCGCGCTGGATATTGTCGCACCAGATCGACTGGCCAAGCTGATGGAGTTGTTGTACGGTGTTCATGGTTTGTTCCTTTTGGGTGATGCGTAACTTGGAGATGGCGGGGGTTGGCGGTGGGAAGCGTAATGCGTAACGAGTAATGCGTAACCCGGAATGTGTGAGTATGTGAAGCGTCTTTGAGCGGTGTGGAACGATGGGCTCGCGTCTGGCGTCGGGTGCAGTTTGTGAGGCGTGAAGAGTAATGCGTAACTCGTAACCCAGAGACGCTTGTCGCCATTCCGGTTACGCATTACGCATTACGCATTACGCTCAAACCTCGCACGACTCAAAGCCAACACCCGCAATTCCGGTTACGCATTACGCATTACGCATTACGCTCAAACCTCGCACGACTCAAAGCCAACACCCGCAATTCCGGTTACGAGTTACTCGTTACTCATCATCTCCAGAGCGATCTTCACGACGTTCTCCGCCGTGAGGCCCAGGTGCTGGAAGACGGTGGCCGCGGGCGCTGAGGCGCCGTAGCGGTCGATGCCCAGAACGCGGCCATGCGAGCCGACCCAGCGCTGCCAGCCCAGGGTGACGCCGGCCTCCACGGCCAGCCGGGCGGCGACGGAGGAGGGGAGCACCGCCTCCTGATAGGCGGCGTCCTGCTCGGCGAACAGCGTCCAACTGGGGAAGGAGACCAGTCGCACCGCCACGCCCTGCTCGGCCAGGCGCTGGCCGGCCGCGACGATCAGGCTGACCTCCGAGCCGCTGGCCATCAGGATGATCTGCGGCTGGCCCTGGGCCGGGCCCAGATCGGCCAACACGTAGGCGCCGCGGCGCAGCCCGGCGGCCGGCGCCAGGACTGTGCGGTCCAGCGTGGGCAGGTTCTGACGGGTCAGCGCCAGCGCGGCCGGACGATGGGCGCTTTCGATGGCCACGATCCAGGCCTCGCGCACCTCGTTGGCGTCGGCCGGCCGCAGGTCCAGCAGGTTGGGAATGGCGCGCAGCGCGGCCAGATGCTCAACCGGCTGATGGGTTGGGCCATCCTCGCCCACGCCGATGCTGTCATGGGTGAAAACCGAGATACGGCGCAGGTGTGAGAGTGCAGCCACCCGCAGCACCGGCCGCATGTAGTCGGAGAAGACGAAGAAGGTGGCGTCGAAGGGGATCACGCCGCCGTGATAGGCCAGGCCGTTGACGATCGCGCCCATGCCATGCTCGCGCACGCCGAAGTGGATGTTGCGCCCTTCGTGGCAGTCGGCGGCAAAGGCCGGGGAGCTGTTCATCCAGGTGAGCGTCGAGGGCGCCAGATCAGCCGAGCCGCCCATCAGGTCGGGCACGCGTTCGGCGATGGCGTTGAGCACCTTGCCGGAGGAGGCGCGTGTCGCGAGGCCCTTGGCGTCGGCCGGGAACTCCGGCAGGCCATCGGCCCAGCCCTGCGGCAATTGGCCGGCCAGCCGCCGCTCCAGCTCAGCCGCCAGCTCCGGGTACTCGGCGCGATAGGCCGCGAACTGCTCCTGCCAGGCGGCCTCCCACGCCGCGCCGCGGTCGACGGCCTGGCGGAAGAGGGCCAGCGACTGATCGGGCAGGTAGAAACGGGGCTCACGCGGCCAGCCCAGGTTGTCCTTGGCCGCGTTCAGCTCGGCGTCGCCCGGCGGCTCGCCGTGGGCCTTGGCCGTGCCCTGGCGGTTGGGCATGCCATAGCCGATGATGTTGCGCACCACGATCAGCGACGGCCGTGGGTCCTGCCGCGCCGCCTGGATGGCCTGATCGATGGCCTCCACATCCAGCCCGTCGGCGACATACTGCACCTGCCAGCCATAGGCCTCGAAACGCTGGCCGCGATCCTCGGTGAAGGCCAGCTCGGTGGAGCCCTCGATGGAGATGCGGTTGTCGTCGTACAGGTAGATCAGCTTGCCCAGGCGCAGATGGCCGGCCAGCGAGGCCGCCTCGGAGGCCACCCCTTCCATCAGGTCGCCGTCGGTGACGATGCCATAGGTGGTGTGGTCGATGAGGGTGTGGCCAGGCCGGTTGTAGACCGCGGCCAGGTGCGCCTCGGCGATGGCCATGCCCACGCCGTTGGCAAAGCCCTGGCCCAGCGGGCCGGTGGTGGCATCGACGCCCGGGGTCAGGCCATACTCTGGATGGCCAGGGGTACGGCTGCCCCACTGGCGGAACTGCTTCAGATCCTCCAGCGAAAGGTCATAGCCGGTCAGATGGAGCAGGCTGTAGAGCAGCATCGAGCCGTGGCCGCCGGAGAGGATGAAGCGGTCGCGGTTGGGCCAGTGCGGGTTGGCCGGGTTGTGGCGCAGGTGGCGGGTCCAGATGGCGTAGGCCGACGGGGCCGTGCCCATGGGCAGGCCGGGATGCCCGGAGTTGGCCTGCTGAACGCCATCGGCCGAAAGGAAGCGCAGCGTGTTGACGGCCAGGTTTTGAAGCTCTTTGGTCTCTTGCATGACAGTCCTCGTCAATAAATTTGAGCTGCTGCGGCAACGCCAGCATTGCCGCAGCAGATGCGCCTTTGCCGGCGGGCGGCGCCGGCAAAGGCAACGGCAGCATAGGTGGGCGGCTAAGCGGCGGCGGCCTTGCGATCCTGCCGCCGCAGGAAGAACTTGGTGATCTCCTCGACCATGGCCGGCAGCGTGGCCAGCACGATGACGATCACCCACTCCTCGGCCGACGGCATGTGGGTGTTGAAAATCGGCTGCAAGAAGGGCACCAGCACCACCAGCAGCGTCAGTGTGATCGAGACCAGCACCGCGATCTGCATGTATTTGTTGCTGAAGACGCCCAGCTTGAAGACCGACGTCCGCTCTGAGCGCACCGTGTAGGCGCGGAAGAGTTCACAGAGCGACAGGGTGACAAAGGCCATGGTCTCGGCCGTCTGCACATCGACGCCGCGCCAGTCGAACTGAAGCACCGCGCTCAGCGGGTTCACGCCCGGCGGCAGTTGGTCGGCGATCGTCCAGTAGAGGCCGATGATGAAGGCGGTCAGCACCGCGGCCGTCTGCACGATGGTCTGGATGACGATGCCCGATTTCATCGTCCCATGGATGATCGATTCGGTCTTGGGCCGCGGCGGGCGGTCCATGATGTCGGGGTCGCCCTTCTCCATGGCCAGCGCCAGCGCCGGCGCGCCGTCGGTCAGCAGATTCAGCCACAGCAGTTGGATGACGGTCAACGGCATGGGCAGGCCGGCCAGCGAGGCCAGGAAGATGATCATCACCTCGGCCATGTTGGAGGAGAGCAGGAAGAAGACGAACTTGCGGATGTTGGCGTAGATCACGCGGCCCTGCTCCACCGCGCTGACGATGCTGGCGTAGTTGTCGTCGGTGAGCACCATGTCGGCCGCGCCCTTGGCCACGTCGGTGCCGGTGATGCCCATGGAGATGCCGATGTCGGCCCGCTTGATGGCCGGCGCGTCGTTGACGCCGTCGCCGGTCATGGCCACCACCTCATCGTTGGCGCGCAGGGCATCGACGATGCGCATCTTGTGTTCCGGCGAGACCCGGGCGAAGACCGCAGTGCGCTGCACTTCAGCCGCCAGGGTGGCGTCGTCCATCGCGTTCAGCTCGGCGCCGGTGTGGACTTTGTCGCCCGGACGCAACAGTCCGATATCCTTGGCCACGGCCGCGCCGGTGTTGGGGTAGTCGCCGGTGATCATGATGGTGCGCAGCCCTGCGCCGCGCGCCTTGTCCAGCGCCGGTTTGACCTCCGGCCGGGCCGGGTCGATCATCCCCTGCATGCCGGCGAAGATCAGGCCCTGCTCGGCGTACTCCCGCGTCAGCTCGTCGGGGATATCCTCCTCGATGCGGTAGGCAAAGCCCATCACCCGCAGGGCGTCGCTGGTCATGGCGTCGTTGGCGTCTTTGATCGCACGGCGCATGGCGTCGGTCAGCGGCTGCACCTCGTCGTCGATGGTCTGGTAGTGGGTACACAGCTCCAGCACCAGATCGGGCGCGCCCTTGACGGTGACCGCGTTGTGGCCCAGCTTGCTTTGATCCTTGAAGGGGGATGGGCCGTGCTCCTTGATCCAGGTGATCTTGTGCACGGTGGTCATGCGCTTGAGGGCCGAGTCGAAGGGGATCTCTTTGTGCCGCGGGTAGGCTTCGCTGAGCTCGGTGTAGTCGGGCCAGGCCTTGACCATGGCCACCAGCATCGCCCCCTCGGTGGGGTCGCCGATCATCTTGTAGGCGTTGGGGCCTTCGCCCTCGACCGGCTCCAGCACGGCGTCGTTGTTCAGCGCGCCCACCCAGAGGACGGTGGTCAGCCCAGGCAGCTTCAGCAGGTCGGCCTTGTGGCCCTCCACCAAGAAATCGCCCTGAGGGGAATAGCCCGCGCCGGTGACTTCGGCCAGCCTGCCATCGACCCACAGCCGGGTGACGGTCATCACGTTCTGGGTCAGGGTGCCGGTCTTGTCCGAGCAGATCACCGTGGCCGAGCCCAGCGTTTCCACCGAGGCCAGGCGGCGGATCAGCGCGTTGCGGCGCACCATCTCGCGCATGCCCAGCGCCAGGCTGATGGTGACCACCGCCGCCAGCCCTTCGGGCACGGCTGCGATGGCCAGGCCGACCGCGATCATAAAGCTGTCCACCAGGGCCTGCTGAACCTCAGGGGTGAACCCCTCGGTGAGCACGCCGCTGCGATAGGCCTCGATGAAGAAGATCAAGCCGCAGATGGCCAGGGCCGCGACGGCCAGCGTCTTGCCCAACTGGTCCAGCCGGCCCTGCAAGGGGGTTCCTTCTTCCTCCACCGCTTGCAGCATGTCGGCGATCATGCCGAGCTGCGTCTGCATGCCGGTGGCCACCACCACGCCGCGGCCGCGGCCATAGTTGACCACCGTGCCCATGAAAGCCATGTTCTTGCGGTCGCCCAGGCCGGCGGCGTCGGGCAGCAGCAACGTCTCATCTTTGTGCACCGGCACCGATTCGCCGGTGAGCGCGGCCTCCTCGACGCGCAGGTTAACCGCCTCGATCAGACGCATGTCGGCCGGAATGAAGTTGCCGGCCTCCAGAAAGACGATGTCGCCCGGCAGCAGTTGTCTGGCCGGCACCGAGATGCGCTTGCCGTCGCGCAGCACGTGGGATTCGGGCGCAGCCATCTTCTTCAGCGCGGCCAGCGCCTCCTCGGCCCGGCTCTCCTGGACCACGCCCAGGATGGCATTCAGCACCACGATCAGCATGATCACCGCGGCTTCCAGCCAGTCGCCCAGCAGCGCCGAGATCACCGAGGCGGCGATCAGCAGGATGACGATGAAATTGTTGAGCTGGGCGATGACCAGTTGGAGGAAGGTCGGTCGCGGCTTTTCTTTGAGCTCGTTGAGCCCATACTGTTCGGTGCGGCGGGTGACTTCTGCCGGGGAGAGCCCGGCGTCCGACACCCCTAATCTGGACATCGCCGTTGCGGCGTCCATTGCGTGCCAGGCGATCTGCTCCGCAGGCTGGGGCAGACTCGCGCTTGGCGGGGGATCTTTGGCCATTGTTACCTCTGGGAAACGGATAACAGCCTCGCAATCGGCTGTCAGGTTGCTCAGTGCATGATAATGGGCGCAGCAGCGATCTGTCAAGCGGCGCCCGGGGTGTGGCCGGAATGCTCCAGCCATTGTCGTATCGTATGAACGATGTCCTGCGGCGGTTGTGTGATCGCCACCGTGATCGCGTCGCCCGGCTCTTCCAGCGTCTCGAATTGACCTTGGAGCATGGCGGCTTTCATGAAATGCCCGGCCCGGCTCTGCATGCGCGCCAGGATCGTGGCGTAATCACCTTTGAGATAGACGAAGCGCACCTGATCAGGCTCGCCAGCCGCGGTGCGCAGCGTCTGACGGTAGCTCTCCTTCAAGGCAGAACAGGCGATCACGCCCTGCTGGTTGCGCTCCAGGCCATTGCGCAGCAACGCGGCCAATGCGGCCAGCCAGCCGGCGCGATCCTGGTCGTCCAGCGGGATGCCGGCGGCCATCTTGGCGACATTGGCCTGGGGGTGATAGTCGTCGCCATCGAAGAAAGGCCAGCCCAGCTCCTGGGCCAAGGCCTGACCCACGGTGGTCTTGCCGCTGCCCGATACGCCCATCAGGATGACGAACATGCCGCGGTCCTTGCAGCGATTCCAAATATGGGCGGAGTCGAGGCTTCAGCCGGGTCTGGACGATGCGAGTTGAGAGCGCCACCCGCCTGAAGGCTCGACTCCAGGTTGGCTGTCGTCATATTTGGAATTGCTGCGGTCCTTGCCAAGGCGTTTCCGGCCGGCGTGCGCCTGCGCCGCTAGGCCTGATAGGCGCGGGCGGTCACGTCGCCGCCGTGGCCGGTCCAGTTGGTGTGAAAGAACTGGCCGCGCGGCTGATCGATTCGCTCGTAGGTGTGCGCGCCGAAGTAGTCGCGCTGGGCCTGGGTCAGGTTGGCGGGCAGGCGGCGGCGGCGGTAGCCGTCGTAGAAGGCCAGGGCGCTGGAGAGCGCCGGTGCAGGGATGCCCAACTGCACGGCGGCGGCCACCACACGGCGCCAGCCAGCGTCGGCGGTGATCAGGACATCCCTGAAATAGGGCGCCAGCAGCAGGTTGTCCAGGGCGGGATCGGCGTCGAAGGCCTCCTTGATCTTGCCCAGAAAGGCCGAGCGAATGATGCAGCCGCCGCGCCACATCAGGGCAATGCCGCCCAGGTTCAGCCGCCAGCCATAGGCCGCCGCGGCCGAACGCATCAGCATGTAGCCCTGGGCGTAGGAGGCCACCTTGGCCGCGTAGACAGCCTGCTCCAGATCGGCCAGCAGCGCGGCCCGATCGCCGTCGAACGACGCGGCAGGGCCGGGCAGGCTGGCCGCAGCCGCGGCGCGCTCATCGACCAGCGCCGAAAGGAAGCGGGCAAACACCGCCTCGCCGACCAGCGTCAGCGGCGTGCTCTGCTCCAGCGCGGCCGAAACGGTCCACTTGCCGGTGCCCTTCTGACCTGCGCTGTCCAGGATCAGATCGACGACCGCCTGGCCCCTTTCGTCGCGGTAGCGCAGGATGTCGGCCGTGATCTCGATCAGATAGGACTCCAGGAAGCCCTGGTTCCACCGTGCAAAGATGGCGCTCATCTCGTCATTGGACAGCCCCAGGCCCTCCTTCAGCAGGTGATAGGCCTCGGCGATGATCTGCATGTCGCCATATTCGATGCCGTTGTGCACCATCTTGACGAAGTGACCTGCCCCGTTCTCCCCCACCCAGTCGCAGCAGGGCACGCCATTGGGATCGCCCTCAGGCGCCTTGGCCGCGATGGCCTGGAGGATCGGCTTGACCGCGGGCCAGGCGGCCGGCGAGCCGCCGGGCATGATGGAAGGGCCATGGCGCGCGCCCTCCTCGCCGCCGGAGACTCCCGCGCCGATGTACAGCAGCCCTCTGGCCTCGACGGCTGAGGTGCGCCGCATGGTGTCCTCGTAGTTGGAGTTGCCGCCGTCGATGATGATATCGCCCGGCTCGAGGATCGGAATCAACCGCTCGATGAAGGCATCCACCGGCTGGCCGGCCTTGACCAGCATCATCACCCGCCGCGGGCGCTTCAGCGTCGCGACCAGCTCCTCCAGCGAATGGGTGGGGATGATGCGCATGCCCTTGGCGGGGCCGGCGACGAAGCTGTCCACCACGGCGGTGGTGCGATTGTAGACCGCCACGGTGAAGCCGTGGTCGGCCATGTTCATCACCAGGTTCTGGCCCATCACAGCCAGGCCAATCATTGCAATATCCGCTTGCGTCATGGGTCGCTGCTCTCCTGTGCGCTTTCAAGGGGTGTAGCTGCGCTGCGCCGGCCGGGAGGGGGCAGAAGGCGCGCCTCGTCGTCGCAGGGGGCTGCGGCCTGGCTCAGATATGGGCCAGCCCCAGCTCCTCCTCCAGCTCCTCCATGGTTTCCTCCACCAACGCCTCGACCTGCCGTTCGCGATAGGGCTGATAGTCCACGACCAGACGTTGATACTCGCCAGTCATCAGGGACGAGGAAATCATGAAGTCGGCGGTGGCGCGGTTGCAGGCTACCGGGATGTTCCAGACCACGGCGATGCGCAGCAAGGCCTTGACGTCCGTATCGTGGGGCTGAGGCGACAGCGGATCCCAGAAGAAGATCATGAAATCGATTTCGCCCTCCGCGATCTTGCCGCCGATCTGCTGGTCTCCGCCCAGCGGCCCACTTTGAAACTTGTGAACCGACGTGCCGAGTATCTCTTCCAGCAGCTTGCCTGTCGTGCCGGTGGCGTACAGCTCATGTTCCGCCAGGAGCGACCGGTTCCAGGCGGCCCACTCCAGGAGGTCCTGTTTCTTGTTGTCATGCGCCACCAGCGCGATGCGCTTCCGTTCGGGGATCAAGCGAACCGTGTAGTCCATTGGATTTCCTCTCGACCGATTTGACGGTGGACGTCCGGGCCGGTCGATGGCCATGGTTGCTTCTAACTCAGGGCGGCGTTCACAATCGTCTGCGCCTCAGCCTGGATGCGCTCCAGATGTTCCTGGCTGACGAAGCTCTCGGCGTAGATCTTGTAGACATCCTCGGTGCCGGAGGGCCGGGCCGCGAACCACCCCTGGTCGGTCACCACCTTGAGCCCGCCGATGGCGGCCCCATTGTAGGGCGCGGTGGTCAGCTTGTGGGTGATGACATCGCCGGCCAGCTCGTTGGCCTTCACCTGACCAGGAGAGAGGCTGGCCAGGATCGCCTTGCCGGCCGGCGTGACCGGCGCATCCTTGCGCGCGTACCACGCCTGGCCAAACAGCGCCTCCAGCTCCTGGTAATGCTGGCCCGGATCGCGGCCGGTCACCGCCAGAATCTCGGCCGCCAGCAGGTCGAGGATGAAGCCATCCTTGTCGGTGGTCCAGGTTGTGCCCTCGCGGCGCAGGAAGGAGGCGCCCGCGCTCTCCTCGCCGCCGAAGCCGAAGGAGCCATCCAACAGCCCATCCACAAACCACTTGAAGCCCACCGGCACCTCGCACAGGGTGCGCCCCAGGTGCGCGGCCACCCGATCGATCATCGAGCTGGAGACCAGCGTCTTGCCGATGGCCACCTGCGGCCCCCAGGCCGGCCGGTTTTGGAACAGGTACCAGATGGCCGTGGCCAGAAAATGGTTGGGGTTCATCAGCCCCACGCTGCGGGTGACGATGCCGTGGCGGTCGTAGTCGGTGTCGTTGCCAAAGGCGATGTCGAACTGATCCTTGAGCTGCACCAGGCTGGCCATGGCGTAGGGAGAGGAACAGTCCATGCGGATCTTGCCGTCGTGATCCAAGGTCATAAAGGCAAAGGTGGGGTCGATGCGCGGGTTGACCACATGCAGGTTCAGCCCGTAGCGCTCGGCGATGGGCGCCCAGAAGGCCACGCCCGCGCCGCCCATGGGGTCGACGCCGATCTTCAGGCCGGCCGCGGCGATGGCCTCCATGTCGATGACCGCGCCCAGGTCCTCCACGTAGGGCTGGACAAAGTCAACCTCGCGTGTGGTCGCGGCCGCCATGGCCTTCCTGAAGCTCAGGCGCCGCACCTCCTTCAGGCCGTTGGCCATGATCTCGTTGGCGCGATCCTGGACAAGACGGGTGGTGCTGGTGTCGGCCGGCCCCCCGGAGGGAGGATTGTACTTGAAGCCGCCGTCGCCCGGTGGGTTGTGCGAAGGGGTGATTACCACGCCGTCGGCCAGGCTGCTGCTGCCGGCTCGTCCGCGGTTATGGGTCAGGATGGCGTGGGAGATGACCGGGGTGGGCGTGTAGCCCAGCCCCTGCTGCACCACCACCTCCACCCCGTTGGCCGCGAAGACCTCCAGGGCCGAAATCAACGCCGGCTCCGAGAGCGCGTGGGTGTCCATGCCCATGAACAGCGGCCCGCCGATGCCCTGGGCCAGGCGCAGCTCGCAGATGGCCTGGCTGATGGCCAGGATGTGCGCCTCGTTGAAGCTGTAGTTCAGGGAGGAACCGCGATGACCAGAGGTGCCAAAGGCCACCCGCTGGGCGGGCTCGGCCACGTCAGGCTGGTAGGTGTAATAGGCGGAGACCAGCCGCGGGATGTTGATCAAGCTTGCGTAGGGCGCAGGTTGCCCTGCCAACGGGTGAATGCTCATGGTATCTCCTGTGCAGATCGATGCTGGCCAGGTTGCTTCGGCAGGCGCCCGGCCACGACAGATAAGCTGGCGTCCTATTCTACACCAAATCGCCTGAAAACTCCATCACAGAATCCTTTGCCGGCAGTTTACCAGCAGTTCACAACTTCGCCCAATCGAAGTTTGCCGCTGATGGCGTCGAAGTTTCCAGGCGGAAGCGCGGCCCGGCTGCTGCCACAAACAAGCCCTGCGCGTCGCAACGCGCAGGGCTGAAAGTGACCAGACTCCGAGCTCCCGACAGGTCGAGGAGTCTTGAATTGGCCGGCCAAGAGGCGCAGGGCTGACAGCGATCAGGCCTCCAGCGTCGAGATGTCGCCGGCATCCTTGCCCAGGGCACGCGCCTTGAGCACGCGCCGCATGATCTTGCCGGAGCGGGTCTTGGGCAGCATATCCACGAACTCGATCTTGCTGGGCATGGCGATGGGGCCGGTCTCGTGCCGCACATGGTTCTTGAGCTCGTCCACCAGCCGGTCGCTCCCCTCGAAGCCGCTGCGCAGGATGCAGTAGGCCCAGATCACATTGCCGCGCACCTCGTCAGGCATGCCGATCACCGCGGCCTCGGCCACGGCTGGATGGCTGACCAGCGCGCTCTCCACCTCGGCCGTGCCCAGGCGGTAGCCGCTGACCTTGATCACGTCGTCGATGCGGCCGATGACCCAGAAATAGCCGTCCGCGTCCCGGCGCGCCGAGTCGCCGGTCAGATAGTAGCCCTGCTCCTTGAAACGCTCCCAGTACTGGCTGCGATAGCGCGCCGGATCGCCGTAGACGGTGCGGGCCATGCCAGGCCAGGGACGCTTGACCACCAGGTAGCCATCCTCGTTGGCCTGGACGGGATCGCCCTCCTCGTCCACCACCTCGGCCTCGATGCCGGGGAAGGGCAGCGCGCCGGAGCCGGGTTTGAGCGGCATGGAGGGGAGCGGATTGATCATGAAGCCGCCGGTCTCAGTCTGCCACCAGGTGTCGATGATGGGACACTTGCCCTTGCCGATGACGGTGTGATACCAGCGCCAGGCCTCCGGGTTGATCGGCTCCCCCACGCTGCCCAGCAGGCGCAGGGTGCTCAGGTCATGGCGGGCCGGCCAGGCGTCGCCGAAGCGCATCAGGCCGCGGATGGCTGTGGGCGCGGTGTAGAGGATGGTGATGCCGTAGTGCTCGATCATCTTCCACCAGCGGTTGGGGTAGGGATGGTTGGGCGCGCCCTCGTAGATGAAGCTGGTAGCGCCCAGGATCAGCGGCGCATAGACGATGTAGCTGTGGCCGGTGACCCAGCCCGGATCGGCCGCGCACCACCAGCGATCCTCCTCCTTCAGGTCGAAGGCCCAGGCCAGGGTGGTGCTGATGTGTACCGCGTAGCCGCCGTGGGTGTGCAGCAATCCCTTGGGCTTGCCGGTGGTGCCGGAGGTGTAGAGGATGTAGAGCGGATCCTCGGCGTCCATCACCTCGGTGGCGCAGTGCGCCGACGCGATGGGCAGGGTCATCAGATCATGGTACCAGTAGTCGCGGCCGGCCTCCATGTTGACCGGCTGGCCGGTGCGTTTGACCACGATCACATGCTCGACCACCGGCGAGCGGTGGATCGCCTCGTCGGCCATCTGCTTCAGATCCACCGTCTTGCCGCGCAGCCAGGCGCCGTCGGCCGTGATCAGCACGCGGCTCTGGGCATCCTCGATGCGGTCGGCCAACGCCTGCTCGCTGAAGCCGCCGTAGACCACCGAATGTACCGCGCCGATCTTGGCGCAGGCCAGCATGGCGATGGGCAGCTCCGGGATGCGCCCCATGTAGATGGTCACCCGGTCCCCCTTGCGCACCCCCATGCTGCGCAGCACGTTGGCGAACTTGCTGACCTCGCGGTGCAGGCCCAGATAGCTGAGCGTCACCTTGTCGCCCGGCTCTCCCTCCCAGATCAACGCCAGCTTGTTTCTGCGCCAGGTCTTGATGTGGCGGTCCAACGCGTTGAGCACGATGTTGGTCTGGCCGCCCACAAACCACTTGTAGAAGGGGGCGCCGGACTCGTCCAGCACCTGGTCCCATGGCCGGTACCATTCCAACTGGCCGGCCTGCTCGGCCCAGAAGGCCAGCGGGTCTTGCAGGGCTCGGGCGTAGACCTCGTCGTAGCTCTTGATATGGGCCGCGGCGACGACCTCTGGCGACGGGTAATAGACCTCGTGTTCCGAGGCGACGATATCGGCGGTGCGATCCATGGCGTTAGTCCTCCTGCGACGGCTTTGGTTCAAAGGTGGCGCAATTTTAGCACGCCCAGGGAACGCGTGTCAAACGAAGGTCTCCCCCAACACTCAGGCAGTCAGGCGAAATCAGGAGGACAATCTGAACACCGCCCCCAGCGCGATGGCGTCGAAGCCGATGCTCCAACGGGTGTACTGGTTGAACTGGGCGTTGCTCAGGTCGGCGCCGGTCAGATCCGCATCGCTCAGCACCGCCTCGCTGAGGACGGCGCCGCTCAGGTCGGCGTTTCTGAGCACCGCCCCGCGCAGGTTGGCGCCGAACAGGTTGGCTCCGCTGAGGTTGGCGCCCTCCAGGTTGGCCTGCGCCAGGTCGGCGCTGCCCAGATTGGCGCCGGCCAGGGAGGCGCCCCTCAGGTTGCTGCGCGTCAGATTGATGTTGCCCAGGTCTGAGCCGCTGAAATCCACGCCGGCCAGATCAGCCCCGTAGAGGCCCAGCGACGACAGATCGCGGCGGCTGAGCAGCGGCGTCACACCCTGCGACCGGGCCTGACGCACCGTCTCTCTGACATCGTCTTCGGAGTAGAATTTCTGCATGGTCGCGCCTCGCGTCGGGTCGAACGCCTGCCCTCCCGCTCTAACGATAGATCGCCAGCAGCTTCTGCGCTTCCTGCATGGCGGCGATATCGGCCTCAGGCCCCTTGAGCGCCTTGACCAGCGGCACGCTGAGCTCGCGCACCTGGGCGCTGGAGTTGTCGGTCAGCACATGGCGGGCGCCGTCGCGCAGCGTTTTATCGACGCCGGGCGCCGTCAGCGCATTGAGCAGCGCCGGCAGGGCCGCCTCGCCCAGGTGGCCCAGGGCGGAGCCGGCCGCCCAGCGCACGCCGTGATCGTCATCCTCCAACGCCGTCACCAACGCGGCGATGGCCTCAGGGCTTGGGTCAGCACCCAGGAAATGCGCGGCATCGACGCGCTGCTTCTCTGCAAGCTTGGCGTCTTGCAAGGCGGCGATGGCCTGAGCGGTGTTTTCAAACATGATAGGTTCCTTTCATCGAGTTGGATGGCTAGTGGAGCTATTATACCCAACACCGAAGACAAACGGCGAATCAACGCAGTTGTTCAGCCATCCAGGCGCTGGGTCACCAGGCGGCGCACCAGGTCAGGGTTGGCTTTGCCGCGCGTCTCTTTCATCACCTGCCCCATGAACCAGCCCAGCAGGCTGGTCTTGCCGGCGCGGTATTTGGCCACCTCGCCGGGGTTGGCGGCCAGCAGGGCATCGATCACCTGCACCAGGTCGGCTTCGTCGGAGAGCTGCGCCAGGCCCTGCGCCTCGACGATGGCGGCCGGCGGCTGGCCGGTGGCCACCATCTGCTCCAGCACCTTCTTGCCGGTGTTGCGGTTGATGGTTCCCGCGTCCACCAATCTGATCAGATCAGCCAGCTCAGCGGGCTGGAAAGGCAGGCTGGCGATGTCGCCCTCCTCGCTCTTGAGCAGGGCAAAAAGCTGCCCGGTCACCCAGTTGGCCACCTCGCGCGGCGCGCCGCCATAGGCCGCCACAGCCGCCTCGAACCAGTCGGCCACCGCCCGCTCGACGGTCAGCAACGCCGCGTCGCGCGCGGTCAGCCCACAGTCGCGCACGAAACGGGCGGCGCGCGCGTCGGGCAGCTCCGGCAACGAGGCCCGCACCCCCTCCACCCAGGCCCGGCTCAGCTCCAGCGGCGGCAGGTCAGGCTCAGGGAAATAGCGGTAATCCTCGGAGCTCTCCTTGCCGCGCTGCACCACCGTGCAGCGACGGTTTTCGTCCCAGCCCATGGTGACCTGGCGCACCGCGCGGCCGCCGTCCAGCACCGCCGTCTGGCGCTGGATCTCATAGGCAATCGAATCGCGCACCGCCTTGAAGGAGTTGAGATTCTTGACCTCGACCTTGACGCCGTACTGGCCGGCCGCGGCCTGCTCGGCCGTGCGCAGGCTCAGATTGACCTCGCAGCGCATCGCGCCCTTCTCCATGTCGCCGGAGTTGACCCCCAGCGTCCTCAGGATGGTGCGCAGCTTGACCAGGTAACGATAGGCCTCCTCGCCGCTCGCCATATCCGCCTCGGTGACGATCTCCAGCAGCGGCAGGCCGGCGCGGTTCAGGTCGATCAGGGTGGCGCCGTCTGTCGGGTGATCAGCGCGCTCGGAGCCCGGCCCAAGCGGGCCGACATGGATCGACTTGCCAGTGTCCTCCTCCAGGTGGGCGCGGCGGATGCCGATGCGCTTGGGCTGGCCATCCTCGCCCTCGATCAGCAGCCAGCCATCGTGGCAAAGCGGCAGTTCATACTGGCTGATCTGATAGCCCTTGGGCAGGTCGGGATAGTGATAGTTCTTGCGGGCAAAGACGCTGAAGGGCGCGATCTGGCAGTTCAGCGCCAGCCCCGCGCGCACGGTTTGCTCGACGGCTTTGGCGTTGATCACCGGCAGCACGCCGGGCATGGCCAGACAGACGGGGCAGACGTGGCTGTTGGGCGGCGCCGCCCAGTAGTCCGCGCTGCATCCGCAGAACATCTTGGACTGGGTCTGTAGTTGAGCATGGAGCTCCATGCCGATGACGACGTGGTACATGGGTGGTTGATGCGTAATGCGTAATGCGTAATCGGAATTGACGGCTTTGGCGGTGGGGATGGGAGCGTAACTCGTAACTCGTAACTCGTAACCCGGAATTGACTTCTTTGGCGGTGGGGATGGGTGGTTGGGCGTGATGCGTGATGCGTGATGCGTGATGCGTAATCGGAATTGACTTCTTTGGCGGTGGGGATGGGTGGTTGGGCGTGATGCGTAATGCGTAATCGGAATTGACGGCTTTGGCGGTGGGGGTGGGTGGTTGGGCGTGATGCGTGATGCGTAATGCGTGATGCGTAATGCGTAACCCGGAATTGACGGCTTTGGCGGTGGGGATGGGAGCGTAACTCGTAACTCGTAACTCGT
>Ga0209096_1001021_pt1 | contig 33077 bp, 32 predicted proteins | sample AD_UKC034_MetaG_FD_184407 | JGI IMG/M metagenome (GOLD analysis project Ga0209096, IMG submission 184407) | Active sludge microbial communities of municipal wastewater-treating anaerobic digesters from USA - AD_UKC034_MetaG (SPAdes) (version 2) | ecosystem: Engineered > Bioreactor > Anaerobic >...
GAAGAACTCCTTGTTGTTAATTGTTAATTTGGAAATTGTTAATTGCTCCACCTCTCCCAATAAAAAAAGCTCCTTCGTCCTAGCCGAAGGAGCTTAAGAAAGACGAGGGACTGAAGCTTCTACTACATGATTTCGGCGTAGAAAGCCATCCACCCACCACCGGTTCCGAAAGCTGAATCATATCCGGAATTTGTAGCCGATGCATAAGGAGTTATCCCTGCGCTCAGCTTTACTCCGTCCACCACTTTTATCTCTGCTCCCAATTTAAGAGAGATCACTGTGCCGGCAGGAGTCCCGCCGTCATTGCTATAGTTTACAGCAACTAGCGGACGCGCGCCACCCAATTTAACTGGCAGCAAGTAACCTAACTGAGCACCATAGGCAGTCGTGCTTGTTGAGGCACCGCCTGCCGTTACGTTGCTGTATCCGATTCCTACTTTAGCCATGATGTCTTTTGTGAAATCATAGCGAAACGCTAAAGTATTTGTACCAACAACGGAATCAACGCCAACACTCACGGAAGCGGCTGCGAACGAGGCCATAAGAACGACCGCTACTAAGGCTAATAATATTTTCTTCATTTTTTTCTCACCCCCTTTTGAAAGTATGTTACACAGGTGTTAAGAATTTGTCAATAGTAAATTTTGAAAAGGGCAAAAGGCCCTTAATGGCCCATAGAGCGATAAAAGACAGAGGGCATAAAAGGCTAAAAAGGCTTTAGCCCTTAATTCCTTTCCGCCCTATGTGTCCTTACGGGCCTTTATGGGCCTTTGTTTTTAGAAGTAAAAATGTCCCGACATGACCGCGCCGCTGAGGATGCCAAACATCAAAGGAGAGGCCCTGCCTGCCACATAGACCGACACGGGGATCACGTCAAGGCTCACGTTTATATTGGAAGAGATGCGTTTTTCGGCTCCAAAAGTCCCCGCCAGCACGAGCGAGTCCGAAGGGTTATGCAGCACGCTGGCAAACCCGCCGTATTTGATATTTGTATCTCCAAGCCGCAGAAGTATGCTCTCAGCCTGCACAAGAATAGAAGTGCTGCTGTCCGCCTGTCCTGACGGAGATACTTTACCAAAACCTATGCCTGCCTGCCCGCTTATGTCGGCAGTAAAATGATATTTCACCGTCGGAACAGTCCCGTAGAACCCGTAGCCGATGGATTCATTCATCCCGCAGCTCTCAAGCTCGGCGGCTTCAAACTCCTCCGGCTGCGCAAAAGACACGGATACAGCGATCAATACTGCAGCGACCCCGGCAAACAAGCATTTCATTTTCATGTGGATATTATAGCAAAGATGTCAACGCAAATAAAAAAGCCCCGATCCTAGCCGGGGCTTTTAATATACTCCTGATCTATCAAAGGACTACATAGCAAACCTGTAGCCTCCTTCAAGAACAAATCCGCTGGCATTCACGCTGATAGTCCCAAAAAACGGAACTGTATATGAATAATTTGCGCTTGCATATTTCAACTGCGCAAATGCAGTTCCATCTCCGGCTGGAAAATCCATTCCAGCCAGTCCTTGGAAGCCAATGCCTGACGCACTGAACCCTGAGCCGCTAAACATGTTAAAGCTCAAGCCGCCGCCGGCATAGAGATCTCCCGGCATCCCTTTAACCTTGTCAAACCTATATATGCCGTTACCGGCGATAACTATGTTGCTGACGCCTCCGTTGGGCAGGACGTATATGGCCTCACCCATGAGATCGACATTGTCCATAATCGGCTTGGCGACTTCGCAACCTATCCCAAAACTTGAACCGCCATTGCCCGTATAAAGAGAGACCTTTGGAGATACTGTGAGCTCTGAAGAGCTCTTCCTCACGACGGTATTTCTTACGGCAACCGGAGCTGCCGGCTTAGGGGTCACCTTTTTCGGGGCAGCCTTCTTCGTCTGAGCAAACGACGCGGCCGAAAGCACCAGCATAGCAACCAAAGCAAAACTTAATACTTTCTTCATTATATTCTCACCACCTTTCGTTACAAATTGAAAAAAACCCGGATGTTATCTGCTGTCCCTTAAAAAGTTGGCAAGAAAATTCTCGGCAAGATCCTTGCAGCCCAGCCCAAAGGCTATGGCGCCCGCAAGAGCAAAGAACCCGAGTATTATATCCCACCTTTCGAACAATACGGAAGTAGGGATCCCCAGTTTCTCAAGACCCAGCACAATGCCAAATATGACTATCGCATACTGAAAGACCCGGGCAATAAGCTTGTAGCCCGGAAGGTTGATCCATCCGCCGATAAAAAGTATTACAGCCGACAGGAAAAAGGCAAGTATGACCGAGAGCACCAGCACAAAAGCTGCGCTTACGGCATTTATCGTGACATAAGCCACTACTGTCCTTAGCAACTCAAGTGCCCTATTGAACTGCATGAGATAGATGATCTTAATACCGCCAAAAACAAGCGCCAGCCAGAAAACGGCCTCGCCTGCAAACTGAGTGAAGCTGTCGGCGAGCTCGGTCTTTTTAAGCAGGGCTCTCAACTGTATCTTTTCGGAAAGCTTGTCGGCATTTAAAAGGTCAAGGACGTAGACCGCTATCATCTGCGCGAGCTTGGCTGCCAAAAATGATACGATCACGAGCAGCAGCCCCAGCAATAATTTTTGGGCATGCATGCCGAGAGGCGTTAAAAAAAGACCGGAAAGCTGCTGAGCTATCACCATATCCTGAGACCTCCTTGTTGCTTGTTTATATGAACATCACGATGATAGAGACCGTTACGAAAGTTACGGCAATTATGGTGGTCAGCCTGTTGAGGCCTTCTTCCAGCCCTTTTTGCGAACCAAACACGTGCGCGGCGCCGCCGATACCGCCCAGCCCTTCGCCCTTGGCGCTGTGCAATAGAACGGTCACGATAAGCGAAAGACCGGACACTATCTGTACCAACAGCAGAAATGTTTTCATGTTACGGGTATTATTGTGCCATAAGTCCGGGGAAGTTGTCAAATGGAAACAGGCACAGCCCTGTCGGGCCTACGGCACTCTGCATAATTAACAATTGCCCAATTAACAATTAACAACGTGGCATTCTTCGCTGACGCTAAGAATAGATATTTGAATGTGCGCAGCACACCAAGTTGTTAATTGTGGAATTGTTAATTGGCCCGCCGCCCCTTCCAGGCTTACAGCTTATGGCTTATAGCTTGCCTTCCCTCGCTGTCAATAATGCAATACCATATATCCGGCCTTCCATCCAGGTATTGCGCCGCCTTTTCCCTTCCCATCAAAAAGAGCGCTATTGATGGGGCAGTGTCCTTAGCTCCGATGTCTCTCGCGATCGTCACGCTTGCAAGCCCTGCAACCGGATAGCCTGTCTGCATATCGATTATATGGTGGTATCTTTTGCCTTCAATTTCAACATAACGCTCATAAATACCCGAGGTTAAGACCATCTTGTTCTTCACCGTTATTTTTTTTGCGATCTTTGAAGCATCAAACGGGTCCTGTATGCCGACCTTCCAGCCGCCCCCCCTGCCCCCGCCAAGCGCCAGGATATCGCCTCCAAGACTGACCAGCGCATTATCGATGCCGAGATCCTTTAAGAGCTCCGCGCATTTTTCCAGGGCATATTCTTTCGCGATGCCGCCGAGATTTACGGAGATGTCTTTTGAGGCATACTTCATCTTTCTGCCCTTGTCAAATAGGATTATCTTCCTGTATCCTGTCTTGCTGAGCGCTTGTTTAAGCTGGGCCGGCGCCGGCGGGCTTCCGGTTTTTTCGGCCTTCTTCCACGCGTCCCAAACCGGATAAAATGTGATGTCAAACGCGCCTTCTGTCAGCGCGGATATTATCAGGGATCTGCGGATGAGCGCCGACTCTTCCTCCGTGAGACTGGCGTATCCTGCGGCGGCTGCTTTATTGATCCGTGAAAGCCTGCTGGATTGATCATAATAACTCAGGTCGGATTCTATCTTCTTGAGCAGATCTTTGATCTTGCGCGCGGCCTTTCCGGCTTTTGCCGCGTCGGTTGAAACTATCTTTATTTCAGCCACCGTTCCCATGACAGGGAACGACTCTTCATGGATCGCGACAGAGGAACATCCGCAAAACAATAAGGACGAAAATATTGCCGCGAAAATAAAGGAAAATATTCTCATATCAAATATTCCAGTACGGGCGGGTCGCGACCCGCCCTACATTTTTATGATCGCCTTCTGCGGGCAGACATCAACGCAGATCCCGCAGCCGGTACAGATCGAATAATCTATCACTGCCAGGTTGTCGATCACTTTTATCGCGCCTACAGGACATTTTTTTTCACACAAGCGGCATGCTATGCAGCCCACTTTGCAGGCTTTGCGCGTCTCCTGCAAAGTATCATGGGACTTGCACGCAACAATGACTTTTTTTGAAGCGGGTATCAGCTCGAACAAGGCGCGCGGACAGGTCTGAACGCACTTTCCGCAGGCCATGCATTTATCTTCGATCACCACAGGGATCTTATCCTCATTCATATATATAGCCCCGAACGGACACATTTTGACGCAGTCCCCCATCCCAAGGCAGCCGAACACGCAGGCCTTGTTGCCGCCGGCGGTAATGTTTAGAGCGGAGCACGATGTGATGCCGTGATATTCAAAGCGCTCCGGGCTGTTGCATTTTCCTCCGCGGCAAAGCAGCGCTGCTATGCGCTTTTCCGCCTTTGTCGCTTCAACTCCCATTATTGCGGCGACCGCAGCTGCCACTTTTTCGCCGCCCACCGTGCACCGGTTCGGCTCGGCGCTTCCCTGAGCGACGGCGGCCGCATACCCTGAGCATCCGGGAAACCCGCATGCTCCGCAATTGACCGAAGGAAGTGCTGCCATTATGGCCTCAACCCTCGGGTCTTCTTTTACCGCAAAGAGCTTTTCGGCTGCCGCAAGCAGCAGCCCCAGCCCCAGCCCCGCCAGGCCGAGACTTATTACCGAATATAGGACCATCCGCACTGCCTCCCTTACATTTTAAGAACCGAACATCCCCGCAAACCCCAGAAAAGATAGCGACATGATGCTGGCCAGGATGAATATTATCGGGTACCCTTTGAGCGATTCCGGGATCGGGGCTGTATCAAGCCTTTCTCTCATGCTCGCGAACATCACGATCGCCAGCATGAACCCCAAAGAGACCCCCACCGCGAAAACGACCGATTCTATCAGGTTGTATTTATAGTCAACCGTGAGGAACGCTGTGCCGAGTATCGCGCAGTTTGTCGTAATAAGCGGAAGGTAAACGCCCAGAGCTTTGTACAGCACCGGAAACGATTTTTTCATGAATATCTCAACCAGCTGGACCAGCGAGGCTATCACGAGTATAAAAAACACCGTGCGCAGGAAAACCAGATCAAAAGGCAGAAGGACGAAGTAGTAGATCGTCCAGCTGACTGTGGTGGCAAGAGTCATCACGAACAGCACGGCCATGCCCATGCTGAGTGAAGTCTCCACCTTGTTCGACACCCCGAAGAAAGGACAAAGACCGAGAAACCTGATCAGAATGATATTATTGGCGATCATCGCAGAGAATAGTATTATCAACAGTTCAGGTCCCATTGTCACTTAGCACCTTTCTTGGTCATCATATTGAGGGCTCCCATCAGAAAACCTATCACAAGGAACGCTCCGGGAGGCAGTATCATCAAAGTAACGGGGTTATAAGACTGGCCCAGAATACTGATGCCGAGAAGCGTTCCGTTGCCCAGTATTTCCCTGATCGAACCCATCAACGAAATAGCAAGCAGGAAACCTGCCCCCATGCCCAGCCCGTCCAAAACCGCAGGGAGAGCATCATTCTTATAGGCAAAGGCTTCCGCCCTGCCGAGTATTATGCAGTTGACCACGATCAGCGGCACAAATACGCCCAGGGATGCGTGCAGTCCGGGCAGGTAAGCCAGCATCATATAATCAACCGTAGTAACAAAAGTCGAGATGACCACGATAAAAACAGGGATCCTCATCCCCGAAGGCACAAAAGGCCTGATGAGGCTGACCGTCAAATTGGAGCATACCAGGACAAATGTCGTCGCAAGCCCCATGCCGACGGAATTAGTCAGAGATGTGGAGACAGCGAGCGTCGGGCACAGGCCAATCATAAGCCTGAGTATCGGGTTCTCCCTGAGGATCCCGTTGTAAAAAGTGTTCCATAAGTACAAAATCCTATCTTGCATCTTTCACCTTCTCGTACATGACCAGAGCTTCTTCCACCGCGCTTATCACGGCTTTGGAAGAAATGGTCGCCGATGTTATCGTATCCACATCACCCGGGCTCTTTGTCCTGAACTGGTCTTTGAAAGCCGGCTCCGCGGCTTTACTCCCGAGGCCGGGAGTCTCTTTGTGCGACAGGACGGTTATGTCCAATATTTTCCCGTCGGTACCGATCCCTGAGAGCACGCGCACCGGTCCGCCGTAACCCGCACCGGAAGTCTCAATGACCGTGCCTGCCGGTTTGCCTTCGGCAAATCCCCTAAAGTATTCCGTGCCTTCGTATTCCATGATCTTTATCTCGTCGGCGCGCCCCAAAAGCACGATCCTTGCCTTTTCAAGCTTTTCTTTTGTTATGTTCTCGTCAATCCTCCCGGATGTGTTCTGGTACACCAGCGCCAGCAGCCCCGAGGCCGCGACGCACACGATTGAAAGCCTTAAAGCATAATCCGCCAGTTTTTTCATCGTCCCTGCTCTCCAAAGACCCTGGGCTTGGCATATTTGTCTATCAGAGGGACAAGCCCGTTCATAAAAAGTATCGCGTAGCACACGCCCTCGGGATACCCCCCGAATTTTCTTATCATCACCGTCAAGACCCCGCAGCCGATGCCGAATATCAGCCTTCCTTTAAATGATATCGGAGATGTCACGTAATCCGTGGCCATGAAAAAAGCGCCCAGAAAAACCCCTCCGGCAAGGATCGAATAGATAGGATCGATGCCTAGCAGATAGCTGAGCACAAAAACGGACCCGATAAAGCTTGCCGGGATGACAGGCTTGATCACGTTCCTGAATATAAGAAAAAGCCCTCCCAGAAGTATGAGCAGCGCGCTGGTCTCCCCAAGCGACCCTCCCACATTACCGATAAAAAGATCCAGGTAGCTTGCTGAATACTGGCCTGTCTTTAGGCCCTCAAGCGGCGTAGCGCGCGTTACCGCGTCATATATGCCCAAAAATGCCGCACCCTGAGCCGGCCAGCTGGTCATGCTGCGCGTCCACGAGGCCATAACGATGGCTCTTCCCACAAGGGCCGGATTGAATATGTTGTATCCCAGCCCGCCAAAAACCATCTTGCCGACCACCGTCCCCGCAACTGCCCCGAACAATACCATATATAAAGGAAGAGTGGCCGGCACGCAGAACGCGAAAAGGATCGCGGTCACAGTAGCGCTGCCATCCAGCAGAGGCCCGTCTTTTTTGACCAGCTTTTTGAAGATGATCTCCGAAATAACACAGCCTGCCAGGCTTACCAGCACCACAAGCAGCGCCCTCATCCCGAAAAAGTAAAAAGAGGCCAGCATCGCAGGGACAAGCGCTATCACCACATCGCGCATTATCGACTTTGTAGTCTGCCTGTCAAATACATGGGGCGATATGTTCATCGCCAGCAATTTATCGCTGTTTTGTTGGCTCATTTCTTCATTTTCCCGATCTGCGATTTCGCGAGCTTTATCCAGTGCACCATCGGCCGCCTCGCCGGACATACGAAACTGCACGAGCCGCATTCCATGCAGTTCATTATGCTGTCTTTGAGAGCGCCGTCAAAGTCCTTAAATTCCGTTTCTTCGACAAACCTTCCCGGCGCCAGCCCCATAGGGCACACCTCTACGCATCTGCCGCACCTGATGCACGGCCCGGATTCCTCAAACGAGATCTCGCTGTTCTTAAGAAGAAGTATCCCGGACGTGCCTTTTACTACAGGGACTTCTGTCCCAGGGACCGCAATCCCCATCATCGGGCCGCCCATTATGACTTTTTTCGGAGGCTCGATCGCTCCTCCGCAATACGCAATGGCATCTGAAAACCGGGTACCGATGCGCACTCTCAGATTGGACGGTTCTTTTATGTTGCCGCCTGTAACTGTTACCACCCTGTCTATAAGCGGTTTGCCTTGCATGACCGCATCTGCCGCGGCACAGGCGGTCCCCACGTTCTGAACTACCACCCCTACATCAAGAGGAAGCTTCCCCTGCGGGACCTCCCTTTTTGTAAGCGCGGCGATAAGCTGTTTTTCGGAGCCCTGAGGATATTTGGTCTCCATGACAAGAAGCTCGATGCCTTTTTCTCCCGCCAGAGCGGCCGACAGCTTTTCTATGGCTTTCGGCTTGTTGTTCTCGACCGCTATAGCCGCCCTGCCGATGCCCAGCGCTTTTAAAAATATCTTTGTGCCGAGAATGACTTTTTCGGTTTCCTCCAGCATCACCCGGTAATCCGCGGTCAGATACGGTTCGCATTCGACTGCGTTAATTATCAAAGTATCGATCTTTTTATCTTTGGGCGGGGATAGTTTGACATGGGACGGGAAAGCGGCGCCGCCGAGTCCGACGATCCCGGATTCTTTTACTCTTGAGATTATCTCTTCCGGAGAAATATTATTCAGGTTCTTTTTCTCCGGGAGCTGCGCCCATTCATCCAGGCCGTCCGGCTTGATGAAAACGGACATGGCTTTTCTGCCCAGCGGATGCATATAAGGCGCGACATTTGTCACCTCTCCGGAGGCCGGAGAATGCACGCACGCGCTGATAAATCCCTTTGCCTCCCCTATCTTCTGGCCTTTCAGGACTTTGTCGCCCTTTTTTACAAGAAGTTCTGCGGGTGCTCCGGTATGCTGGCTCAAAGGAATGACAAGCTCGTCAGGAATAGGCATTTCTTTTATAGCGGCGTTCTCTGAAATAGATTTCATACCGCGCGGGTGCACGCCGCCTTTAAAAGTCTTTAGTCCGAACAAAGTTTAAAGTTTCCTCGCTTTGATGTTCATCATATCGCCGGCGCCGAGTTTCTTCTCCGCTATCTTGACCAGAAAAAATCCGGCAGCCATGAATATTATACCGCAAATCGCGGCAAGCGCCTGGTCACCGCCGAGAATATGGAGTCCTGCCGCAATCCCTATAATAAAGAACACCAGAGGGACCGCATAGGCCAGCAGCGAGGCAATAAGAATAGAGCTTCCCGGGAGCTCCAGCGCCACTTTGTCGCCGGGCACAGCGTTTATGCGGTTTTCAAGCTCAAGCATCATCTTTCCGGCCTCCTGCGACATCGCGCACATCTTGCACGATGAGCACGCGCTCTTGCGCTCCATCTCTACAGTCATGGTGCGGCCTTTGACCTCTTTTACGATGCCTGTTTCTTCCATTACAAGATGATTATAACAAAAAAAACCCCGCACTCTGATTAAAGAGTACGGGGTCTTGAGTTCTTATCTCAAGCTGCTAATTAATAGCGCTCGAACGAACGTCTCTGTCCGCCGCCGTTCCTGTCGCGGTTTTCAGACTTCGGCTTGGCCTCGTTGACGGTCATCTCGCGGTCGCCCCATTTTGCTCCGCTCATGGCGGTGATGGCTTTGGCGGCATCCGAGTCTTCCATATCAACAAATCCGAAGCCGCGGGACTTGCCCGTGAACTTATCGGTTACTATCCTGGCAGATATCACATTGCCGTGTTCAGAAAATTTTGCTGAAAGCTCGGCATCTGTGGCTGACCAAGGAAGGTTTCCTACGAATATGCTCTTCATGTATAATGTCTCCTTGATTGAATTTTTTCTGCTGGTTAATGATGTTGAGGAACTTTTTGAGGATTCGCTCACGGAAAAGATGCAGATTTTCTTTACACTCTGATCATTAAACTCGACAGGTTTATTATAGCACACATTTCTGAAAGTTGTGCGATAATTTATCCATGGCCGACAAAAACATGGTTAGGCTCTCTTTATCGCTTTTAGCCGGGATAATAGCTCTGAACCTCATCCACGGGAACTGCCATGCCTTCTATCCCCTGGTCGCCGATGACTACGATCCTGTCGATGTCGGAAAAACACAGATAGAGGTTTACTACACGTCTATATTGAACCAGGATGCCTCGCAGATAGGCTCCGTCGGATTCCAGGTAAAAAAAGGGGTGGATGCGAACTTCGACATCGGATTCAAGGTCCCCGTTCTCCTGCCGCAGATATCCGGTATAGACCGGTCCTATTTCAGGGCAAAGTGGGGGCTTCCGGGATATGCGTCCCGGGAGGGGTTTTCCGCCAGGATAGAGGCCGGCGTAGAGAACAACCCTCTGTCGGGGAGAATAATAAAAGGCGCGCTGAATTTTTCGGGATCACTGGTATATTCAAAGATGCTCGGAAGTGTTGAGACGCACTCAAGGATAGGTCTGGCCAAAGCCGGGGGCTGGCACGCTGACAATCTGTTGGACTGGTATACGATGTCTTCCGTAACAGCTGTCATTCCTGTGAAAGAGATCGGGGCCGAACTGGTTTTTGAGTACAACCTGAACACTTCGGAAACGCCAAACCCGCAGATGATCCAGTTCGGAACAAAGAAAGTCCTGCTGGACTGGCTTGCGGTGAATCTGGGCTATAGCGTGGGGCTGAACTCTAATTCTCCCGTAAGGCTGTGCGCCATAGGGCTTTCCTACATATTCTGACGGAAGTTTTTGAACGCCTCGGCCACCGTCTTTTTTTCCTCTTCTGACAGGAACGGATGGACCGGTATGGAAAGCATCTTTTCTCCTATCATTTCGCTCGCCGGAAGATCGCCTTTCTTGTATCCCAGTCCGTCATATGCCTTTTGAAGGTGCAAAGGGTTGGGATAATAGACGAACGCGGACACGCCCGCGGCTTTCAGGCTTTCTATTGTCTTTTCTCTCTCGCCGGTCTCTATCGTATACTGGTGATAAACATGTTCCGTGCCCGAAGGCTCGGCGGGGCACTTGATGCCGAGCTTTGAGAACTGCGAGGAGTAATACCCGGCATTTTTCCTGCGGGCGGCATTCCAGATGTCCAGGCGCTTTAGCTTGATCCTGAGTATCGCAGCCTGTATCTCGTCCAGGCGGCTGTTGTAGCCTATCATCTCGTGCACGCCGCGCGACTTGCTGCCGTGCAGGTGAAGAAGCTTCAGCTTCTCATATATATTTTCATCATTGGTGGTTATCATGCCCCCGTCGCCGTAGCAGCCCAGGTTCTTTGTCGGAAAGAAGGAAAAGCATCCTGTGGCTCCGAAAGAGCCTGTCTTTTTGCCCTTGTAAGCCGCCCCGGCAGATTGCGCGCAATCCTCGACAACTGAAAGCCCATGCTTTTCTGCGATCTCCATTATCTGGGACATATCGGCAGGCAAGCCCCACAGGTGGACCGGAAGAACTGCTTTTGTTCTTTTCGTCACGGCTTTTTCAATTTTTGAAGGGTCGATATTATGTGTCAGGGGATCTACATCCACAAAAACAGGTTTTGCTCCGGTATAGGAAACAGCTTCCGCAGTCGCGAAAAAAGTCAAAGGGGTCGTTATGACCTCATCGCCCTCCCCAACGCCTAAAGCCTTTAAAGAGAGAAAAAGCGCGTCGGTGCCAGAGGCTACCGCCACGGCATATTTGGTGCCGATATAACCCGCAAATTCCTTTTCAAAGGAAGAGACATTGGGACCGAGTATGAACGCGCCGCTTGAAAGCACCGCGGACAAAGCGGTGTCGACCTCCGCCTTTATGGAGGAATACTCCGCCTTAAGGTCCAACATTGAAATACTCATCCCACGCTCTCCGCTATTTTCTGCATTATATCAACAAACTCGGTCCCGGCGGTCCTCGAGCGCGGAATCTCGCTCACGCAGAACACGACCTGGGTCCCGGGCCTGATGCTTGAAAGGCCGTCCGCCCTGGACAGTTCGATATCCTCAAGGCCAAGCTCCCTGACCGCCAGCTCTATGACCGTCAGCAGCTCTCCCCTGCCCAGCACCGCGAAATTCCTCACTCCTGCCATGCGGTAGTCGCCTACTATTTTTTTTACGGATTCTTTCATGGACGAGATCAGAGAGACCGTGTTCCTGACATATTGTTTGGACCTTTTTAATTTCTCGGAAAAACCTTTTGGCGTGAGGATGTACTGGACTTTTCTGCCGTCAAGCTGTTTTATCTTCATATAACCTTTTTCGATAAGCCTGTGCAGAACTATATTCACCATGCCGAGCGAGAGCTCGGATACTTTTGACAGCTGCCTTTGCGATGCGTCGGAGTTCTTTGAAAGCTCCGAAATGATCCTGTGTTCGTGCTCGTCCATGTTATTGTTCAACTATTGAACATTATAGCATACAAGGGGGTGCGTGATATAATTACCCTTAACGGCTATGATACGCGATTGCATTAAAAAACTCGTTGACGGCCAGAACCTGACGCGGAGCGAAAGCGAAGCGGCCATGGAAGAGATAATGACCGGCTCGGCAACACCCTCGCAGATATCCTCGCTCATAACAGCGCTGCGCATAAAAGGCGAAACTCCGGAAGAGATAACCGGTTTTGCGCAGGTCATGAGGGCCCATGCCGTCAAGCTGTCCCCCAAGACGGATTATTTCGTCGATACCTGCGGAACGGGCGGCGATGTGTCGGGAACTTTCAATGTATCCACCGTCGCTTCTTTCATAGCTTCCGGAGCCGGCGTGGTGATCGCAAAACACGGCAACCGGGCAGTATCCAGCAAGTGCGGAAGCGCCGACCTGCTCGAGGACCTGGGCGTTAAGATAGACCTGCCGGCGGAAAAAGTGTCCGATTGCATAGATACCGTGGGAATAGGGTTCATATTTGCTCCGCTATTCCACCAGGCAATGAAATACGCAGCCCCCACCAGGAAAGAGATAGGCATACGGACGGTTTTCAACGTCCTGGGGCCCGTCAGCAATCCGGCCAACACCAAGGGACAGCTGATGGGGGTATACTCAAAAAAGCTCACCCGCGTCATGGCCGACGTGCTCAAAAACCAGGGGTGCGATACCGCCATGATAGTGCACGGCACGGATGGCATAGACGAGATCTCGATATCCGGCAGCACAAAGATATCCCATCTCAGCAAAGGGATAATCAGCGAATATTATGTAGAACCGGAAGATTTCGGCATGAAAAAATATCCTCTGTCGGCCATATCCGGCGGAAGCTCCAAAGAAAACGCTGCCACCGCCATTGGCATTCTCCAGGGAAAAGAAAAAGGCGCCAGAAGGGATATATCCGTTCTTAACGCCGCCGCAGCCATAGTGGTCGGGAAAAAAGCGGGCGATATCAGGGAGGGCCTGAAGATCGCCGAAAAAACCCTGGATTCCGGCGCGGCTCTTGACAAGCTGGAAAGCCTTATAGAGTTCACCAACAAACATTGATGATTGACTGTAAGGGCCGGTCGAGACCGGCCCATCAATGAATAAAGGGAGATATATATGTTCATAAAAACCGACAAGCTGGTAAAATCTTTCGGCGGAAGAAGAGTTGTGAACGAGATATCCATAGAGGTAAAAAAAGGCGAAGTGGTCGGCCTGCTTGGGCCCAACGGCGCCGGAAAGACCACTACATTCTACATGGTTGTGGGGCTTTTGCGCCCGGACGAAGGACATGTATATCTCGGGAACGACGAAATAACCCATCTGCCCATGCACAAGCGCGCTCAAAGAGGAATGGGCTACCTCCCGCAGGAATCATCGATATTCAAAAAACTGACTGTTGAAGAAAACATCCTGATGCTGTGGGAAGTGACCAATATTGTCCCGAAAACAGAATACAAAAAAAAGCTTGACTCGATACTGGAAGAGCTTGGCGTGTCCCATCTGAGGAACAGCCGGTGCTATCAGCTGTCCGGGGGGGAATCCCGGAGGGTGGAAATAGCCAGGGCTCTAGCAATGGACCCTTCCTTTCTCCTGTTGGACGAGCCTTTCACGGGCATAGACCCCATAACGGTCTCCGAACTGCAGAAAGTCATCACATACCTCAAGGACAAAGGACTGGGGGTCCTTATAACCGACCATAACGTAAGGGAAACCCTTTCAATTACCGACCGGGCGTACATAATACAAAAAGGCAGGATCCTCGTGGCCGGCGATTCCAATTTCATAGCCAATGATGAGACCGCAAAAAAAACATATCTCGGGGAAGAATTCCGGCTGTAAAGAGCAATAATGAGGATAATAGACAGGTACGTCGTAAAAGAGCTTCTGGACCCGTTCATCTTCGGGGTGACCGCTTTCACCCTGATCCTTTCAGCCAGCATGGTAATGTTCGAGCTGGTCAGGGCGGTCGTGATCATGGGAATGCCCCTGCACATTGCCGGGCAGCTGTTCATCTTCAAGCTCCCGTCCGTCGTCGTATATATCTTCCCGATGGCGATGCTACTGGCATCGATCCTGGCTTTCGCTAGATTTTCTTCCGACAAGGAAATTATCGCTTTCAGGGCCGGAGGCGTCAGCCTTTACAGGATAATGGTCCCCGTGCTGGCCATGGGGCTTGCGGTCAGTTTTCTGACCATGGCTTTTTATGAGATCGTCGTACCGGAGGCAAATCACGCTAGTAAAAGACTTTTGATCGAAACAAAAATAGAAAAAGCCCCGCAGATCAGGGAGAATGTTTTTATCCCGGAGCTTGAAAGAGGCCAGTTGAAGCGCATCTTCTATGCCAGAAAATCCTCGGGGAACACGATGACAGGCGTGATCATCCAGGAATTTGACGACGGGCGCTTAAGCCAGCTGATAAACGCACGGACCGCAGAATGGAACACCGACCGGTGGATCTTCAGGAACGGGACCACATACTTCCTTTCCGACGAAGGAGAGTACAGGCACCTGATCCGGTTTGAAGAACAGCACATAGTCCTCAAGCTTACCCCCGCCGACCTTGAGGAAGGAAGCAAGAACCCGGAAGACATGAACTTTAACGCTCTGAGGAACTACATAGACCTCAAAAAAAAGATGGGAGAGAACGTTGCGGACCTTTCCATCCAGCTGAACCTGAAGCTGGCGATCCCTTTTGCATGCTTCGTTTTCACCCTGCTGGGCGCGCCTCTCGGACTCAACCCGACCAGGAAGTCTTCGTCTATCGGGCTTGGCATAAGTGTTATAATAATCTTCGTTTACTATGTGCTCATGTTCTCCGCTATGGCTGCGGGACAGATGGAGCTCATATCGCCGTTTTTGGCCGCGTGGCTGCCCAACGTCATCACGGCCGGAATAGGCGGATGGATACTTTATAAGGCGGGGCAGTAAATCATGTTCGCTTTGCAGACCATACTGATAGTGGTCCTCGTATCAGGCCTGATCGCCTTCGCGGGAGACCGCGTGGGGCACTTTATCGGAAGAAAACGCCTGACCCTGTTCAATCTGCGTCCCCGGCATACGGCAATAGCCATAACGGTCATAACGGGATCCATGATCGCGATATTCACCGGAGTGATACTGTTCATCCTTTCCTCGGACGTCAGGACCGCGATATTCGGCCTGGACAGGCTCAAGGCTACCATATCGCAAAGCAGCAGGGAGCTTGAGGACATAAAAAAAGACAAGCAAAAGCTGCTGTCAGATATAGACATGCTAAACAAGACTCTTGAGAGCTCCAGACAGGAGATCGCTTCCCTTCAAAAGACCAGGGAAAAGATGTCCAGAGAAATAACCACCGCAAGGTCGGGGCAGCTGCTCTACAGCGTGGGCGATATCGTCACCAGCACCGTGATAGATATATCCGGGACCAGGGATGACATAAAGGAAAAACTCGCAGTCATACTCTTTAATACGGACAATGCGATAAAAGAGGCTATCGGAGGAAAGAGGGACCAGTATGTATCTATCCCTATGGAAGAGCTGGACGAGGCTGTCGGGTTTTTGTCCGACAAGTCCGGAAGCGCTGTTGTCAGGCTTGTAGCCGCAAGCAATGTAGTCCTTGGCGAAGAGATCCCGCTGCATTTTGAGATATTCGAGAATGTTCAGGCCTTCAAAAAAGGGGAAACGATCCTTTCTGAGAACATAAACGGCGAAAAAACGTTGGAGGAGATAGAAGAAAAGATCAAACAGCTATTGTCCCGCGTAAATGAAAAAGCCATTGAAAAAGGCATGCTCCCCGGGCCCGACGGCTCCGTAGGCACCATCCCCTACTCTAAAATATTCGAGACGGCCAAAGCGATAAAGTCCTCGGGAAGGACCAGAAAAGCAATCGTGATCTCCCTGCGGGACACTTTTTCGATCGGGCCGCTGGAGATCGAGCTTTCAATAAAGGACTAAGGAGGGCCGAAAATGTCTTCCAACATACTTGCGATCGATCCCGGCAAATACAAATCCGGCCTTGCAGTGCTTCTTGAGGACGGGTCCATACTGGAAAGAAGGGTCGCAAAGACCCTGGAACTGCAGGAAGCCGTATCGGAACTCAGCTACAAATACCAGCCCCAGATGATCCTTCTTGGCAACAGCGGACAGGGTAAGATAATCGAAAAAAAGATATCCTATCTGAACCTGAAGACCACCATACTTTTCGTGAACGAAAAAGGCTCTACTCTGGAAGCCAGAAAGCTATACTGGGAGGAGAACAGGCCTAAAGGGCTGTGGCGGCTTGTTCCTTCCGGCCTGAGGATCCCGCCTGAGCCGTATGACGATTACGCGGCGGTCATCATCGGACGGCGTTATCTGGATAAATGACCGATTCGACTACCGTTCTTTCCGAAAGAAAGCTCCTGGCAACGAACCTTCCGTAAGGGTCTATCACTGCAGATATGCCGCTGTTTGCAGCCTGGACAAAATACTTTTTGTTCTCCACGGCCCTGAGCGGCCCCGCCATTATGTGATGCTCTGCGGCCGAACTGTTGCCGAACCAGGCGTCATTGGTTATTGTCAGCAAAAAATCCGCTTTTTTGGCGCGGGTAGCGGCCAGGTCGTCAAAAAGCGATTCAAAACAAATGAGCATTCCGGCTTTACGGCCGCCGATATACAGGGGCACCGGAATCTTGTTAGATGACTGGTCGCGCTCCGCATATCCCGTGCCTTTTAATATCGGATAGAGCAGCTGTCTGAAGGGAAGATATTCCCCGAAGGGCATCAGATGTTCTTTGTCGTATCTGGAAGTAATATATCCGGACGGGGAAACGGAAAAAGCCGAATTATAGAACTTTCCGCTGTCATAAAAAAAACCTCCCGTCACCAGATGCGCGTCCGATCCGGAGGCTGTCCGAGCCAGTATCTCCATGACCGGCGAGGACCTCATAGGAAAACCCATGACCGCAGTCTCGGGCCATATGACAACGTGAGGCCTGAATGGTTTTGAGCCGGCCGTCAGGTCATTCAGGGTCCGAAGCATAGGCAATGAGCTTGCGGGATCCATCTTGTAAGACTGGTCAAAGTCGGGCTGTACAAGGACTATCCTGAGGCTCTTTGACTGATCTTTTACTAGCGGAGAGTTCAGCCTCCAAGCCCCGAATGCGAGCGAAGATGAAAGAATAGCCAGAAAGAATGCCACAGGCCTCTTAGCCTTGGGAATAGACCACTTTTCCAAGAAGAGTGACGCCAGTGCAAAATTGCAGGCAATAATTACATAGCTCACCCCATAGACCCTGAACAAAGACGCTGTCTGGATGACCAATGGATTGAGATACTGGCTGTATCCAAGCACCCCTCCCGCCGCGGCAAACTCTCCCCTGCTGCGGGCCATCTCTGACAACACCCATAACAAAGGAACGGCCAATGAGCTGACAAACCCGAAGCCGGTTTTTTTTACCGTGAAATATGCCGCAAGACAAAACAACACTATAAAGAGCGCCTGAAAAACACTGAGCGCCGCCCAGGCAAGAAAAGCAAAAGCACCTACCCATCTCGAAAGAGACGTCACCCAGGAAAAGACCGCGAGAAAATATACAGTACCGAAAACAAAACCGTAAAGCGCCGCTTCTCTGGGCCTTTTGGCAGAAAAAACAGCGGCAAATAACGGGGCTGCAGCTCCCCAGGCCAAGATGCTTATACCGGCCTTCGGGAATGCCAGTGACAATAATAGCCCGGACAATGCCGGCAAAAAAACGGCACTGTTCATTGTATCTCCACCTGCCAGGATATTATATCCAGGCCCGCGGCAATGGACGGATCTGGCAGCTCCGATATGTTGTGTGTGGAACTGCCGATATTGACGGATATTTTGTTATCGGCCGCGCCCAGCTTATCTCTTAGCCTGCGGTCTGCATCAACGCTCAGGAAGTTGAAATATATCTCGGCAGGGAGCGCGCCGGGGAACTTGCTCAGGTCAAACTCCAGCTTTATCTTTTTTGCGTCTTCGCTGCCTGAAGAAGGCAAAGCTCTGTAATCCAAAAAGCTCGGGACATACGAGGAGTGCGCCGATAAAGAGGAGAACGGACCGTTGGTTATCTGGTAAGTATTGTCCTTTAAAACAATAAAATCGTCCCAACTTGAAAAGAAATAATCATAATACTGGCTTTCCTGGGTAAAAACGTCCAGGCTGCCCTGCAGATAATCCTCCCCTGGAGCAAAGAAGTATCGGTTCTTCTCCATCAGCTGCGGCGAGCTGCTCCCAAAGACCAAGTAATATCTGTTGGCTGCTGTATCAATATCCCCCCTGAAAGAGATCTCCACGCTCATTCTGTTGCCTATAACCGGTCTTACCGTCACCGTCCTGGCGCATCCGGCCAGGAACAAGAAAGACGAGATAGATAAGAATAAAAAGAAATTAACAATGGCAGAATTAACAATTAACAACACGGAGTGCTTCGCACATTTTATGTCCGTTCTTCGCGATAGCGAAGAACACCCTGTTATTAATTGTTTAATTGTTAATTGCTTGTTCATCTGTCACTCCCAATTCTATCCATAAGCCCTTCGATAAAAAGCCCCTGGGTGCCCGAACCGTAGCCTATCGGCATGTCCGGAAATGCTTTTAGGGTAAAGACCACCCTGTACTCCCGCCTGAACTCCGACCAGGTGAACTTGGTCTCCCAGCAATGCAGGTCTTTCACTACCGAGGCCTCCTGCATTATTATCGCATCTCTTGCTACATCGTAGGAATGCCCTATCTTAAAATCCCACCTGCTCTGCCAGCTGTCCCCTATCCCGAACTCCAGCAGATTGGTGGCATATCTTGTCTTGCCGCTTCGGAGATCATAAGTATGGGACAGGTTGTTCTTAAGCGCCGGCAAAAGCATAAATCCAACGGCCGAAACAAGGTCCCTCCACTGCCCGGTTTCAAGATCATAGCCGGAGCTCATATTAAGGTTGAGCGAGTCATTGGGCCTTAAATTGTAGCTCATAAGCAGGTCGAAATATTTATTCGTTACATAATTGTAACCCCCGTCCAAAGTGAACCGCTGCCGCGTCCCCTGGTAAAACACCATGGTATCTCTTATGGAATTGTAGTTAAAGCCCGTACTGTCAAAGAAGAAAGGGCTGTTGCCCTCGCCCACGCCGCGTTCGTATCTGAGAGAGTTGCTGTACCAGCCTCCCAGCTCGGTGTTCAGAGAATAATTCTCTTTCTTAGTATATCTCTGGTCGCCGGTATCGTACATAAATTGTTCGGCGCCGAGATTTAGCCCGAATCTGCTGCCCAGGCCCAGCTCAAATGTTCTGTCCACGCCCAGGGATGTCCTGTACCTGTCTGCCATGAAATGCCTCTGGGTATCTGTGGCCGAGATGTATTTTGACTCGTGGAACCTGCCCCAGGAGATCTCCGGCCTTAATGCAAAGCCCGCGGCATCCTGCGGGTTCAGGGCCAAAGTGACATCCGGCATCCGCTCAACGTATTCAGCCCTGTAATCATCCGGATAGGAGTCCCTGTCGATATCTATAAAGTAATTGGCGGAGAGCCTTGCGGTATAGAAGTCTCCCCTGTAGGTCAGGTTAACCAAAGGCTCAAGACGGTCATCATACTGCGAGGCTTCAAGAGTCAGAGACCGGTACAGGTTGACCCTCAGGCTGGAATCGAGCCGGCCGTCCAAGTATTTATCCTCCAGATACAGGCCCTGGGAGATATTCTGCCATTTTGAACCGGAAAGCGCGTTCCTGAGACTGTAAAAATACTCCGCCCTTGAAGTGCCCGAATTCAGTGATGTGCGCAGGTCCAGGTCGTTCAGGCCTGATATCCTGTTGTTGAAAGTTGTGAGAGAAAATCCGTAACGTGATCCCCCTTCAACCCAGCTCAAGTCGGTCTGGAACCTTGTCTGGTCCATGCGGCCGGAAGGCACGAGGTATATATCCCGGAAGTCATAACCCAGCTTCAGTTTTCCTTTTTCTAGTGCTACTTCGTGGTCAAGCTTGGCTGCGAATGCAGGGTAGTCGATATCTATCTCCCTAACATGGTACAGGTAAAGAGACCCTGAGTTGCGCCCGTCGAGTATGTACTTGTGGTCGATGCCGTAGCCTGTGCCTTTTTTGCTCATAAAATCAAAATACATCGATCCCCAAGCGCTGTCATCGGCAAAATATGAAAGTTCGGTCTTTACAAAATCTCCTTCCACATTATTGCGCCCGAACACGGGCATAAGGAGGGAGACGCGCCGCCGGGCAAGATCGTAGATGTACACAGGCAGCCACATCACGGGAACTTCGTTCAAATATACTGTGGCGCTGTAGGCTACAAGCTTGTCGTTCGGCTTGTAATAAAAAGAATTTGCCAGTATTTCGTGGTGTGGATGATCCAGGTCGCAGGTGGTAGCCCCCCCTTGAGACCCGGTCTTTATCTCGTCGCTGTCCTTCAGCTCGCTTACCCTGAGGAACACTTCTCCCTTGGCGCCTGCCGGCAGGACTCTTGCCCTGAAGTTCCTGACGAAAGCGGTGTCCGTGTCAAAATGGTATTCCATCGCAGAGCCGCCCGCCTCATATTCACCGCGCCTGATTATTACGGAACCTTCCGCAGTGGCCAGGCTTTCATTGACATCTATCTCCAGGCTGTCGGACATAAGCACCGCGCCTTCAAAGCTGGCTTCGACGCTGCCGGAAGCATAAACTTTTCCCGTTTCCTGGCTGAACTTGAGGCGCTCCGCTTTGATCGTGACGGGAATATCGCCGCCGTCGGGGGCTTCGGCATGCGAGGAAGCGGCCAGCAGCAGCAACACGGCCGCGGCGCTAAGAAAGTTTTGCCTTGATAGCATCTTCCGCGACCCGGCGGTCATCGATCTCAATATTTACACCTTTAACTTCCTGGAATTTTTCGTGCCCCCGTCCGGCGATCACGACCATATCTCCCGGTACTGCCAAAGAAACAGCTTTATAGATAGCTTCTCTCCTGTCGGGAACTTTCAGGTAATCCCTGCCGTCCGTTTTTCCGGACCTGACAAACCCCGACTCGACCGCCCTGATTATATCCAGAGGGTCTTCGTTATGCGGATCATCCGAAGTTATGACCGACACATCCGCGTTTTTCGCGGCGATCGATCCCATAACGGGCCTTTTGAGCTTGTCCCTGTCTCCGGTGCAGCCGAACACAAGGATGATCCGTCCGGTCCTGTAATGGGACAAAAAGCCAAGGAGTTTTTCCAGGCTGTCCGGGGAATGGGCAAAATCCACTACAACCCTGAACTCCTGGCCTTTTTCCACAAGCTCTATCCTTCCCGGCACAGACTTAAGATCTTTTATTCCTTCTATGATCTTATCATCAGCCACTTTCATGCCCTTGGCACAGGCCGCCGCAGCAAGAATGTTATACGCATTAAACCTTCCTGACAAAGACGACTCGACCTCAAAAACGCTACTTCCGGAGCGGATCTCCATGCTCATAGCCCCCAATCTCTGGGCAATTATCCGGCCGGTCACGTCAGCGGTCTTGTCGAGCGAATAGGTTATGATATCCCCGTCGGTTTCTTCCATCACGGCGCCGCTGTATCTGTCGTCGATGTTCACCGCGGCGAATACGTCCTTTTTCCCTGAAGACCCAAGGGATCTGAACAGCTTCATCTTTGTATCAAAATATGCCTCGAGGGTCTTGTGAAAATCAAGATGGTCATGGCTCAGGTTTGTATAGACGGCGCAGTCGAACGCAACGCCTTTGATCCTTTTTAGCGCGATCGCGTGGGAAGAGACTTCCATCACCGCGTGAGAGACCTGTTTTTCGAGCATTTGATTAAAAAGTTTTTGCAGATCATACGATTCCGGAGTGGTAAGCGAGGAGGGAAAAGTGCCGTCCGCTATCCTGGTCTCAACGGTGCTGATAAGGCCTGTCCTTGAAGGCAGCGCCCTGAATATCGAATCTATAAGATATGCCGTCGTGGTCTTGCCGTTGGTCCCGGTTATCCCTATGACTTTAAGTCTTTTTGAAGGATCTGAGAAGAATGCGCATGATATATCAGCAAGGGCTGCCCTGGCGGACGGAACAGTGATCTCCACCGGTCCCTGACTTGCGCCTGAGCCCTCCCTTACCACCGCGACGGCCCCGTTCTGGAGCGCCATAGGAATAAACCTTGTACCATCCTGCATGGTGCCCGGGACTGCTACGAACACATCTCCGGGCTTCACCTTCCTGGAATCATAAGCGATGCCGGAGATCTCGGTGTCAAGATCGCCGATTGACGCGGATACCTTTGTGCCGGAGATCAGCTCTTTCAGCTTCACTATTTTTTACCCGGAGCTACTCGGACAGAGAATCCGAGATAGTTCCTTTCTTTATCAGTCTAACAGTGTTTTGATATAGTATTATAGCCTTATCGAACAACCTGTAAAAAAGCGGGTCGAACGGCAGGTCAAAACTGCCGATGAACTTTTTCAGTCGGGCGTTAAAGCCTTTCTTGAAACGGTAGACCCCCCACAAGGGATGCCCTTCTTTAGGGTTTGAAGGGATCCCCCAGAGGTCGTACTCGCAAAAGCCTTTTCCCTTTGCCCATTTTATGACCTCCCAGTGCAGAAGATTGTTGGGCATCATCTTCCTGTGGGAGCTCAAAGAAGCCCCGTACATATACCATATCCTTTTGCCGTAATTAAATATTATGACGGATGCCACTGGCATGCACCCGTCATACGCGGTAAATACGCGGCCGAGGCCTTTGTCGATGATCAAAGACCGGATCCTCTTATAATAAGAGACCGGATGGATGATAAAGTTCTGCCTTGAGCACGTTTCCTCGTATATCCTGTAGAACTCTTCTATCGAGCCTTCATCGGTCCCCTGCCTGACGGAGATGCCGTGTTTTTCCGCGACATGGATGTTGTACCTGAACTTGCTTTCAAAACCCGCCTTTATATGCTCCAGGTCAAGAGCAATATCAAGGATAAAAGTGCTTCGCGGCTGGACTTCTTTCTTGGCTTTGATAAATCCTTCGGATTTCAAAATACCCAGGGCCCGGGCATCGTCTTCCGGCACTTCCGGGTCCATCCTCAAAAAAAGCGCCCCGTGTTCTTTTGCCGCCTTCCCGGCTGCATTGACAAAGTCTTTTACCGGTCCGGGGGAATCAAAGTCTATAAGAGGGCCTCTTGGCACATAGAAGAAGCATTTTTTGACAAGAGGAAGCTTTCTTTTCAGCATCATCACAGCAGTCCCGTCGTTTAGCCGCAGCTTTACAGGCTGCCACCCGAATCCCGCTTTCACCTGCGCCCATTCGTCGCTTTGCAGTATTTGGTTTTCGGGTTTCATAGTAAAATTCTAACACCGTGCGGATATAATGACAATGATATAATAAGACCATGATCCTGGTCATAGACAACTACGACTCGTTCACTTATAACCTGGTGCAATATCTAGGGGAACTGAAGGCCGAGACAAAAGTTTTCCGAAATGACAAGATAACTTTAAAGGAGATCGAAGGGCTTTCCCCGGAAAAAATCCTGGTCTCTCCTGGGCCCTGCACCCCCAAGGAAGCCGGAATATCCGTCGAGGTGATAAGGCATTTTGCCGGAAAAACCCCGATCTTAGGCGTGTGTCTCGGACATCAGGCAATAGCGGAAGCTTTCGGCGGAAAAGTCGTGAAGGCCGGCAGGCTTATGCACGGAAAAACATCAAAAATATTCCATGACTCAAAAACACTCTTTAAGGGCATTGCGAACCCGTTTGACGCGACAAGATATCACTCATTGATAGCCGAAAGAGAGTCGCTGCCCGATTGCTTTGAGATCTCGGCCTGGACCAGGGACGGGGAAATAATGGGCCTGCGGCATAGGGAGTACGCCATAGAAGGCGTCCAGTTCCACCCCGAATCAATACTGACAGGAGAAGGAATGAAACTGATGAAGAACTTTATTGGGCTTTAGATGATCGCAAGACATTCTCTGAGTATGTCGTCGATATACTTTGCCGTTTTTTCCGAATATGTGCCCCCCGCCCTTGCCACCTGGTTGGGGCCTTCGGCATAAGATGCCAGAGCAAGCTTTATCTGATCCGGATATCCTGCCCATCTATCAAGCTTCATCCTGAGATATAAAGCAGCGCCTTTGACTCCCTGGTCAATATCAAAAGGATCGGTTATGCCGATATATGCCGCTGTAGAAGGAAGAAGCTGGGCGAGCCCCTGCGCGTTAGAAGAAGAAACGGCGCGAGGGTCAAAGGCCGACTCCCTGAATATCATCGCCGTGACGATCCTGGGATTGACATCGTACTGCTCGCTGTAGCGCATTATCGCGTCTGATATCTGCTCGGCTTCTTCCACGGACACTTTCCTGGCTCTCGGCCTGACAAATCTGTCTATAGCGTCCTTGATCCCTGGATCGAAAGAAGCGGAAAAAGTGGCCGGAATGGAGGAAGCATCTACAACATGGCGGGCAGGCGGGGCAGAGCGGGACGCCGGGTCTTTTGGGATATCGCCCTTTATCCCCGAAAATATGGAGAACACGAACAATAATATGACCGCTGCCGAAATAGCTTCCAAATTAACCCCTCATTACTGAAGGAATTGCATCCCTATAAGCGGAAATGATCCTGCCCAGCTTGATGTCCACAAGCTTCTTTTTGCCGTTGGCTATTTTTAGCGACAAACCGCCTACTTTCCCGATGATGGAAACAGGCGTACCATGTTCCTGCGCCAGCGCGGTCAGCTTGAAAATATCGCAGGACTTGACCGAAAGTATGATCCTGGACTGGCTTTCCCCGAAGAGGAGAGCGATATTGCCGATCTTTTCATCCAGAGATATTTTTGCGCCTATGCCTCCTTCAATGCAGCACTCCGCCAGAGCAACGGCCAGGCCGCCTTCGGCAGTGTCGTGAGCGGATCTTACGATCCCGGACCTTATCGCTTCTAAGCAGGTCTTTTGCACGCTTTTTTCGAGATCTATATCAAGCCGGGGACAGAATGTCTTTTCCTCCAGGTTCCTGCCCAGAAGGACGATAATATCGTCCTTGCCTTTAAAAGCCATATCTGCATGCGGGGAATTGTCTATCAGCCCGAGCATTCCGACTACCGGGGTCGGATATATTGAAGTGTCGTTGCTCTCATTATAAAAACTAACGTTCCCGGAAACCACAGGAGTATTAAGCTCCCTGCAGGCATCCCCCATCCCCCTTACGCATTCCCTGAACTGCCACATCACGGCCGGTTTTTCGGGATTGCCGAAGTTGAGGCAGTCCGTCACGGCTAGGGGCTCTGCCCCGGTGCAGACCAGGTTCCTGGCGGCTTCACAGACGGCTATCATCCCTCCGGTATAAGGATCGGCAAGGCAGTATTTTCCGTTGCCGTCGCAGGTGAGAGCGATCTTTTTGTGGGAATATTTGATCCTCATGACCGCGGCGTCGGCCCGACCGGGAAGCACGCTGGTATTGGTCTGGACCATGTGGTCGTACTGCTCAAACACCCAGGCTTTGCTGGCGATGTTTGGATCGGACAGATGGTCCATCAACAGAGCATTGCAGCTCTTGCTCTTTGATATCCTCTTTGAAGTCTCCGCGTAAAGAGGAGGCTCTACCGGCCTTTCATAGACCGGGGCGTCATCCGCAAGTGATTTGGAAGGGACTCTGGCGACCGTTTTTCCGTTCTCTTTTACCGTAAAGAACCCGTCATCAGTTACGCGCCCTATCACTACCGCGTTCAATCCCCATTTCTTGAAGATCCTGAAAGCGTCCTCCTCGGTGCCCTTTTTCATCACCACCACCATCCGCTCCTGGGATTCGGACAGCATTATTTCATACGGGGTCATTTTTTCTTCGCGCTGCGGCACAAGAGATAGTTCTATCTCGGCTCCGGTCCCCGCTCTTGAAGACATCTCCGAAAGCGAGGATGTAAGTCCCGCGGCGCCCATATCCTGCATGCCGACCACGTTCCCGGTCTTGAGCAGTTCAAGGCAGGCCTCTATAAGGAGTTTTTCTGTGAAAGGATCCCCTACCTGGACGTTGGAGCGCTTTTCAACTGAATTTTCGTCAAGCTCGACCGACGCAAATGTTGCTCCGTGAATCCCGTCCCTGCCCGTGGAAGAACCTACATAAAGGACGGGGTTGCCCACGCCCTCGGCCTTTGCCGTAACAATAACTGAGGGTATTTCGCTCTTGACCTCCGCTTCGGACAGCCTGACAAGACCCACGCACATTGCGTTGACAAGGCAGTTCCCCGTATAGCAGTCGTCAAAGTAGACCTCTCCCGCAACGGTCGGCAGGCCCAGGCAATTGCCGTAGGAGGATATCCCCGCGACCACGCCGTCAAACAGGAACCTGTTATGCGGGTCCGTCAGCGGCCCGAACCTGAGCGAGTTGAGAGCCGCTATCGGCCTGGCTCCCATAGTAAACACGTCCCTTACAATGCCGCCCACGCCCGTGGCCGCGCCCTGAAAAGGCTCGACAGCGCTAGGGTGATTGTGGGATTCAATTTTCATGGCTATTGCGTATCCGTCGCCGATGTCGATCACGCCGGCATTCTCGCCGGGCCCCTGCAAAATACGCTTGCCTTTTGTGGGAAAACTTTTTAGATATGCCCTGGAGCTTTTGTAGCTGCAGTGCTCCGACCACAGCACGGAATACATCCCCAGCTCCACCAGGCTGGGCTCCCTGCCCAGTATCTTTTTTATCCTGCCATATTCTTCTATCGTCAGACCGTGCTGTTTGATTATTTTGGGGTCCATACAGTGCTATTTTAGCAGATGGGCGGCGCGGTGTGGGACAGCGAAAGAGCGCTCTATTTAACCGTGATCCCCGCGGGACCATTGCTTTTCAATTAGAAACCCTTGTCAAAATCTAGCAGATACTTCACTTTTTCTTTAATGAAGTCCGTCTTTGACAGAAGATAGAAGACCTCCGCTCTTGTCAGGTTGCCGCCCGGAACAAAATTATTGCCTTTTACGTAATTCAGATATCCCGCTTTTTTAGCCGCGTCCAGCACTCCGGCGCCCCAGTAGTTGAGTGGAACATCGGCATAAGGAGGCGTCCCACCAAGGTCGGCAGTTGGAGATATCCCGGCAAACCTGGTTATTATCGCCACGCCTTCCGCCCTGTTCACTTTGCGCGTCGGCCTGAAAGTCCCGTCGTTAAATAGCGTCAGATACCCGTTGTCGAGAGCATACTTCATGTATGAAGACCCCCAGTGGACCGTGGCCACATCGCTTGCCACCGGAGCAGAAAGCTTGGCGGATGGCTGTTCTTTTGCCCTTGCCAGGATAGCCGCCATCTCCATCCTGCTCACCGCCTCTGCTGGCCTGAGGAAACCTGATGTCGCGTCTCTCAGCGTAAAGCCCTGTATGCCCAGAGTGGTCATGTGCATTATAGGCTCTGCTACCCACGAATATCTTCCCAGGTCCCTGTACCAATTCAGCCTGAGAACCCTGGCTTCCGCGCTTCCCACTATCTTTCCGTTCGAGTCTACGCCGGTAAGCATAATGCTGTTCTTCCCTGACTTAAGATCGACCTTCATGCTGAACTCGCCTTCCTTAACATCGGCAGAAATGTTCTTCCAGTATACTTTTTCAACAGATCGGTTGGTCCGGCCTTTTATCGCGACGGTCTCCGCGGTTATCATGGTCCTGTCACCAGTGTCTATCACAACAGGCTCGGTAGAATATTTCCCAGGACCTTCTGGCAGGCTTACAGCAAACGAGATGTAATGCCTGGAGTTATATGAAAGTAATGTATCCATGTAGTACGCGTAATCAGCCCTGAAAGAATCGAACTTGTAACCGACGCCGAGGGAAAAATTCATGTATTTTTCCGTCGGTGTCGCGTTCATCTGCTCGATCCCGGCCCTCAGGTCAAGGGATCTCCACGCGTTCCACTCGCCTCCCAGGCGCAGTTCATAAGACCTGGTCTTCCTGAAAGACATGTCGGAAAAAATGCGCGCATTGTAGCGGCTCAGACGGTACGAACCCCCTATGTTAACCACCTGGGGCATTTCTTCCTCCAGCCCGTTGTTCCATCTGATAGCGCCCGGTCCGCCGGCTATCGCGTTCTCTATAACCAACCCGGCGCTGGCATCATCGTTTATCCTGTAAAGCAGGCCCAGGTCCAGGTTCATCCCGGTGCCTTCTCCCGCGGAAGCTATAGACCCGCCTTTTTTCAGGTATTTGAACCTGAGGCCGTATGTCAGGTCTTTATTTATCTTGTCAGCGTAATCGACAAGCAGCATGTCGGTACCGTAGCTGAAAGGCTCAAGCGTCGTAGGCCGGCCTGTGGTCGCGTCTATCGTGGTAGCGAAAATATCCCCTATCTTGTTGCTTGCGTACCCGAAACCGAACTTACCGAACCTTGTCGGAGATGCTATTCCAACAAGGGTGTATTTTACGTCACCAGACAGGTCGGTATACATGCTCACTAGTTCAAGTTTTTTAAGGCCGTACAGTCCCGCGGGATTGGCAAATACGCATTCCCCGACATCGGAAATGCCGACATATGACCTGCCCATTCCAAGAGACCTGGCGCTGGTGCCGATATCAAGCACATCCGCCGCAAAAGCGCCCATAGACAAACAAATTAGCAATGTCATTGCGAGAAGTCCCGAGCGAGCAAAGTGAGCCGAGGGACGACGCCGTGCCTGCCGGCAGGCAGGAAGCAATCCCATGGTACTCTGGGATTGCCTCGCGGAGTTTATCCCGCTTCTGACGGGACTAACAATGGCACTGTTTACACTGCTTCTCATCTTTTTAACCTGCCTACTTTTTTTACTGTGAAGTACATCCTGACGACCTCCTCAAAAGCAATGAGGCCCAACAGTCCGAGAAGGATCGCCTTCCCCAGCCCCGCCATGCCGTTAAGACCGTTGCTAAAAGGCCCGTTACCGTCTTCGTAGACAGGAGCCGCAGCCGCTTTCACGGAAGAGTCGTCTTCACCCCTATTGGATACTGATTTTACCACTACTATTTTGCCCTTGCCCATGACCCGGCCGGTTCCGCTCTCCACTATCCTGATGAGATATACGTCATTGTCCAGTATCCTGCTGAATGCATCGTATCCGTTCCACAGAACCTCGTTATACCCGGCTTTGCCGCCGTTGAAACCGCTTAAATAGCTTTCTTTCCATGCCAGCCTTCCATTCACATCGAACACATATATTGTGACATTGGTATCGGTAGCAAGCCTGTAAGTCAGCTTGACAGGGCCGGTCACAGGATCGAACGGATTTGGATGAGGCAGAACATAACCGACCACCGTTTTAGTGCCTTCGGCCATGACCTGCAGGTTGGTGCGCTCGTCCTCATACAGCACTCCCGACGGGTCAGTAGCGTACGCTTTTATCGTATAGGTCGACTCGGCAAGCGGTGATTTTATCTTGTAGTTCACGGTCGTCAGGATGCCGTCCACGGTATATGAATCGTAGTAAATGGACTCGCCTGTTCCGCCCGTCACCACCACCCCGTTTATTTCCATCCTGAACGAGGTCATATCAATTCCCGATTCGCTGCTGAACACCGCCGATATGTTGGATGTGGACCCTATGATATCCCCTGAGAGGAGCTTTACATTGTCCACGGCAAAGAAGTATAGGCTCCTTTTCGCTTTTGTGGTCGAAGTCCCCAGCGAAGTCCATTCCCCACCTATGCCGTCGCCGTTCACGCCTCTCACCCTGTATATATAGGTCGTGTCCGGAAGAAGTCCGGTATCTGCCCATGTGAGAGCTGAAATATTCCCGGAATTATTGCTGTTTGTCTGGTTCTGGCAATAATAAAGCGTGCCTGCGGGATTGAGTCCTGCGGACCAGTTGGCCGTGACCACGGTAGAAGTGGAGTCTCCAAAAACTTCCGCGGAAGGAGCCGCGGCTAAAGTATATTTCGGCTCCGCGGTTGACCAGGCAGTGACCTGATCTCCACCCTCTGCGCGCACCCTGAACCAGTGCCTGGAATTAACCGCAAGGCCGGTCGTCCCGTCCCCGGTATATTGTTTTATGCTTGCTTCAACAGTTCCTGCAGGAATAAATACCGTGCCGTTAGTGCTGGACTCTATCCTGAACAGGTCTTCGTTGCTTAGAACGTGGTCCCATGTTACCCTGACAGAGTTTGGAGTCAACGCTGTTATCGCGCAATTCTCGGGTGTAGTGATCGCCCCTCTTTCGATCAGGAATGCTTCCGCTGAAAATGCGGATTTGCCGTCAGAATTTTGTATATAAATATCCCACAATCCCAGATCCGGGGCCAAATTAGGAAGGCTAAAAGTACAATTTATCGTGTTGATATCCGGGACGGATACTCCTTCGGCAGTAACCGTAGACCTGCCTGTCCTGCGCAGCTGAACAAGCACTTCGTCATAGAACTTTGTACCGGTGATAGTTGCGTTCAAAGTAGAACCGCCGTCGCCACTGTTTGGAACAATTGACGTGAAGGTCGGGGCTTCGCTAGTCACAGTAAAGCCGTTTGTTAAGGTTCCTATACCGTCGGCATTTTGGACTACAACATTCCACGAACCAATGGTTCTGTTGGTTATATCGAAAGTACAATCGACCGTTGAATCAGTCGAAGCGCTTATCGTGGCTTCCACTGTATGCAAAGTACTGAGTACAGTCTTTTCGAGCCTTGCCGTTGTCGGCGGGAAGAAATTCGAGCCGTCTATCCGCACGCTCACCGTTCCGGAATTTCCGGCTGTATCCGGACTTACCGCCGCCACGGTCGGCGCCGCCGTCACGGTAAAGAAGCCGGGTTTAAGCACGCTTTTGCCGTCAGAGTTTAAAATGAACATATCCCAAGATCCGGTCTCGGCGGTTGCGTATATCGGAAGAGAAAAACTCAAAGATGTATGACTTGCATTGGCCACTATCTCTATGGCATCCACGGTAGGACGTCCTGCCCTTTGCATCTTTACGGTCGTATCATTAAAGAGGTTTTCTCCCGAAAGAGAGGTTATGTTTACCGTAGTTCCCTTTGTTCCGGTAGCCGGAGATATGGATGTCGCGGTTGGAGCCTCGGCGGTAACTATAAAACCTTCTAAAGAAGCGGCTTTTTGTCCAAACATATTAGTATATGTGACATTCCACGGACCTATCGTCGCGTTGGAAAGAGCGATATTGCACGTCATCGTAGAGTATCCCGGGCCCGTCGCTACGCCGGTCGCCATTATATTCGACTGGCCTTCTTTTGTCAGGACTATACTTGTCCCCGTTCCTCCATACAGTCTTTGTCCGTAAAGTTTGAATCCGGTAACGGTCCCGTTGGTCCCGGCGGTCACCGGCTCCACGCTGGCAATAGAAGGCGCTTCGGAGGTAAGCGTCAGGAGGGGGGCACTCGTGTAATAATCAGCTCCTCTTAAAAGCTCAACCTCCCATGTCCCAATGGTATGTGTTTCAGGACTGAAAGAGAACTGGGCATTAATTTGAGTGCTACTCTGCGATTCATAGGTAATATTGTCAATATAGACTCCGCTGTTTTTAAGTCTGACATCGTCGATGTTTGTCAGATTTGTTCCAGTTATAACAAACTGGTGGCTGCTGTTGTTAGGGGCTTTGTCTGGATTGACATCATTCACTGTTGGGGCAGCTTGCGGCACAACAATCGGAGCGCTTACCCGCGATTCAACGGAAGTTTCATAATAGGGCTTAACATCATTCTCGGGCCACGAGTACTGCATGCGAAGTTTGTAGTAATACGTCTGTCCGGCAGTAATATCATAAGTATCCTCATAAAAGACTTCTCCGGAAACATGTCTGGCCGTCTTTTCCAAACGCACAAAAGCACCCGAGGGATTAGTCGAACGATACACCGAATACGTCTCTGCAGTATTAACAAGGTTGCCAATTGCATCGGAGGTAGTTACTCCAGTCCATTTGATTTTTGCTCTGCCTGATTGTTGAGGAGCCCAAGATTCTGGCGTCGGAATTGGTTGAATCCATACATCAGGCATCTCTATTAGCCCTGCATCTGTTATTGTATAAGGCAGAGCTCCTATATAACTTAGTCCGGAATATGGGGTTCTTAGTCCACCCGGAACCTCTACTATGCCAAATATCACCTGTCCAATAGAGGGAGCTATACCCCATTGACTCCCCACATCTAATATCACAATAGCTGGATCTCCAAGTTGAGCTACATAGTATTGAGACAAGGATGTAGTTTCCGCTGAAACTTCATATCCTGAAGGAACAATCCTATAGTCCTCATATTCGGGTCTGAAATAACGAGCTCGACCAAAACTATTTGGAGTAGCTTCCGTGCCTGCAGAACCGTCCTGATTCCTTACCAATTGCAAAACAGTGTTATCTGCACTCGCAAACATTGGGAACGAAACAAGCACTGCCAAAGCAACAACTATAGTAAATATTGGCTTTAACAAACAAACTTTTATATTTCTCACTTTTTTCTCTTTCACTACTACAATACAGCTTATTCTACTGGATCCTTAACAAGCTCTATGTTCCACTCAAAAGATTCGGTATTTCCGGACATTTCTACGAACAAACCGCTTCCGGGTTGTAATTCAAAATCAAGCTGATCGGGCCATTTGTTCAGCATAGACGAATACGAATACACCCTGTTTATTTGATTCTCTGGATCCCACATGCCTATACTTCTGATCTTCGTATTACTCCCGATTCCGGTATGTCCCTCAAGGGTTGCCACTATATCGCTTGCTTTACTATATGTAGAGGTGTTTGGCAAGCTTATTCTATAAAAATTGTTCCGCGGAGGATCCGGCGGCGGCGTGTTCTCTATAAAGTTTATCTTAATCCTTCGATCTACACCCGCAACATTCCACTCAAAAGATTCGGTATTTCCGGACATTTCTACGAACAAACCGCTTCCGGGTTGTAATTCAAAATCAAGCTGATCGGGCCATTTGTTCAGCATAGACGAATACGAATACACCCTGTTTATTT
>Ga0209096_1001025_pt1 | contig 33009 bp, 33 predicted proteins | sample AD_UKC034_MetaG_FD_184407 | JGI IMG/M metagenome (GOLD analysis project Ga0209096, IMG submission 184407) | Active sludge microbial communities of municipal wastewater-treating anaerobic digesters from USA - AD_UKC034_MetaG (SPAdes) (version 2) | ecosystem: Engineered > Bioreactor > Anaerobic >...
AAAAAATCAGTCTTGCCTGGGCTCGATGCGGACACCGGGAAGGTCAAGACCCGGCTTGTCGAGATGCCACACGAACCTTGTTCCGCAATCCTTAAGCTCGTGCGGGCCGGCCTGGAAATAAAAAGGCCTGGTCATCTCCGCTATCTTCTGCGCAGAGAATTCTGTCATCCCTTTCTCGCGGGAGACACCGGCTGCTAATGCCAGCAGTGTCGTACCAATGCCGCGGAAAGACCTTCTGAAATTGATATCTGTGACTATTGCGGGGCGGAATTTGCTTTTTTCCATCCTGTCCATGTTTTGGCGCACCTTGGAATAATCCGCCGGCTCAAAACCGTACTCCAGAAGCGCGGTCAGCATTGAGCGCTCCATCGTGGCTTGCACGTATCCCGCAAGCTTGTCATCGAGGAAACATCTCACGGAAAAATGCTCTACAGAGCTGCGTCTCAGGGCTTTTGCCATGATCTCATGGACATTAAAACCTCTGTAGCTCATCGGCAGATGTCTTTCGAATACGTCCCTGTCTGTTACAGAAAAATTATCCTCGATAACGCGGTCACGGTCGTCCAGCATGCCCTTTTCCCTCAAAAGAGAAAAAAGTCCGGGAAAATTCCTTATCCTCGAGGAGAAATCCCTCCTGAGCAGAAGGCCCCTTACAGACTCGCGGTCCTGATGGAAATACCTCAGGTCAAACCTGTGCCCTCCGGAAGAAAACATCTGTGCCTGTCCTGAGGCCACAAGATCCTTGGCAAAGCTGTCGCTGTAGTCAGCAGCGCGTGACTGCGGGCAAGCCGGCCTGAGCTGCACAACCCGCGCGGGGACGCAAGCAGGCATTGCAGCCTGCGGCCTCAAGTTCCCCTGGATATTATTGGTGATCCCTGCCATTACACTTATTTATCGTAAAAGGCCATGGATTATTTCAGGTCTGATATAATACTCGTCAAGGAGAAACAATATGAAACTCAAGCTGTCCGTGCTGGGCGCCGCCGCAATTCTAATCCTGCTGTCTTTTTTCTGGATGAATCCGGATAAACCTTTGCCGAAGGACGCCTCCGGCAAGATAGACAAGCTGTTCTCCGAATATATGGAAAAATATAACGCCCCGGGCTCTCTCGTCGGCATCTGGGTCCCCGGCAAGGGCGTCCATGTAAAAGCCTACGGAACATCAGACATCGCAACAGGAAGAAAAGCAAAGGCCACCGACAGGTTCCGCATAGGGAGCAACACAAAGACCATGACGGCCACGGTGATACTGCAGCTGGTCGAAGAAGGGCTCATCAGCCTGGACGACAAGCTTTCCAAGTATGAGCCGAAAGTCAGGGGCTCCGGCAATATCACGGTAAGGCAGCTGCTGAACATGACCAGCGGCCTGCATAATTACACCGAAATGCCTTCGCTGTTTGAAAAGTTCGAAGCTGACCGCTCGATAGGATTTACCCCTTTTGAACTGGTCAAGCTGGGCTTGAAACACAAGCCGGATTTTGAGCCCGGCAAAGGCATGCACTACAGCAATACCAACTACATACTCCTGGGGATGATCATTGAAAAAGTCACCGGCAACAAATACGAGGATGAGGTCGAAAAACGCATCGTCAGAAGGCTTGGGCTCAAGAACACCTATTATCCGGTCTCGGCCTCGATGGAGGGCCGATTTTTACACGGATATATGACCGACGATGACGGCAGCCTCGTCGACTGGAGCAGCGAGAACGTATCCTGGGGCTGGGCGGCTGGCGGCATGGTATCGAACCTGTTCGACATGAAAAAATATGCCGAAGCTCTCTGCAACGGGACTTTCCTGGGAGCCGGGCTCCAGGAAAAAAGGATGAATGAATGGGTCGATATGGGGTCGAAAAAGATCCCGTCGCTCAAATACGGACTGGGCATCTTTACTCTTGACGGTTATGTCGGCCACAACGGGGGCCTGCCCGGATACATCAGCATGGCAATGCACAACCCCAGTACAAAAGCCACAGTGGTATTTGTATTCAACAACCAGGCTGAGCACGGCGACACGATAGAAGTGATGAAAAAGATAATAGAAATACTGTGACGGCAGCCTGGCGCATCAGTTCTTGATGTGTTCGGCCATCTTTTTCGCGTATTCGTTGAGCGTAGGCCTTACCGGTTCTCCCCGCACTGCTATTTTGACAAAGGCTTCGTTGATCAGTTTTTCGTATTCACCCCAGTTAGCTGAGTTCCTGCGCAAAACTCCGGACTGCATGGCTTTCATCACCGAACCGTAATGCGGCTTCATCCGGGGGTCGGCCTGCGAGTAAGCATCGGTCCTGATGGACAGCCAGCCAAGCTCGGAAACAAATATCTCCTGGATCTCTTTGGACTGGAGATGTTTTATGAATAAAAGCGCCTGCTGTGTTTTGCACGTGCCTTTTGGTATGCCCAAAACCTCTCCCCCTATTACATGCGCGTACCTTCTCGGGCCGCGGAACCCGGAATATGTTTTTATGTAGCTTTTTTCCTTATTTTTGACAAACTGACTAAATCCGGAAGACCAGTTCTGAGAAAGATAGGCAGAGTCTCTCTCCAGGTATTCATTGGCGGTCTCGAACCTGGCTTTTCTCGAATCCGGCGACAGATACGGCCAGAGTTTCTGGAGAAATATAAAGGTCCTGACGCAGCCGCGGTCGTTGAACTTAAAAGGGTCCCCGCCGGCGCTCACTATCCATTCGTACAGCTGGGTGGCGGTCGGCGAGCCGCCCCACGCCTGAAAAAGCACCTTCCCGGTCTTTTCTTTCTGCTTGAATTTTTTGGCGACAGCCAGCAGCTCGTCCCAGTTGCGCGGGGGCTTCAGCCCGTACTTATCGAATTTTGCCTTGTTGTAATAGGTGATCTGAACATTGGGCCGGTAAGGCATGAAATACAGCCTGTCGCCCGTCCGCAGGTTGGATACAAGCGCCCTGGGCACGCTGCGCGGGATCATCTTTTCGTAAGTGCTCAGGTCTTCAACAAGGTTTTTGCTTGTAAGAAGGGCCAGCTGCATGTTGTCCTGGGCGAAGAGATCTATCTGCATGCTGCCCGCCCTGTCCATTGCTTCTAGGAGCTGAGGAAGGTCCGAGGCCTCCACCTGCACTGCTTCCACGGCGATCTTTTCCTTCTTCTCAAAGGCCGGGATCACCTTCTCCCGCATCACTTTCCACTCGTCCTCGGTCAGGCTCATGGCGACCTTGAGCTTGTCCTGCCTCGCTCCGCAGCCGGACAGCAACAGCACTGCTAAGGCCATAAAGGCCGGGAACAATATTTTTTTCATCTACCGCTCCTTTACCTGTTTATAAGCATACTCTATAGAAGTTGTGAACAAAAGGTCATTGTTGCCTATCCCGGGCGGAGGATTTGTGCTGTAGTCGTTATTAAGAGCTACTTTTAGGTTAAAGAGGTCGTTGATACGGGATTTTATCGACAGAGTATCTACAACCCTTATATTGCCGGCGCCCAGGTCTGCAAGATTTATTTTAATATCGTTGGACAACTCGCTTCCGGAAGACAGCCGCACGCGGAAGAACTGCCTGGCTTCGACGCCGGACTGGCCTTTTTGTCCAAAAGCCCCTATCTCTCCCTGATAACCGGCGGAGATCTCCGCCATCGAGGAAATGTCTTTACCGTCAAGGAACCAGTGTCCCACCCCGGCCATCGGAGCGATCCTGAGGTCCACACCCCTGAACCGGTCGTGTTCAGCTTCAATGCTGTAGAAAAAATATTTTTGTCTGTCAAGGCTGATCCCGTGCCTTAGCGCGGATCCTGCCTTCATCAGATTATCAGTGCCAGAGGTCCTTCCCCAGTCAAAATTCCCCTTTAAAGTGAATTCCTCGCTGTGCCTGATGTTCGTGTTCAGGAAAAAACCCGAATTGAGCGAGATCGACTGCGAATTGCCGGAGGCTGCCATCGCTCCCAGGGAGAATTTTCTTTCGATCTCCAAGGAAGATGCAAAAGATACGGACGCATGCATCAGCAACAACATGGCGGCTGCTATCTTGTGTTTCATCATAAAGTCAATTTAACAACATAACAGCGGGATGTGCAAGAGGGATGACGGATACATTTGGTAGCCCTAACGGGGATCGAACCCGTACTTCGACCTTGAGAGGGTCGTGTCCTAGCCATTAGACCATAGGGCCGCAAACACACTATTTATTATACCAAACTATCGTTTAGGGACGGCTCCGTCCTTATTTTTTAGTGATCTCTATCGATGGAAGGTTCTCTTTCATCAGGTTCAGATGATAGGAAGTTACTTCTTTTGAGGTGGGCCAGCCGAGGAATTCGTCTTCTTCGACCCAACTGCTGGCATAATCAAAGACTTTTCCAAAAAATGTTGTCGCGTCCTCTCTGACATGATCGGCACAAAGAATTGTATTGCCTTGAGATTTAGCGATCCTCGCAGCGATGCCGATAAGACTGGTCCCCATTCCACGGTATTCTTCATTAACGTTGGAAAAGATAGCCGCAAAAGAACCTAAACCCTTGACACTGCCCCTGCCTGCCATAAGATCTTCAAATTTGGCGCCTCCGAGCGAATAACTTATGACAGCCCGAGACGCGTTTGCGTTATTATCTACCCAAAAATCCACACCTCCCGCTGTCTCCCCATTCATAAAAGCCCTCACCAGAAAGCTGGTTGGAATATTGCCACATCTCTCCTGAAAAAAACATTTCCAATCTATAACAGTACCGTCGCTGGCAAGGGATTTGGCAAAGCGGTCTTTCAATAGATTTGAAACTATCTGATCTCCGGAAACGATATTGGGTTTAGTACCGGAACTTAGATCTTTTGCAGAAGAACACATAGGGGTTGCTCTATTGTTGGCATATAGCCCTGAAGGCCGCATCGAAACACCAACATATGCCGGCATTAATCCGGAAGAAGCACTATTAGAGCCAACTATTTTGTTTAACCCGGACACACATCGAATAACAGCTAAGGACAGCATAGAACCTCCTTTTCTAAATATATTCCTCTTACATATTATTATCGGAAGATTAACGGGAAGATTGCAAAAAATGCTCCGCCAGACCGCCCTTCGCCGTCTCACGGTATTTTGGATTAATATCCCTACCCGTCTCCAGCATGGTCTCAAGGGCTTTGTCAAAAGAGACCCTGTGCCTGCCTTCGGAAAGGAGCGAAAGCGCGGCCAGGTCAAGCGCCGTGCCCGCGGCAACAGCATTGCGCTCAATACACGGTATCTGTACCAGCCCGCATACGGGGTCGCAGGTGAGCCCCAGGTGATGCTCGATACCCATCTCGGCCGCGGTCTCTATCTGTGCCGGCGATCCGCCCATTATCTGCGCCGCAGCAGCGGCGGCCATCGCGCAGGCCACGCCTATCTCTCCCTGGCATCCGACTTCCGCACCGGATATTGAAGCATTGGTGCGCGCAAGGTTGCCGATGAGGCCGGCTGTGGCAAGAGCATCCTCCATCTTCCTGTCGGAAGTCCCTCTTGTAAAAAGAAAGTTAAAAAGCACTGCCGGGAGCACGCCGCTAGAGCCGCATGTCGGGGCGGTGGTCACTCTGCCTCCCGCGGCGTTCTCTTCGGCCGCAGCCAGCGCGCACGCAAAAAGGACCCCTTTTTCTTTCAAAGGCTGGTCCTGTTTTAAAGCCATCATATAATAACTGCGTGCTTTCCTCTCAAGCTTAAGCGGACCAGGCAGCATCCCTGTTGCTGACAGGCCGCGGTTAACGGTCTGCTGCATTGCTGTCCAGACGTTATAAAAATATTCCCTGGCAGAGCTGCCTTCGTTAAGATAGACAAAATCCGAAAATGATATCCCTGCCTTAGAAACATGACCAAGAATATCCGACATTTTTGATAGGCTGTAGGCCTGCTGCGGTTCGATATCGGGATCGTCATCACAGGCGACTGCCCCTCCCCCGATGCTGTAGACAGTCTGCTTAGAAATAACCATGCCGCTGCCATCAAGCGCTTCCAGCATCATGGCATTAGGGTGTCTAGGCATAGTGATCTCGGGCTTCCATACTATTTCCGCGTTCTTTGGAGAGAGCGCTTCTATCAAAGCGGCATCCGTGAGATGCCCTTTACCTGTGGCGGCAAGGCTTCCGTAAAGCGTAGCCCTGTACGATTCCGCCTCCAGAGTAATTCCGGCAAATCTCTCCGCGGCGGCTCTCGGCCCCATCGTATGGCTGCTGGAGGGCCCATGCCCTGTCCTGTATATAGTTCTTACCGATTGCATCTAATATACTATCGGCATAATATGCCGAAAATCTTACCCGGACATGCGTTATCGGGATGTTGCACGACGGGACCAAAATCTGTATTATTATATGGTCCTGACCATGACATGGCAGGCCAAAAGGAGGTCAAGATCATGAGGAGAATAACTCTTGCTGCAGCAGGAATATTGGCTTTTATGATCACGCAATCGGCGATAGCGTTCGACCTGGGTATCTTGGGAGGCGTCAGGGACGGTGTCGCTATAGGAGTGATAGCCGAAGAGCAGATCGCCCGCAATGTAGGGATCCGCTTCGGAGCGGAAGCTTGTACCGGAAAGAAGCCTATCATCCTTTTTCTCGGCAGCAAGATATCCCTTACCAGGCTGGGAAAAAAGATCCCCCTGTCTCTTGGGGTAGGACTTGTAGCTTATGGCGGCTCAGACAGGACTGCCGCGGGTGTTTCCGTCTCGGCTATATTCGACCGGGTATTTCCGTCTGTCCCTCTATTTATCGAAGTCGGAGTTGACGCGGCAGATTCCGGCAAGCTTCAGGCCCAGGCGGGATACAGGTTCTAGCCGGCGGCTTTAAGAAGTTTTTTAGCCGAATATTTTATACCAATAAGCCCCAGCGGCGCAGTAAAGACTATCGACAGGACCGCGATCGCAAGAACCACATCTCCTTTTGCCAGGCCTGCCGATAATGCAACTCCGCCTAGTGCAGCCTGTACGGTAGCTTTTGGGATGTTGGCGATCATGCAAAAAAGCTTCTCCTTCAAAGAAAGGCCTGACCAAAGGGTCGCGACAAACACTCCGGCCGAGCGGAACATAAGCCCTATAGTTATAGCCGCAAGTCCCAGCGATCCGGCGCTCCAGGCAACAGGCACATCTACAGATATTCCTATCAGCACGAACAGTATTATTTCCGCAAAGACCCAGATCTTGGACAGCTTGAGCGAAAGCTCGTGCGCTATTTTTTCTTCATTTTCCAAGATCACGAAACCTATGGTCATAAGCCCCAGCAAAGCAGCGCTGTGGATCCAGTCCCCTATCTGGACAGAAACGAGGGATACCATCAGCAGTATAAGGACTTTCTCCGTAGCACGTATGCTGACAAACTTTTTTCTGAAATACCATACAAGAAGAGAACCGATGATGATCCCGGGAACGATCCCGGCGGCCAGAGAGACCGGGACAGACCATAGCAGCTTGGCCATATCTGCGCTGCCGGCGACCCCCATCTGCAGGAACACCGCAAAAAAAGTGATCGCAAGTACGTCATCCGCCGAAGCCCCGGCAACGACAATAGTAGGAACTTCGTTATTGCTTCCGTATCCCTTTTCCTTGAGCTTAAGCATAGCAGGAACGATCACCGCAGGAGATACAGCAGCAAGCATAAATCCCGTAAGTCCGGCCACAGCCCAGTCAAAACCAAAAAGCAGATGAAAGACCACCATAAGCGAAAACCCTTCGGCAATACAGGGAACAACAGCCATGAGCCCGGCTGTCAAGCCGGCTTTTTTTAAAGAGTTCTTGTTGATGCTGAGCCCTGCCCTGAGAAGAATGACTACAAGCGCAAATGATTTAAGGAAAGGCTCAAGCTGAAAGAGCAGCGGCGGGAGGCCAGGACGAAGAAATGTACCGATACAGATCCCCCAGACAACCATGCCCAGCAGCGACGGGAGACCTAACCTGGAAAACACCCTGCCAAAAAGCCAGCCGCCGAGAAGTATGAGTACTACAACAAGATTGAAAGGCATAGTTTATAAATCCTACTTTCTAATCTCTAAATCCTAAATCCCTGATCTCCCTCTCCCCCAGATATCTCCACTTTCCGGGGTTGAGGTCCCTGAGCTTAAGATCTTTAATTCTTGTCCTTTTTAGGCGAACGACCTTCTTGCCAAAATGCTGGAACATTCGCCTGATCTGGCGCTTTTTGCCCTCGCTTATGATAATGGAATATTTTTTCTCTCCGGAGGGCCTTATCTTGCACGGCTTGGTCTTTCCGTCATCAAGCGCTATGCCGCGACGGAATTCCCTCAGCTCTTCAGCCTTCAGCTCTTCAGCGCTGGTCACCTCGTATTCCTTCTCGCACCCGTAACGGGGATGGGTCAGCCTGTTCGCAAGCTCGCCGTCATCGGTCAAAAGCATGAGCCCCTCACTGTCCTTATCCAGCCGGCCCACCGGGAATACTTTTCTTCCTATCTTGACCATATCCATAAGGCAGGCGCCCTGGCCGCTCGAACAGGACGATATGTATCCGCGCGGTTTGTTGAGCGCGATATATATGTGGTCTTTCCGCGGTCTTATTTCAAGGCCTTTTACCGTCACCAGGTCCTTGTCCGTATCGATGCTCTCCCCGATCGTTGCAAGCCGGCGGTTGATACAGACCAGCCCGTCGCTTATCATCTTTTCCGCGGCGCGGCGCGAAGCCACCCCGCACTGGGAAAGATATTTTTGAAGGCGGATCAAAGGCATTATTTCTCCTCTTTTTCTATCTCTTTGAGTATCTCGTTCACCTTGACTTCCTGTTTTTTGAGCACTTCCTTGCACACTTTGATATGCTCAAGCGCCTTTTTCAAATTAGACTCCAGTTCGTCCACGCCAACATTCCCTGACTGAAGCTCATCAAATATCCTCTCAAGCCCATCGAACGCTTTTTTATAACTCTGCGCGCCTTTTGCCATTACAAGCCCTCCTTTTTTGTTGCGCTGCTGAATATGCGGCCGTCTGCAAGATGCGTCACCATATCATCACCCAAAGACAGCTGGCCGATGTTTTTTATCACTGCCCCTTTATTATCCCTGGTAATGCTATAGCCCAGCTTTAGAGTGTTTACGGGGTCATAGATGCGGGCCTTATCTTTGAACACCTCAACGCTTGACAGGGAATCTCTGAGCAGGCGGGATACTGACGGCCGGATATCCCCTGCGATAGATGCCAGAGACATCTTTTCTTTTTCCATGGACCTTCGGACATCGGATAAAAGGTCTTTGATCAGCTGCTTCAAAGAAGCTTTATTGCCGGCTATTACATCTCTCGCCTTACTGTGTATGCCTTCCGTCATATCGGACACAGCACGGTCGAATTCAAAAACTTTGTTCTCAAGGAACACCGCGGCTGCGGTCGGCGTCTTAAAGCTCATATTTGACACCATATCCGCGGCTGACAGGTTTATCTCATGCCCTATCCCCGTCAGCACTGGTATCTTGCAGTTTGCGATCGCCAGGCATATATTTTTGTTGTCGAACCATTTCAGGTCGGCAATAGATCCGCCGCCGCGTATCAGAACAAGAACATCGTACTTGTCAGCTTTTTTTGAAATGCGGCCGATCGCATCGCACACCTCTTTTTCCGTATCAGCGCCCTGCACTGCCGCATGGTAAAAATCGACTGCAAAAGGAAATCCTGAGTTTTGTATCCCGGCAAGGAAATCGTGGTATCCGGCGCCGCCTTTTGACGATATAAGAGCGATACGTAAAGGACACGCCGGGACCTCCAGGCTACGATTTTTTTCATGCAGTCCGAGAGCCTTTACCTCGTTAAATACCTTCATTCGAAGAAGGTGGAGCTCCCCTATAGTCACTGAAGGGTCTATATCCTTCACTATCACCTGTAGACGTCCCGCTTTGGGCCAAAGGTCCACCACGCACTTGAGCTGGCAGAAAAGCCCGTCTTTGAGGTCCAGAGCGCGGTCAACGCCTTTCAGCTTATATGTGATGTCCGAAAGCTCCGCGCCCCAGCACATCGCCTGTACCTGCGCGACTATTTCGTCGGACCCGTCCTCTTTTTCGCACAAAAGGAACGAAGAATAACGCCGGTTCTGGTCGGCCTTATAGCTCAATATCTCGCCTTTTATCCAGATGCCTTCTTTGGAAAAATCCTTAAGATACATCTTTAGCGCGGCATTGAGCTGGCTGACGGTATAGGATTTTTCGACTGAGTTCATGAGAATATTTTAGCATGGAGAAAAAAACATTGATCCGGTCTGCATTTCAAGATCAAGGCATCAACCCTGTTTAGGCATAACCGACAGCAAAGGCCCTGTGCGCGGTTCTGGAAGCTTTTCAAAATCCCGGAAATAGCTGAATGACGTCCATCCGTCCTGCAGCCTGCCGAACCGCTCCGTCTCTCCCATCCGATATCGTCCGGCGCATAAAGCGCTCAAAACGCCTTCGGTCACGACATCTCGGAAGATATAGAGAAGAAGGGAATCTTCGAGCCCGTCGTCAAAAGCTACCGGCAGACCCGAGCCCAGAAGCACTTTATTTGTTCCCGCGGGGTCGCTTTCAACCGGGATGAATCGAATGATGCCCGGGAATATCCTGTCATCGTAAGCGTTCAAACGGAAAGCAAGGCCTATCAGCCGGTCAAGGGAAGTGTCCTCCGACGCAGCAAATATCCTGCCTGCGGCAAAAATGAACGGAAGACCTTTGACCCTGCCATGATTATCGGCATGCACATCATCCATGATGGCGGGCAGCGTCTCTGCGGTCAGCTCTTTTAACTGTTGACTTTTGCGAGCCGACATTTGTTCCAGACAATGGACTGCCATGTCATTGGCCGATCCCATATCCAACGCTTTGAAATGCCCGGCCAATAGTTCTCTCTTTTCGGCAATGCCATTCAAAGCCTTTAATCTGCCGTTCAAATCATTGCCTGCAAATCTCCACAATCCGCATGAACGCGTAAAAGCCGGATTTGGCTTAATTGTTCCTCCGAGACGCTGGGTTGTCATATGATTATATCGGCCACTCAGTCGCGGGATTTCACAACGGGGCGCTAGGCCGTTCCCCTGGTAGCCAGCAGGTCGACGCCGGGCACAACAAAGTCTTTTTTGACCACAGCCCCTGATTTAACCGGCTTGGTCAATCTTATTTTCTTTACCTCTTCCATTGCTTCCATCAGCCTTGATTTGGGGATGGGCTTGCTTGTCCTGACAGGGACCATCTTGATTTCAAGCCCTTCGGCCAACACCGTTGAGGCAAGTATGCGCTTGGGATCAAGAACTTCTTCTTTCGCATATGCCTCGCCTTTTTTGCACTGAAAACCCGTGATCGAATTTATCTTATCTCCATCCATTTCAACGGTTATTTTGCAGCCCTTCGGGCATTCAATGCAGGTTAATTGTTTAATCATGATCGTTGTACGGGCGGCCTGCCTGCCGGTCAGGCAGGGTTTTAAACCCGCCCCCTACGTTGTTTATATATTCCCCCGCCATTTTTCCGGCTAAAATACTGTCTTTTGTCACCGAATCGACTATGTCGTAGACCTTAAAGCAATTACCGCAGGCAAAGACTCCGGAAATAGTGGTCTTGTTCAACCCGTCGGAAACAGGGGAATTGGTCTTCTTGTCGATGAGAGCGCCGGCAGCCTCTATCAATTCGTTCTCCGGGATCAAGCCGATCGACATCAGTATCGTATCGCAATCAATACTAAACTCCGTCCCCTTTATTTCACTTAACGAATCGTCGACTTTGATAACATCGATCTTTTCAACCCTGTCTTTCCCGTGTATGCGGGATATCTTATGCCTGAAAAATACAGGGATATCAAAATCCTCTATGCACTGGACCATATTGCGGGTTAAGCCTTTCGAAACATCGCTCAGCTCGATGACCGCTTTGACTTTTGCGCCTTCCAAAGTAAAGCGCCTTGCCATTATAAGGCCTATGTCGCCTGACCCGACAACAACGACTTCCCGTCCAGGAAGTAGTCCTTCAATGTTTATCATCTTCTGAGCAAGCCCTGCGGGATATATGCCGGCGGGCCTTGTGCCCGGGATATGCGCCATCTCACGGGTGCGCTCCCGGCAGCCCGTAGCCATGATGACAGCTTTGGCTTTTATGTGTTCAAGGTGCCCTGGCTTGAGATATGTGATCTCTTTTTCTTTATTGAGACTGACAACGAACGATCTAAGACTTATCTCTATAGGAAGCCTTTTAACATCCTCTATAGCTCTTTGTGCGTACTCCGGCCCTGTCAAAAGCTCCTTGTAATGTTCCAGGCCGAATCCGGTGTGTATGCACTGATTGAGTATCCCGCCAAGATACTGGTCCCGCTCCAGGATAAGGATATCCCTCACGCCGCTTTCATAGGCGGACACCGCAGCGGCAATCCCCGCCGGACCGCCTCCGATTATGACAAGATCTTTGGTGATCATTGTAATTATTGGTAGAGGTCGGTCGCGACCGACCTCTACAATATTATCCCCTCTCCCCCATTATTATCTCCGACCCTTTGCCCCGTTTCGTGACTTCTGTTACCGGAACTCCCAATTCCTGCGCCATGATCTTTGCTATGCGCATCGTGCAGAACCCGCCGTGGCACCTGCCTGCCTGCGCGCGCGTGCGGAACTTTATGCCGTCAAGCGTTTTGGCTCCGCGTTTTACCGCGTCTTTTATCTCCTTTGCGGATACCATTTCGCACCTGCAAACTATATCTCCGTAGGAACTGTCTTTTTCGATGAGCTGCTTGGTCTTAGAAAAAGGAATGGCAAACAGATGCACTGTCTTTGGTCGGTGTTTTTTGAAAAGCCACTTCTTTCTGAGGCGCAAACCGTTATTTCTTAATATATCCGCCACCATCAGCGCGATCGCCGGGGATGCCGTAAGCCCGGGGGACTGGATACCGGCCACATTTATGAACCCGGGGACCTTATCCTCATGCCTTATTATGAAATCATCACCAGCTACCGGCCTAAGCCCCGCAAAATAAGCGATAACATCACCTTCATCTATGGACGGGATCATCTTCCTTACGCCGCTCAGGACTTTCTCAAGACCTTCGGGGGTTGTTGAAAGATCATTCTTGTCGTCAACATCTTCGGCCGTGGGCCCTATCATGGGGTTGCCGTCGGAGGTTTTTATGACAAGAACGCCCTTAGAGGTCTTTGAAGGCAGCGGGAATAATAAATGATTGGACAGATGTTCCTTCTTTTTGTCCAGAAGGAATTCTTCGCCCTTGCGAGGCTTTATTTTGAAATCGTCCACTCCGACCATGGCGGATATCTCATCGGCATACAGGCCGGCACAATTTATCACGTACCTGGCCCTGAACGCGGCGGACGGGGTGGTAATGATCGTAAAGGCATTGTCGTTTCCCGTAGGGGCCGGTCGCGACCGGCCCCTACCATGATCAATCCCTACCACCCTGGTACCTGTATATATCTCCACCCCGTTCGCCGCTGCATTCTCGGCGAGGTCGTAGGCCCATCTGTACGGACTGATGATCCCTGCTGTAGGTGCATATAGTGCGGCAACGGCTTCCTCAGACAAATTGGGCTCGTGCTTCCTGAGCCATTTGCTGTCAACGATCTTCATCCCCCTGACTCCCAGCTTTTCGGCTTCGGCCTTTATCTCAACAAGCCGGGGCATATCGGCGCTGTCAAAAATTACGATCAGCTCCCCTACCTCTTTGTAGTCCACCCCAAGCTCTTTCGATATTTTTTTGACAAGACTGTTGCCCCGGACGCACAGCCTGCCTTTTAAGGAGTTCGAAGGGTTCTGCGTGCCGGGATGGATTATTCCGCTGTTGGATTTTGAGACACCAAAAGCGAGTTCCTCTTCTTTCTCAAGCAGGGCGATCTTAAGGCGGTATCTTGAAAGCTCGCGGGCAACGGCAGTCCCCGTTACCCCGCCGCCGATTATAAGCACATCAAAATCTTTACTCATACATATAATGGTACTTAAAACAACAGCGCCAATCAAGCCGAAAATAGCTTCCATGTTGGATACAAGATTTCTGCTTCTAGGAACGACTAATAGGATAGGGAAAAGGAAATATTTATGGTGGCTATAAATCCCGGGGGTAATGCAAGGATCAATCCGTTGATGCAGGGCATCCAGGCAAGACATGCAAGGCTGCCGGTATCAATACCAGACAGGCAGACTGTCGCTTACCCGGCTACGCACTACGGACAGGCCGTACCTAAAGCGGATTTCAGCCCAAGGCTAGAGCTGATGGGACAGCAAATGTCTGATCCAAGCTTCAGGCTTGGGACACAAAACAAAAGAGAGCTGGCATCAATGCTATCCAGAGGGGATCTTACCCGCAACAATATAATAGTCGGAATGCTCTCCAAGACAGCGGCCGGGGTCCCTCAGCTCAGGCCCGAAGAATTTGCGGAAATGATCCATAGCGACCACATGAGGCTTTCCGACGCAGGGGATATCCTTTCCAGTCCCGTGATCGAGACCAAAGCTGTCGAAAGGACGCTTGTGTCCCTCTATCTTATGGACCCAGACAGGATGACCGAGCTGCTTCTGCGCCCTCAGATGTCGAAACTGAAACTGGCCTATACGCTATATGATGCAAAGAACGGGCCTGAGAACAGCGCGTCCGGCCGGGAAACAGGAACGGATTTCGATTTTGTACAAATAATGCGGGACGTGCTAGGAAAACGCCTATCCGGCAATTCTTCATCTATGCTGCTGACATATGTAGCACAAAAAGACTTCCCGGAACTCTTCAGTGGATCTACGGATAAAAAGTCAGCTCATCTTTCCTGGCCGCAGGAAAGGCTCCGTTTGTACATGAACGCTTATAAAGATACCGGGAGAGCAGACACCAAAAGAAGAAAGGACCTGATCACAGAATCAACGAATATTATAAACGGCATGACCCCGGACGAGTCTGCCGAGGTGCTGAAAGACCCTGAATTGCTCAATGTTGCCGGGGATATACTTGGAACCCAGGACATAGTGCCGGAAAGAACCGCAAGGATACTTGCCAGCAAAGAACTCAGCGAAGACGCCGCTTCAGCGATATTATCCAGGATAAACACAAAAAGTCTCGCGGAAATCCTTTCGCAGCATAACGAGGATACTAGTTATGTGATCGGCAATCAAAGGCTTGTCTCATTTTTTAAAAGCCGGTATCTAAAGCTGGCCCAAGCGACTGAGCTGTTCTCGGAACCCGTTTTTGAAGAAAGGGCGAAGAATTTTGCCGTGGGCAGATCGGTAAGCGACGTGCTGCTGAACACGCTGCTATATTACCTGCCGGTTACAACTGCGCTGCGATACATAAACGAGAACGGAAGGAGCGTCTCGGGCTTAAGGGAGGTCCTGTCCCAGATGTTCCATCCTGAATTGGACGAGCCCCCCGTTCCCTGATATCCGTTTTATCCTCATAAAACCTGAAATTCTCGGATTATCCTTTCGATAAGAACATAGGGACATCGAAAGGAACTTTTATGACTAGGATCGGCTTCTTCAACCGCTTCATGACGGGACACGGCTTGCGGATCAAGTCCCCTGTCAGGCCGCTGGCCGGACCAAGCAGATATCCTTGCATAACAGAGCCTATGCTCCTGAGGGCCGGCTGGATAACCGGACCGGAACCTACCTGGGGCGAGACCGTTTCGATATCCAAGGAACAGCTCGACCTTTGCGTAGGACAGAGTTTCCCCGCAGATTATTTAAAGAATACCGCCGAAAGGGACATCGCAAAGTTCGTTGGCGCAGACCTGGCGCTCCCTTACGCTTATCACATAAAAGCCCAGGGCCTGCTTGGATCGCTTGTAAACGGCGAGAGGGTCCTTGAACACAAGTCCTTGCAGGAAAGAGCGGGGATCTGCGCCGAAATACTATGCTGGCACGATCTTGCCAAGATGCCCCCCAAAGCGGCAACCCTTCTTTTTTCTCTGGACCCGCCGGTAAGAGGCCCGATACTTTCCGCCGTTGAAGAACACTATTCGGGAAAGCTTGAAGAACTCATCTCGGCGGCAAAAGGCCTGCAGTCATAGTTTGTTTCATGTTCATATCCATGCAGCCGGGTTAAAAGGACAATGTCCTTCTGACGGCCTCAATCCATCCGTCATACAGCTTTTCGGGACCGGCTCTTTTTACGACCGGCCTGAATATTCTGCTTGTTTTTGAGGAATTTTTTTTCAACCTGCCTGCGTCATATATACCCGCAGACAGACCAGCCAGATAAGCAGCTCCGAGAGATGTCGTTTCTATGATACTTGGCCTTACCACCTTTGCTCCAAGAATATCAGCCTGGAACTGGCACATAAAATCGCTTACCGACGCTCCGCCGTCAAGCTTAAGGTCTTTTATCTTAAGCCCCGAGTCCTTTTCCATGGCAAGCAGTACATCCTTGGTCTGATAACACATCGCCTCAAGCGCGGCACGCGCAAGGTGTTCTCTTTTTGTGCCTCTCGTAAGGCCGCAGATGATCCCGCGGGCACTCTGGTCCCAATAAGGCGCGCCAAGCCCCACAAAAGCCGGGACAAAATAAACCCCTTCATTGTCCTTTAATGACAGAGACATTTTTTCTGTTTCCGAAGACTTCGAAATGATCTTTAGTCCGTCCCTCAGCCACTGGATCGCGGCCCCCGCGATAAAGATCGCCCCTTCAAGCGCATAGCACGGGGCGCCTTTTTCATCGCAGGCAAGCGTAGTAATGAGCCCTGCTCTTGAGACCCTGAACTTCTTTCCGGTATTCAGGAGCATGAAACAACCGGTGCCGTAAGTATTTTTGACGTCTCCCGGCTTAAAACACGCCTGTCCGAACAAAGCTGCCTGCTGGTCTCCGGCTATGCCTGTTATCGGAATACCCGCAGGCAAACTGCCTATCTTTGCGGTTTTGCCGAACAGCCCGCTCGATCTTTTTACCTGAGGCAGAATCGACTCGGGTATCCTGAAAAAACCCAGCAGCTTCTTGTCCCACTGTTTCTTTTTTATATCAAATAGCATCGTCCGGGAAGCATTTGTATGATCGGTCGCGTGCACCTTGCCGCCGGTTAATTTCCATAACACCCAGGAATCGGTTGTGCCAAAATTTAACGTAGAGGTCGGTCGCGACCGACCTCTACGAATAAAATTCAATATCCATTCGATCTTTGTGGCCGAAAAATACGCGTCCACAGGAAGGCCGGTCGTCTTTTTGATATACGCGGTCAGCCGCTTGTCTTTCTTTATCTGTTCGCACCTGTCCGCGGTACGGCGGCATTGCCAGACGATCGCATTATGAACGGGCTTGCCGGTCTTTGAATCCCAAATGAGGGTTGTTTCGCGCTGATTCGTTATGCCGATAGCGGCAATGGACTTTGGATCGATTTTCCCCAAGACTTTCTGCAAGGACTTGTTGACGCTGCCCCATATCTCTTCCGGATCATGTTCCACCCATCCTGGTTTTGGGAAGTACTGAGGGAATTCGTGGTAAGAACTGGCAACCTGACTGCCGCTTTTGTCGTAAACAATAGCACGGCTGCCTGTAGTTCCCTGGTCGATGGCAAGGATGTATTTCCCGGTCATTATTGGCCTTTTATCCAATCGAAAATGTCCTGAAACACCTTTTCCCTCCCAAGCTCTATCGACAGTGCGTGAAGCATTTCCGGATACTGGATGAGTTTTTTATTGTTGCCCTTCATGCGTTTAAAGACAGCCTTGGCGGCTTTTGGATTTACCAGAAGGTCCTTGTTGTCCCCCGCCAGCAGGAACAGGACCGGCTTTTCTATCTTGTGCGCAAAAAATGAAGATCTTATCTGCGCGAACAATATTTGGAGCAGCAGCGATGATGTGGCCAGCCTGTGTTCCCGCGGATCGCAGTCCATTTGCTTCTGGTACTGAGGGTCGCTCGTGCACATGGCGGATGTAAAAGGCATCAGGTTCTGCTTTTTGGGATCGTAAAATAGCGGGAGGATCACACCGGGATAATCCAGCTTCATATTGTTGGCGAACGCCGGGGAAAAACACACGAGAGCATCAGCGTCGCCGGGATGCTTCATAAAGAACTCAAAGCAGATAAGACCCCCCATGCTCTCTCCGGCCAGGACCACCTTTTTTCCCGGGTTCTCCATCCTGGCGATCTGGCAGAGACGGGAAATATCACCATAATATATATCAAGCGAATCCACATGCCCTCTAAGTGACGAAGTCTCGCCAAACCCTTTAAGCTCGATGGAATATGAGGAGAAGTTGCGTTTTTCGAACCAGTCGGCAAGAAATTGCCACCGTCCTGAGTGGGCGCCCATACCGTGCACAAGGACAAGAACGCAGTCAGGACTCTCGACTGTCCATTTATAATACAGCAGATCCCCGGACTCGACCCTTTGCATGGGATGATTATAACATGAGGAGCACAGAATTCTAGACCCGTCCCAAAATGCGCTCCACGGACGAGACCACCTCGCATGTGCGCACATATGATCATCGAAAGATCAAGGAAGGGATTTCAATACTCCGGACGGAAATATCTGATGAGCCTGTGATAATGCTCCGATGTTTTTAGGCCTCCCAAGACACCTGCATGGGATCCTCCGCTTATGACAGCGTTGAAGGCTGCTTCCGGGGAGTATCCCTTTTCTTCGACAAGATATTTCGCGATCACGGCCCCTGTCCTGTCCGCACCCCACTTGCAGTGGATGTATACGGGGCCTTCCATCGCCTTCTTTATGGCGGCCCACTGGTCCTTATCGGGCATTTTGGATGCGCTCATGGGAATATGCAGTCTTTTCATGCCGCGATCCGACAGCAGCTGTCTGTATCTTTCCTGTACCCTTTTGGTGTTCTCAAGGTCTATGACGGTATCAACACCCTGCGATCTCAAATACTCCAATATTGAGAGCACCTGCTCGTCCGAATTTCCGAAATCATCGGCCGGCCCCAGAGGATGTCCTCCGGCATGTATATGACCGTCAATGATCCTGTAGTTATATGGGAGAGGTCCGGCACCTTTGATCTGTGAAGCAGGATATTTCTGGCAAACGGAATCAGCGAAAACGGCGGGCACAGTCAAGATAAATGCGCAGGCAAATGTTGTCAGGACAATCTTAAAGCTTCGCATGAGTAGATTATACTAGATTAAAGATCGTCAGTCAGTCCATTTCTCCCTGGCAGGATCAGCTTCTCTAGCCTGCCAGAATTCTTCAGAAATAGCCTTCGCTGTGCATCCGTTTTCGATAATTTCTCTTGTAGCATCATCAGGCTCATATTTCCAGAATGTCTCGGCAAAATCACCGGCATAATGAGCTGCCAGATCATCAACAAAAACTATAGTCCTGCCGCCGTAATAATTTGCGGCGGAAGCTGGATTCTTCTCGTCGGCAGGTCGGCAAAAACAATACTTGAATGCATTCGCTTTTTGCCCTCCGGCAACCCCAAAGATGTGCAGATCGGCGCTGACACCGCCGGGAGTGCCTCCGTTCATCATATCGGCAAGACCCTGGGTCAAAACCATTTCCGGCATTCTGGATATAGTACGCCTGGCCAGTTCGATCTGTTGCGGCAGAGTATCGGAAAACTCTTCCCAGGCCATTCTGCTCACATAATAACTAAGCTCTTGCGGAACGGCATCCGCATGGGACCTCCTCAAATACTCGGCTTTTCTGAACACATTCTCAGGATCATTTATCCTGAATGCCGCCGCGATATTCCTGAACATGAGGCTCATTTGTTCCCACCCGGCAGGCGTTGTATCGTTCCCGTTCTGAAGTTTGGTACTGCCTGCGATCGGATAGTACCCGGTCACAGCATCAAAATCGGTGAAATCATTGAAAGCGTCGTGGAATGGATAAGAACCGATGCCGTGTGCCATCACTACTGAAGGATACACACGGGATAACAAATCTTTGCGCCAGGCCATCCCGGCATTTTCTCCAGGAACATCAAATCCGACCGGAGGAAAAATATAATCCTTTTCTGAATAACCGGCGCCAAAGAGGAACAGCCTGTGGAGATCTCCATACATGGGCGGATTCATCCTTGAGTTAACAAAAGAGTCCCTAGTGCCTATCTTGGCATAAAGGCTTTCAAGGGATTCTTTATCGTAACCGTATTCATCAAGGCAGGACCAGATCAATCCCCTGTCCAGCGGAAGCGCCTCGCCGATGACCTGCTTTGCATATTCCGGGGTGCCCATGATCATCCTAGGGCCGTCCCAGGTGCCGCCTGTCGCAAGCACGGCCGAATCTTTACCTTTTTCTGTCGGCCTGTACTCATTCAAGGCTTTCACAAAAGTTAAAGCAAGCGCTCTGTTCACATGGGCGGCATCGGGCATCTGGACTATCTTTAGGCCGGGAAGGCTTGCGACATCAAAGAGCTGGCTGTCGTCCCTTATTACATCTATTGAAGGACGGTCGGGAATTATCCTCGGGGAATATAAAAACCTTTCACCTCTTATCTTGGAAGCTGTTCCGAACGGAAGAACGTCGATATAATTCAGATTTGTCGGGCGGACCGGCAATCTGCCAAAAGCGGCATTAACAGCCATTTTTTTTCTCCTTTGAAAAAAATTGGGCCCTTATATTTCCTTCTCGCAAATAATTGACCCGGATTTCACTTTTTAGGCTATAAAGGCAGATCCAGCATTGAAAGAAGCCACTGCATAGAGACTTTTCGCGGATAACTGATCTCGACTCCGCCGCTCTTCATCTTTTGCCATTGAGCTGTTATCCTGTTTATCGCGACCAGATAAGGCCCCTGATGTTTCTTGTTGACAAGTGTATATACAAGCCCGACTGCCGCCTGGCGGAACATTATATCCGATTCCTCAGGGTTTTCCAGTATGTTCAGCAAAGGTATTATGTTCTCGTCTCGGGCGGATTTGCCAAGGACATAAGCCGCCACCCTTCTTTTCATCTCAGGGGCGGATGAGTCTCTCAAAAGGTTCCGGAATTCCACGGTATTTCCGGAAAGATCCCTGTTCATCACGGACATCTTGGCTATCATCGTTGCAGTATCCAGCCTCATGAGGTTGCCCGCAAGATTGTCTTCTCTGGGCCAGTTGGTAAGAATATACTTCTTTTCCGTCAGGATCTCATCAACCCTTCTTTCCATGATCTCGCTCATCGGCACCTCGTAATGGTCTTCTTTCCAGAGCTTGAGCGCCCAGAACATATTGGCCCATGCCACATCGCTGATATCCCCTTCCATAACGTGCTCCCTGAGCCATTTGCGCTCTCCGGGATCGGTCAGGTTTTCAAGTCCGCCCGCCGTTATGCGGTGGACCACTTCTTCTTTGGAAGTGTCGATCCCTCCAAAATTAGCCAGCCAGTCGAGGATGTAGATGATCTTCCTGTCAGCCATAGCCCTTTCAACAGCCCTTATGTCCTGTTTTGAAGATTGTCTTGTTCCGAGAGGATTGTTAGCTGCCGGGGCAACGATCTTCGTTCTTAAATCAGCCACATCCGAAATGGACTTGATCACATAACCGGGGCCAGCCAACAGAAGTATCAAAGACGGACATGACAAAAGGGCATCGGCATCAGCCAGCCTGTACGGCTCCAGCCTGGAATAATAGGCGCTCTTGGTAAGCAGCGCTACTTTGTCGGAGCCCATCTTTCCGCCTATCCTGTCCTCCCTTTCCGCTGCCAGAGAGTATAAAAGATCTATATCAAACCCTTCCCTGTTGAAGAAAGCGGCGGACTCGTCGGAAAATCCCGACACCATGAACTTGCTCCGGCTGTATCGGTCCACTTCTTTGATAAGCCTTGCAACATTGCTTCCGACCTCGCCGAAGCCTTGTATCAGCATAGGCCTGTCAGCAGAAGGATCTATCCCGAAATCATAAAGGATATGATGGTGCTCAAAAAGAGCGGCAAGACTCTCCATTACGGAATAGGAAGTTACCCTCCATTCATTATGAGAAAAATATCCTTTCTCCGCCGGGCCGCTTGTGGTCAAAGGGAAGAGCTCTATTCCTAGATCGGCTTCAGCCTGGAGACCTATCGAATCCATCCGGTCCATCACAACCCCGACATCCACAGGGCACATATCCGGACCTTCCATTCTGCTCCTGCCAAGCGTACCAAGATCAATGAAAGCCTTGCAGGTCTGGTCCACAACATCCAGAACTCTCTTCTCCACGGCGGATCCGTCAATATTCTTAGTGATTATCCTCATGCCGCCCTTAGCAAGCACGTCTCCCTGGATAAAAAGATCCTGGTCCCCGTATACTGCCGATACGGTCAGGAAGCCATCCTTATCTACCATACAGAAGGATTTTCCGCCGTCAAAAAGGACCTCTGCGATGGGATTCTTCTTTCTCATCCCCCTGGAAAGGTCCGTAGCTTCCCTTGCCACTCCCCTTCCGCCGAAATCAACTTTTCCAGAACCGGTTATCGTGTAATAAAGAGGCATCTCTTCGACCCCAAGATGGGACGCGAGATTTCCGCTTAAAAGAACTGCGAAAGGAGCTTCTCCACGGCTATAATAATAGCCGTCCTCATTGGTCCTGAGCACATATCCGGCCAGTTGATCTTCGTCAAATCCGGCTGCTTTCAATTCCGGCAACGCGGCAATACCGGAGAGCAAAGGCTTCATGGCAGGAGTCAGCGCAACCGGCGAATTAGTGCGTACCGCATCAACAGCCCTCTGTTGAGCAATATCGGGATTAACTCTGCGGGCACCGCCAAGATCGGCATGCGGAGACATGAGCATCTGAGAGGACCTGATCCCGACACAAGAGCGAGCATTGTTTAACATTTGAGGATCTTTCTAAAATATATTTCTATTTGTTTATCGTAATATATCTTGGTAAATTTCATTATTTGGATGAATTCATACATAACACTGTATAAATCTTGTATAATTTCTTTTATTCACATATACAAAAAGGGGGTTGTAAATTGAAAAAAATCTTTTTTGGTTGCTTGTGTGTTTTTGCATTAGTAAGTTTCTGTAATGCGTCTGTAACGCGGATGCCCAATGCGCCCGAAAGAGTGATCGGTCTCCATATAGGCGCCAAGAACCCGACTTTTGACGAGACAGTATACCCCGACTTTGACTTTTTCTACACACCCGATATAAGAGGCGGTTTCACAAAACCCTCCGGCGAACCGGAACTTGTGGTTAATTGGATAAAAAAGGGAGGACTAAAGCTAAACCAGCTGATACTCACGGACAAGAACGGCATAGTGGATTTTACCGGCTTTTTGGTTCCCGGGAAAAAACTTATGCAGGTTCAGGACCTGGGATACGTCTATACGCTTGAGGAAGCGCTTGACCGCATTGTTGTAAAAGGAATATCTTCTCTGAAAAAGACCGACAAGCCGATCAACTGGGAGTGGGTCTCCGATATCGAAGGCCGATATTTCCCTCCGTTCGAGGTCGTTGACTCCAAAGGCGAAAAAAGGATCTTCACTGACATCATCGGCAGAGAAAAGCCCCGGCTCGTGCTTGTCTTCAATATCCCATACAGCTACAAATTCCAGGAAGTTGAAGAGCACATGGATGAAGTCAGAGACATAATGCAGCTGATCGGCGGCATAGCTCAGGTAGAAAGCGGCATACACCATGTGGAATACCTGAAAATGATAGAAAATGATCTATACGGAAGATGATCGCCTTATTTAGTTTCAACCAGGGTCCCGTCAAATGACCTGTTGCCGTTCTCTTCAATGAATGCCGTGTCCCCCTTGATCCACAACACAAAGCTCTCGTCCGGATTGACATATCGGGCGCCGGAGGCGGACATTCCTCGGGAAAGCAGAAAATTCCTCCCGTCGTTAAGCGTGACCTCAGCCATGGAGTCTTCGGCAAAGAAAAAAACAACCTCTATTTTGTGTCCCTGCGGGTCCGAATAAGCCGCCCTTATCTCATGGCGCTTTTCGCCGTAGAAATGATCATATGCAATTAACGCGACCGCGGATACCGCAAGGACTACTATTAAAGACATAAATATTTTCCGCACAACTGCCTCCCTGGGAGAAAACGGAGGAGAGAGGATTCGAACCCCCGATACCCGTTAAGGTATAGTCGCTTTCGAGGCGACCGCCTTCAACCACTCGGCCACTCCTCCATTTGTAATTATAGCAAATGAAGAAGTCTGTATTCCGCATCTGCTAGATTTGCATTACCTAACCGCCTGCTTTAAAACCTCTTGCTTAATCCATTTTCTCCCCTGCCCAGTTTTCAAATAAAGCTCTCTCTTTCTTGCTATTGTTTTATCCTCATATTCTTCCCTATGTATTAAATCGTACGGAATAAAGGCTTTTGTGGATTTGACCCGGCCAGCATTATGTTCGGCTATTCTTCTTTCAATGTCCGAAGTGTAACCAGTATATGTTTTATCTGAGGTTTTGCTGCGGATGATGTATACGGAGTACATATGCGCCTTTCCGCCAGAGGCGGACCCGCCTCCGGCGGGCAACCACTCGGCCACTCCTCCATTTGTAATTATAGCAAATGAAGAAGTCTGTATTCCGCATCTGCTAGATTTGCATTACCTAACCGCCTGCTTTAAAACCTCTTGCTTAATCCATTTTCTCCCCTGCCCAGTTTTCAAATAAAGCTCTCTCTTTCTTGCTATTGTTTTATCCTCATATTCTTCCCTATGTATTAAATCGTACGGAATAAAGGCTTTTGTGGATTTGACCCGGCCAGCATTATGTTCGGCTATTCTTCTTTCAATGTCCGAAGTGTAACCAGTATATGCTTTATCTGAGGTTTTGCTGCGGATGATGTATACGGAGTACATATGCGCCTTTCCGCCAGAGGCGGACCCGCCTCCGGCGGGCAACCACTCGGCCACTCCTCCACCCTCTATTATATTATGATTTTGTGATAATTGTTTGTAGGGGCAATTCATGAATTGCCCCTACAATGTAGAATCCTCGGTCAGAAAAGCTTCTCCTGCTCCCCGGCCCTGATAGCGGACATCTTGATGAAATCCCTGAAAAGCGGATGAGGCCTGTTGGGCCTGGACTTAAATTCAGGATGGTACTGCACTGCCAGGAACCACGGATGGTCTTTGATCTCCACGACCTCGACAAGGTCTTCTTTTTCGTATATCCCGCTGCAGATAAGCCCCTTGTCCTCCAAATTCTTCCTCAATGCGTTATTTAATTCATATCGGTGTCGGTGGCGTTCTTCCGCAGAACTTTCCCCGTAAGACTCATGCAGCCTTGTGCCTTTTTTTATCTTGCAGGGATAAGCTCCCAGCCTCATTGTGCCGCCTTTATCGGATATGTTCTTTTGTTCCGGGATATAGTCTATCACTGGATACTTTGTGTCCGGATCGAATTCGGAACTGTGAGCGCCTGGCATTTTGCACACGTTCCTGGCAAACTCTATGACGGCGCATTGCATACCAAGACATAAGCCCAGGAACGGGACATTGTTCTCCCTTGCAAATCTTATGGCTTTAAGCTTGCCTTCTATCCCCCGCGAACCAAACCCTCCCGGGACTATTATCCCGTGTACGTCCTGGGGGAATCCGGCAAGCCCCTCGGCCTTTTCCAGTTTTTCAGAGCTGACCCATGAGATCTCTATCTTGACCTTGTTGGAGATGCCGCCGTGCTTTAGAGCTTCGACCACGCTTTTATAGGCATCGCCAAGCTCCACATATTTACCCACAAGAGCGATCTTCACGGTCTTTTGCGGGTTCTTCAGGGATTCCACCATTGCCTTCCACTCGATGATATCCTCTTCATCGCATTTCAGGCAAAGGTATTTCATCAGTATCTCATCAAGGTTCTCTTTTTGCAGCACCAGCGGCACTTCATATATCGAATCGACATCGGGAAGCCCTATGACAGCATCCTTGTCCGTATCGCAAAAAAGCGCGATCTTTTCTTTCAGCTCATAATCTAGAGGTTTGGTGGACCGGCAGATTATGATCTCAGGATGGATCCCTATGCTGCGCAGCTCCTTAACGCTGTGTTGTGTCGGCTTGGTCTTGAACTCGCCCGTAGACTGGAGGTAAGGGACCAGCGTAAGATGGATATGGACAACATTATCCCGGCCTGCCTCCTTGCTGAACTGCCTGACCGCCTCTATAAAGGGAAGGCTTTCTATGTCGCCCACGGTTCCGCCGATCTCACATATCACGACATCAAAATGCCTGTCTTTGGTGACACGCCTTATCCTGTCCTTTATCTCGTTGGTTATATGCGGAACAACCTGCACCGTGCCGCCCAAAAAGTCGCCACGGCGTTCCTTCTGCAGAACACTCCAGTAGATCATGCCGGCCGTGGCTGTATTGACTTTGCTGAGGCTGACATCTATGAACCTCTCGTAGTGCCCGAGGTCAAGGTCTGTTTCGGCTCCGTCATCAGTGACAAAAACCTCTCCGTGCTGATAGGGATTCATAGTGCCGGGATCTACATTGAGATATGGATCAAGCTTTTGTATAGTTACCGAAAGACCACGTGATTTTAGGATGCGACCTATTGAAGCGGCGGCGATACCTTTGCCCAGGGAAGAGACCACTCCGCCTGTCACAAAGATATATTTCGGTTTTTTTTCTTCTGCCAACCCCTTGCCTTTCAAAAGATCCTACAATGATCATTATACTACAAAAATCTATCGGCTTATCCTGACGCGGGTTATCCTTCTCTTTGATATCTTCTCGACGGTTATCTTGAGATCCCCGTATGCAGCGCTGTCTCCGACATAAGGCAGGCGACCTATAAGGGAAAGGACAAAACCGCCTATAGTATCATAATCCCCTTCCGGAATGTCCGTACCCAGCTTTTCGTTGACATTCTTCACCGAAATCCTTGCATCCACAAGGATGGTCCCGTCAGATAGTGTCTCAACCCCTTTTTCCTCCTTGTCGAACTCATCCTCTATCTCCCCGACTATCTCCTCCAGAAGGTCTTCCAAAGTGACCAGACCGGCAACGACCCCGTATTCGTCCACAACTATCGCGATATGGGTTCTTGACGCCTGCATCAGCTTCATGAGCTCGTCCAGTTTCTTCGTCTCAGGAACGAACAAAGGAGAACGCACAAGCTCTCTTAAAAGCGTCTTTTCCTTGCTCCACTGAACCTTTATCAGATCTTTAGCCATCACCAGGCCTATTATGTTGTCGTGCGAGCCTTCAAAGACAGGGACCCTGGAATGCCCGTCCTCGGATATTATATGGATGGCTTCTTCCATGGGAGTATTAATGTCCAGGCAGAACATATCGGGTTTTGGCACCATGACCTCTTTTGCAACGGTATCTCCGAACTCGAAGATGCTGTGTATCATCTTGTTTTCCGAAGTTTCAAGAACTCCTTCTTTTTCGCCCATGCTAAGGAGAAGCTTAAGTTCTTCTTCTGTCACGAACGGAGCTTCGTTCCTTACATCGGCTCCCACAAGCCTAAGCAGCGGCCGGCATATTCGGTCAAGCAAAGATATGACCGGGGTCAACAGGACCGCAATACCCCAGATGACCGGGGCTACGGATGTTGAGAGCTTTTCCGAATATTTCATCGCCGCAGTCTTGGGGACGATCTCCCCGAATACCAGGATCAGCAAGGTCATCACCAGCGTTGAAGTGGCTATGGTGACTCCTTCGTTGAGGAACTGCCTTCTGGCGAACAGATCGAGAAAAATGAAAGTTGCCAGGGATGCGGCTGCCAGGTTCACGAGATTATTGCCGACCAGTATGGTAGCAAGCATCTTGTTCGGGTCTTCCCTGAGTCTTTTCAGGAACTTCGCGCCGAAGTGCTTTTGTTCGGCCAATTTTTTGACTTTTATCCGGCTGATGGCCGTGAGCGCTGTTTCTGACATGGAGAAAAATGCCGACAATATGACCAGAATAACTAAGGCGATCAGGTTAACCATATAGCACCCATAATAACAGAGTAATGATTCTTGGGATAAAAATCAAGCCGCCTATGATAACAGCCGATATTGCCGCTACCATCACAGCTGCCGCGGCAACATCCTTGGCGACCATAGCTCTCATCTTCCTGCTCAGGGTCAGCATATTCACTATCTCCTCAATGGCCGTATTCAATAGTTCGAGAACGATGACGCTTGCGATAAGGAGTATTATCAAAGCCATTTCAGCAAAAGAGATGCGGAGCAGCACTCCCAGCACGACGGCTGCCCCACCCGCCAATGTATGCACGGCCATGTTCCTTTGTGACCTGTAAGAAAATCTGAGCCCCCTGATAGCGTTGGCAAAGCTTTCAGCTAATTTCCTGGGCATACTGCTCCTCTTTTTCCGACATTTTGATCCTGTCGGACTTTTTTTTGTGGTCGTAACCGAGAAGATGAAGCGTCCCGTGTATCACAAGCCTTTTCATCTCTTCTTCTATCGGCACCCCGAACCTCTCCGCGTTTCTCAAGGCCGAGTCTTGAGATATGATTATATCTCCCAGCATGCCCTCCTCGCCCATAAGAAAAGAAAGCACATCGGTGGCTTTGTCCATATGCCTGTACACCCTGTTCAGAACCCTTATCATCCTGTCGTCAGCAAGGGTTATGCAGACAGAGCCGCCTGCCTTTTCCTTTTTGAGAACGCTTTTTGCGATATTATTTAACTTCTTTAACATCTGCCCCCAAACCGGAAAGTTTTGAAACTATTTTTTCATATCCCCTGTCGATAAATCTGTCGGTATCATCGATCAATGTTTCCCCTTCGGCCGCCAGAGCGGCAATGGCAAGCGCAGCTCCAGCCCTTAGGTCCGAGGTTCTGACAGGAGCTCCCGACAGTTTGGGCACGCCTTCGATGATTATGCTGTGCCCTTCGATCTGAATGTCGGCCCCCATCCTCTTAAGCTCCTGCACATACATGAACCTGTTCTCGAATATGGACTCCGTGATCACGCTGGTCCCCTTGGCGAGGCATAGAAGCGAGGCAAGCTGCGGCTGCATGTCCGTAGGAAATCCCGGATACGGCATGGTCTTGATGTTCACGGCCTTAAGTGGCTCCGGAACTATCACTCTGGCGGAAGTACCGCTAAAATAGATATCTACCCCCGCCTCCTGAAGCTTGACCGACAAAGATGTAAGATGTTCGGGAATGATGTTCCTTACGGTCACATCCCCCCTTGTTATGGCAGCGGCGGTCATGAGAGTGCCAGCTTCTATCCTGTCGGGAATGATCTTATAATCGACGGCCTTAAGCGTCCTAACCCCGGTGATACATACTGTCTGGGTCCCGGCACCGGTCACTTTGGCGCCGCACCTGTTCAAAAAGTTCGCGAGGTCGATGATCTCGGGCTCCTGTGCGGCGTTCTCTATGACAGTATCGCCCTCGGCAAGCGTGGCGGCCATCATCAGGCTTTCGGTGGCGCCGACCGAAGGGAAATCCAGGTATATCGGCGCGCCTTTTAGTTTTACGGCCTGGGCTTTTACGAACCCGTGCTCCATCTCTATCGAAGCACCCATCGCTTCCAGTCCCTTAAGATAATAGTTGACCGGACGGAACCCTATCGCACACCCGCCCGGGAGCGGGACCCTTGCAAGGCCTATGCGGGCTACCATCGGGCCAATTATAAAGAACGAAGCCCTCATCTTTGTCACCAGTTCATAAGGCGCTACGTGTTTGATCTTGCCGTTGATCCAGACGTTCATGGTATTGGGCTCGCAGTATTCCACCCTGAGGCCGAGAGTCCTGAGCACCCTCATCATTGTGATCACATCGTTCAAGAGCGGCATATTGGTAAGGGACGCCTTGCCTTCCAGCAGTACCGTCGCGGCCAGTATCGGCAGCGCCGCATTTTTTGCTCCGCTTACTTCTACGGTCCCCGACAAAGGGGCTCCTCCGTTTATCAACAGTTTTCTCATTAATTACCCGCCGCTGCAAACACCGTCACGCTGTCCGGAGTCACTACGGCAAAGCCTCCTTTTATGTACATTTCTTCGTCAGCGCCGGAGCTGGAAAACCGGATCTTGGACGCGGCTACATTGCCGGCAAAAGGAGAGTGTCCGGGAAGCACTCCCACGGCACCGCTTTCCATCATCAGACGGACATGGTCCGCGCTCTTATCTACCGCGGTCTCTTCAGGACTTATTATCTTTAAGTTCATCGGCATGTTCGGTCACCTCGTCTATCGCCCCTTTCATATAGAAAGCCGATTCCGGCAGGTTGTCATGGAAACCTTCCGCGATCTCCCTAAATCCCCGTATCGTCTCTTTTAATGGCACAAACCTTCCCTTATGCCCGGAAAATTCCTCGGCTACGAAGAACGGCTGGGAAAGGAACCTCTGTATCTTTCTCGCCCTTGAGACGATCAGCTTGTCCTGGGCGGACAGCTCTTCCATCCCCAGTATGGCTATTATATCCTGCAGGTCCTTGTAGCGCTGGAGTATCCTGACCGTTTCTTTTGCCGCGGCAAAATGCTCTTCGCCTACGGTCTTGGGGCTCATCATCCTGGATGAAGAACTGAGAGGGTCAACCGCCGGATAAAGCCCTATCTCCGTAAGTTCCCTGGAAAGTACGGTTGTCGCGTCCAGATGCGAGAACGTGGTCGCCGGAGCCGGATCTGTAAGATCGTCCGCCGGAACATAGATCGCCTGGACGGACGTGATGGACCCGTTGCCGGTCGACACTATCCGCTCCTGCAGCCTGCCCATCTCTTCCGAAAGCGTGGGCTGATATCCCACTGCCGACGGGATCCTTCCAAGCAGCGTGGATACCTCCTGGCCCGCCTGGACGAACCTGAAAATATTGTCAACGAAAAAAAGCACGTCCTGTTTTTTTTCGTCCCTGAAATATTCCGCCTGGGCCAAACCTGACAGAGCCGCGCGGAACCTAGCTCCCGGGGCTTCGTTCATCTGACCGAAGACAAGCGTTGTCTTGTTGATCACGCCGGAAAGGTTCATCTCCTGCCAGAGGTCATTCCCCTCCCTGGTGCGCTCTCCCACTCCGGCAAAGACCGATACCCCTCCGTGCTGGGTGGCAATATTTCTTATCAGTTCCATGATCAGCACCGTCTTGCCGACTCCGGCTCCTCCGAAAAGCCCGATCTTCCCGCCTTTGGGATACGGGCACAAAAGATCTATGACCTTGATACCGGTTTCATATATGCTGTTGACCGGCTTGACCTCCGAAAGAGGAGGCGCCTTTCTGTGTATGGAGTAGCTCTTCCCGGTATTAATATCGCCCTTCATATCTATCGGCTCGCCAAGCACGTTGAACATGCGGCCGAGAGTCTCGTCGCCCACGGGGACGCATATTGGGGCCCCGGAATCTTGTACTTCCTGCCCGCGGGAAAGGCCGTCGACGGAGCTGAGAGCCAGGCACCTGACAATACCGTCACCCAGATACGATTCCGCCTCCATGACGATCTTTTTGCCGTTGCGTGCCGCATGGAGAGCATTGTAAATATCCGGAAGATGCCCTTCCGAAAATTCAACGTCCACCACAGGACCCACTATCTGCCTTATTTTTCCTGACGCCATCAGTTGAGTGCCTCCGCGCTGCTGACCACTTCGATAAGTTCTCCCGTTATCTTTGCCTGCCTCATCTTATTATATTTCATCGAGAGGTTTTTTATCAGTTCGTCGGCATTAGATGTGGACTCCTGCATGGCGGACATCCTTGCGGCCTGTTCACCGGCCGCGCTCTCCAAAATGATCCTGCGCATGGTGACTTCCAGGTAATGATAGAAGAACGGGTTGAGGAACCTTTCGGCGGCCGTATCAAATTCAAAATCCGCGAGCCTGAATGCTCCCGTCCATGATGCGCCCGTTATCCCCTCTTCCCCAGGATCGGCTTTCCTGACATTCTGGCCGGGAGCATCCAACGGCAAAAACACTGACGACTGCATTATCTGCTTTCCTGCCGAAAAATATCTGTTGTAGAATATATGGACCTCATCAATTGTCCCGTCATCGAACATCGAAAAACATTCTTTGACAAGCTCCTTGGACAAAGTCTCCGCCCCTGCAAGAGAGACGGCCGGGCGGCTCAATATGACGTTCCTGTTCATCTTGGCAAGATGCTCTGCGGCATGCCTGCCGAAGGAAACAAAACTGAGCTTCCTGCCAAGCCTTATCTGCGTCCTGGTCGCCTCGGCAAGCTCAGCCAGAAGGCGGCTGTTGTAAACGCCGCAAAGGCCCTTATCCGAAGTAAATACGATAAAAAGGACTTTTGCGGTCCTGCCCTTCCTGAAATATCTCGCCAGTAGCTCGTTGTCGCTTTTTCTTAAATGAGCGGCAATCGCCTCTATGGATGCGGACAGGCTCTCCTGGTACTTCTGCATTGCCCTGAGGGGTGTTGAAAGATTTTGCAGCCTGATATTGGCTATAGCTGCAGTCGCCCGTGTGACTTTTTGAATGCTTGAGATTGTCTTTATCTTCCTCTTTAATCCGGTTTGGGTCTTCATGTTTAATTTTCCTTGGCGCCGAACATGGCCTTGTAGGCATTAACAGCGATAGAAAGCTGCTTGACCCTGCTTTCTTCCAGGACGTTGCCCGCGGCAAGCTCTGCCGCGAGTGAAGAATATTTGTTGCGCACATAGCTTACAAGGCCTTTCTGGAACTTTGGCAGTTCCTCGTCGGTCAGGCCGTCGAACGCGCCTCTTGTACCGGCAAATATTACCACTATCTGGTCCGCCACGGGCATCGGTTCGTACTGGTCCTGCTTGAGCATCTCTACCAGTTTCTGTCCCCGGAGCAGTCTCTGGCTGGTCCCCTTGTCGATATCGGAAGAAAATTGGGAAAAAGCCTGCAGCTCCCTGTACTGGGCCAGGTCAAGCCTCAGGTTGGCGGCCACGCTCTTCATGGCCGGCACCTGGGCGGCGCCCCCGACCCTTGATACAGATAGTCCTGCGTTTATAGCGGGCTTTATGCCTGAATTGAACAGGTCCGATTCCAGGTATATCTGGCCGTCTGTTATGGAGATGATGTTGGTCGGTATATATGAAGATATATCGCCTGCCTGTGTCTCGACGATAGGAAGCGCGGTCAGGGAACCGGAACCGTTTTTATCCGATAGCCTGGCAGACCTCTCAAGAAGCCTTGAATGAAGATAAAATATATCTCCCGGATAAGCTTCCCTGCCGGGAGGCCTTCTCAAAAGGAGGGAAAGCTGGCGGTATGCTACCGCGTGCTTGGAAAGGTCGTCATATATTATCAGGGCGTTCCTGCCCGTGTACATGTGCTCTTCGGCGATCGCGCATCCCGCGTATGGCGCTATGTACTGAAGAGCCGGAGGGTCATC
>Ga0209096_1001035_pt1 | contig 32807 bp, 47 predicted proteins | sample AD_UKC034_MetaG_FD_184407 | JGI IMG/M metagenome (GOLD analysis project Ga0209096, IMG submission 184407) | Active sludge microbial communities of municipal wastewater-treating anaerobic digesters from USA - AD_UKC034_MetaG (SPAdes) (version 2) | ecosystem: Engineered > Bioreactor > Anaerobic >...
CCGTTTATCTTATGAATATGGGCTAAGCGATGAACGCGTAGCCAGTATTATTAGTGTGTCTCAATATGGGTGGCAGGCTATGGAAGAGGTTCGTATAGCGTATGAATCTGGGCTAACAGATGGGCAAGTAGCACATGTTATTAGCGTCGCCCCTGCGAATTTGGATGTCATGTGGCAGGTTAGGTGGGCTTATAAAAACGGGCTAAATGATGAGCAAGTCGCGCATGTTATTGCTTGCGCCGACAGTGGGGGGTGGGATGCTATGAATGATATTAGGAAGGCTTACGAAAATCTAAATAATGGTATAATTACGGCAGAATATGTGGATAAGTTGTTGGAAACTTTATCACAAGAAACTATTAACAAATAGCATTATTTTTCTTATATTTGTAGTATCATTTTAACAATATAAACCATGACAAGCAAACAGGTAGCCGAGCAATTAGAACGAGATTTCCCCGAAAAACGGGAGCTTATCGAGGGGATAGAAAAGGATTCACATAAAATGGCAGAGGTTGTTTCCGCTTACAGAAATGGGTTTAAAAAAGAGCAAATAGCCAACATTATAGGCGTTGCTGAATATGGGTGGGAAGCTATGAAGCAAGTTAGGTGGACTTATAAGGATGGGCTTAAGGATGAGCAAGTAGCCAACATTATAGGCGTTGCTGAATATGGGTGGGAAGCTATGAGGCAAGTTAGGTGGGCTTATGATGACGGGCTAAGCGATGAACGCGTAGCCAGTATTATTAGTGTGTCTCAATATGGGTGGCAGGCTATGGAAGAGGTTCGTATAGCGTATGAATCTGGGCTAACAGATGGGCAAGTAGCCGTTGTCATAAGCGTCGCCCCTGCGAATTTGGCGATCATGCTTCAGGCTAGGTGGGCTTATACAAACGGGCTAAATGATGAGCAAGTAGCGCATGTTATTGCTTGCGCCCACAAGGGGGGGTGGGATGCCATGAATGATATTAGGAAGGCTTACGAAAATCTAAATAATGGTATAATTACAGGAGAATATGTCGAGGAATTGTTGAAAACTTTATTACTAGAAACTATTGACAAATAACATTACTTTTCTTATATTTGTAGTATCATTTTAACAATATAAACCATGAACACAAAAAACATGAGATGTATGACAAACTCAGATGTAATAGAGCTCCTAAAAAGAGACTTCCCTGATAAAGAGGTTATTATTAATAAGATAATAAATGGAATATCAAAAACAGAGCAAATTAGATTGGCTGATAATGAAGGGGTAAGTTCCCCCCAATTATCAGGGGATATAGATATAGCGGTGCGTTCATTTATTATTATGAATGAGATTCGGTACTGTTATAAAAATAGGCTATCAATTGCCCAAATATCGGATGTTATAAGCGCAGAAGAATACGGTCTTGAGGCGATGCAGCAGGTTCGTTGGGCTTACCAAAATGGTCTAAATAAATCTCAAGTTGCTGATGTGATAAGCGTGGCAGAATATGGATGGACGGCGATGAGGGAAGTTAGTTTGGCTTACCTAGAAGGTCTAAAAGATGCCCAAGTAACGGATGTGATAAGCCTAGCGGAAAAGGGAGCGGATGTTATGAAAGAAGTTCTCTCGGCTTATGTAAAAATAAACAGTTTGCTAAACACATTAAGAGATGATGGGGGAAAAGCACAAACTTTATTACCTAAAAAACTTGGCAATTAAAATTGTTTTTTATTATGTTTTTATTATAAAATTTTAACAGTAACCACAATGAAAAAACCTGAAAAAACATTTTTTTGCTTAGTGAAGGACAGGCGAAACGATTCATATAAAGACTATGGAATTATTTCATCAAAAACAGAATCAAGGATAAATTTGTGGGCTTCAAGTCGCATAGTAGAGCTATATGAAGATGAATATTCTTATAAAAAAGCTAAAGAAGAAATATTGAAAAGTGGTATGAAAATAAAAGAAATAAAAGGGTCTGTTACCATTAGCAATGATAAACCGATATATGTTATAAGAAGGACATATAACAGATTCGGTGCTGAAACTAATTTTCTTTACGGAAACATTTGCAGCTATGAATATATGACATTGTGCGGGTATGTAGCAGGATTGGATAAAATATTACGGTTTGATGATTTTTCATCATATGAAAAAGAAATCAAAGATATTAAGAAAAGGGGTGCGCGGATTGTCAATCGCAATAAAGAACAATACTAAAAATCAAAACAATGAGCAATCAAAAAACAGAACTAGTAGAGGAAATTTCGCGGCACGAAATATTCCAAAGGGACTTCAAGGTTAGGAGGGTTAATTTCGGGGACAGTAGAATGTATATGGTCATCAAAAATGATGGCATACCTATACAGCGCGTATTTAGCGGGTACTCAAAATGGACTAAGGATGTTTTACCTCCTGATGTAGGGTTGTTAAAATATTTCAAAGAAAATGAATATCAATACCAACAAGAGAGATTAGAGCAAACGGCAGTCTTTGGAACATTATTTCAAGAATGCCTAGTAAACTACGAATTTTCTCGCTGCGGATGGGATGGGATAGATTTATTTGGAGAGAAGAAAAAGTTTTGGCATGACATAATAGAGGAGAGGGTTGCAATAGAGCATTTACAAACAAAGTATATTCCTATCTTTAAATCGAGGTTTCAGGATTACTTTATTGCATGGTTCAATTTTAAGAAAGACCATAATGTAAACATATTAGCTGCCGAAGTCCCTGTTTATTGCGAGGACGGGTACATATTAACGCTAGGTGATTTCTTTTTGGAAATGGATATACGCAATTCACCTTCTTCAAAAAAGAAAGACTTTAGGGGTCTTTGTTATTTGGATGTCAAAACGGGCAGTAGTACAGATTATACAGATTATGAGTATCAATCAGCATTTGTTGTGTATGCAGCAAAAAAGACCTACCCAAATATTCAAAAATACATAGATGGGAATGAAAGTCTGACAGAGAAGGTGATACGCTCGTTTTGTTGGAATCCATCAGGTTCGTCTTTGGGATTTTCAATATCTGAAAAGACGGGTAAAGTACCTCACGAGCACCTCATGCACAAAATAAAAGAGAACGCGCTGTTTGGGCATAACAATCCAAAATCACCAATCTATGAATATTCGCAGGATGGTGAAGACGTAACTGTAAAATCAATCTATTGGGAGGAGTTTCTCCAAACATACAATGATAGTAAATAAGAGCTTAATAATGAAGGAAACGAGGGGTATATACTCTTCAATATTTTGCGATATTGAATTATTCGGTGGTATTCTTATTTCTTTCTTTGTCTCAAGCAAGGGTAATTTGGGCGTATTTGGGTATTCTAAAGAGGGGGCTTTTGCTACAAATGAGTATTCGCAAGTAAAGGCACTATCAAGGAAAATACATAAGTTGGGTGGGATTGAATCTAATTTCGTCTCATCTTTATTTGATTCAACTATTAACAATATGTATGATTTTTACTTTATAAAAGAAGAAATACTAAAGGTTGTTAATATGGGGGTATCTTTTGGATATGAGGTTATTTGTTTGTTACCTTTTTGTTTTTTAGAGATAGGGGGGGTGGTTGGCTCTGATATCCAACCGCTTAATACAAATAGGCTTCTCTTAGACTTCAACAAGGGTTATTTGAGGCAAGTTATGGCAGGGGATGATTTTGCCGAAACAGCAAATAAATGCTTTGATTTTTGCGAAAAAAGAACTATATTTATGGCTAGGAAGTATCTTTATTCAGAAATGTACAAAGAAAACTTTTTGGATATATTCCACGATATTATAAAAACAAAATATTCACTTTCAACAAATAACACGATATAATGAGAAAATCAAAAGAAATAGCAAATGAAATCTGTGTAGTATATGCAGATGCTATAATGCAAAAAAACTTGCAACTATTAACAAAAAAACTTTCAGATGTGTTTAGGGAAGTTGCTATAAAAGATGTTCAGGAGTTACGTAAAATGCGTAACGTAAAAACAGACAATGGGTTTATAGCTATTTTTAAAGAGCAACGTCAAAAATACAATGCTATTTGCAAGGTTGTGAATACTGTCAAAAGCGATTTACTTTCTGTTACTGATTTTGACGAAGTAATAAAAGAAATCCATCCGAATATTCACGAGTGGTATGCTAGCAATGTAATTGCACAACATCAAAACTAATGGATAGGCAGATGCGTTAGTCCGCATCATAAACGAAAAACTTAAATATAATGAAGAATGCTAAACTAATAACAAATATTCATAATGGAAAAACTAAAGGCATACACATTCAAAGATTTACAGCGATTCCTTAATGAATTTGGAAACAGAAATAAATTCTTGATTGTAAAAAATGAAACACATGGTTGCACAGCCGTGATGCACGTTTTTATGGAAAACTTTTGTGGAGATTGGCGTTCTGGCGATGGTGTACTTTTTTACAACGATGGGGAAACCCATTCCGCAGAAGAATGTGATAAGTTTACCCTCATTGATATAGTATCATTTTAATTTCTTACAACGCTTTTTGGCTTTGCGTCAGGCTGCAAATTGCAAAAAAATAAGAAAAACACCATGAACACAACAAGACCGACATATGTATGACGAAGTGTTACTCCGCTAGAAAAATGATATAGAAAAGATTAAATTACTTTTTAAATAGCCACCAAAATATTTAAAAACAAACTATTATGCAAAACAAAACTAATATTACCGATAAAAAATGTAGTGATACGGACTTGTTGATATGCAAAGTTGTTCTTAACATCCTTTATGAATGGCACATAGATGAAGGTGGCTTGTGGCATGGGTATGAAAGACTTGCGATTGAGGCGATGGTTATTACGGGGGAAGAAATACCACTTTCTAAAATAAAAGAAGCATTGCGATGGTTGAGGAAGCGGGGATTAGTAAGAGTTGAGGCTATTTACAATCAAGAGAATGGGATGCTCAATGGTAGTGGGTATTTTTATAATGTGTGATAATGGTTAATGTTGTCAAATCTTAAATTCATAAAAATGGGATGTAACTATTATGCAATAAAAAGAGCAACAGATGATTTGAAAAAGGAAATCATTGATGCTGTAAATTCCAATGACTTTGTATTGGCGAAGGAACTGATGCCCGAGAAAATACACGTTGGCAAAAGCTCTCATGGGTGGAAATTTTGCTTTAACCACAATAATTGGGAATACTTTGAAAAATCAAGAGAGTCATTGGAAGAGTTCTTACTTGCTTGTGATATTTATGATGAAGATGGCAGCAAAGTAAGTAGTGATGAATTTTGGGAAATGGTTGAATCAAAAGAGTTTGGTAAAGGTCATTTGTTTTGTAATGGGCGAAGGTGCGGGACCATGGAATTTGGCTTAAATTTTAGCGACTCGACTGAATTTTGCTAGTGATGTGGATAACTTTTTGATATTTTACTTGACCTTTACAAAAATGTGCCGTAAATTTGTCGTATCATCTTTTAACAACAAAACACCATGACACGGAAGTCGCTAAACAAAAACAAGGTAAGCAGTTTTTCTATTGAGGAAACATTGGAACTTATTGAAGCCCAAACAGGTCTAAAATTGCAGTTATGTGATTATTTCACAGGTGTAAGAAATCATAATGGGAGAAAGTTTTTCAATGTGATTTTACAAGAAAGAGTGAGCGAATCAATAGAGTTTGATATATTGAAAAGGTTCGCTGATAAATATAAACTCATTTCTGTTAAACCAAATGGTGTTAAGCGAGTGGGGATCTTCCAAAATGTATAATAATGGCAAAATAATGACAGATTCAGAAAAATTAACAGTAGCCAAAGTAGCGAACGCCTCAAAGTTTTACCAGTATAGGCAGAACAATTCTGGTGATTCTATTTTAAAATCAGAAAAAGATGGCATTTGCGAATATGTAATTATTGAGGCGTTAAATGCAGATGATGCCAACAATAGGGCGGAAGAGATAGGCTTGTACTTTGACGGCTGCGATAGTGGCAAAGATTGCCGACATTGCGGCGATAGGTGGTATAGGGCGGATGAAGATGATGGGGATGATGCGCCGGCAATTTATGGTGAGCCTTTAGAAAATATGGGTGATGATTCTTATGTTGAAAATTGTTTTATCCATTATTTGGATGGCACAATTGAGAAAGTAGAATTCAATGTGGGACATGAACAACAGACATCGTTGCATAATACTACAAACACCTTCTTACCTGCCGTTTCTATTCAGCATAAAGTTGAAAAGTTAATTCCTTTTATAAGTGAAGAATTTATCACATACCCACTTCGGGAAGAAGGGAGATATATCCCATTTTTGAAGTGTTGGCAAAAAGCCGACACAGCTAACAAATGTACACGTTTATCAAATAAGTTGAATAAGCACTTTGAAAAAACAGGGTATGAGATTTCATTTATTGGTAAAGAGCATAGAAGTGTTATTCACGAGTTTTATATTTACCCAAAGTGGAAAGAACTGAAAAATGGTTCTTATAAATTTGTGAAAAAAGACTGGTCTATCGAGGAAATGCTAGACCTACTTTTGGATGTGCTAAAATAATTACTATTTGTTTGTAAAATGAAAATCAGAAATAAAAAAAGAAACAAAACTTTACAAATTGCTACGCAATGTATTGATGGATGCGAGGCTAAAAATAGCAACTAAGCTAAACGGGACTGACTATCATACTATTCTAAGCTATGTAGATGACGTAATGAACCATTTGGTGGTGGAACTACCTTTAAAAGATATCATGTTACTCGGTAAAAACGAGGCAAACCCCGTGTTATATGTTTGGCAATCTCCTTGCGATAAATGCCAATTCAAAAAGAGATATATCACAGGGGCAGACGAATACCCCGCTTATACAAATATTGAATATTGCTCAAAATGACATTGGGCAGATGGCGACATCCATAGTGCTGAAGATATATATAACTTGTCAAATTGTGCTGACTTTTTGCCTACTCCATAACGGTTCACGGCTTTGTGCGGTGCCAAATTAAAATGCACAAACTTTAAGTTAAGCAAAAATGATATATAATAAACATCTATTGTTGGTAATTTTTTAGCACAGCACTTGCATTTTATGTAAATACATGGTATCTTTGTATCACTATGTAACCAATTAACAAACACGGAAATGATTTATTGCCTTAGTCCAAAACACTACCCGACACCAGAGCAGACGCTTGAAGAAATAAGTTATTCGGATGAAAATGGCTTTGAGTGGAAAATAGCTCGTGTTAAAAATGGATTCTTTGTTAAATACTTTGGTGAACCATATTTTAAAGAAAATAATTTCAGGTGCGACCTTAAAAGCGGTGAACACATTTCGATAAAAAACACTAACTGCATATTTATTCAAGATACAGATTTTGAAACATTTTCAGAGATTCGTACTGTAATTAAAATAGGCTACACAGATGATATTTGGGAGACATTTCAGGAAATGTTTGAGGAGAGATTTGAGCATAATAAATGTGTCCTAGAATCGGAACTTATCTAGTTTTTGTCATTATGTGGATAATTTTATTACTAATAACACTTGACAAATAGGCTTATATTTATTATATTTGCAGTATCAACCATACATAAAGTGATGACTAAGGCGGTATTAATCGAAAGGCTGAAAGAAGATTTTCCCGACAAAAATGAATTTATTCGGGGGATAATGAAGGACGCGAACAAATGGGGACAAGTTCGTTTGGCTTACGAAAATAATCTAAAAAAAGACCAGATAACCAATATTTTAAGCGTAGAAAAATATGGATGGCAGATTATGGGTGAGGTTCGTTTGGCTTATGAAGAGGGCTTAATGGAATAGAGTGTATTCGATGTGATGAGCGTTGCGGGCAAGGGCTTGTTAGCGATGGAGAAGGTTAGGATATTTTATAAAAATAGGCTAGAACGAGAACAAATACCGTCCAATATGGCAAAAGTAGCAACTAATAAATATTTGCAAGGAGGCGATATTGAACGCAAGCTAGTTGTAATGAAAAAGAATAGGGCTAGGTATTATCTCCATTCACGGCTAAAAAGTAGTGGTATTGATTTTTCGGCAAAGAAGAGGGTTGTTTGTGTGCGTACACACTATGTGCATGACGGCAATAAGTATATAAAAGAACTTGCTATAAAACATGGATACACAATACAAACAGAACTATTCATACAATGACAGGTGTTTTTTATTTTTTTTATAAGATGTGAAGTTTGGGGGAGGTTGTGATGACTTCCCCCTTCATTTAAAAACTAAGCAAAATGAGCAATCAAAAAGAAATTTTATTAGGGAGGCTAAAGACTGAAGGCGGAAGCAACGTGTTTATTTATCTGCGAACACATACTATGCAGATTATGTATTATTACAGAATAGGCTATATTGCCGATAGCGTACAAACATACGATGCCACTAATCTAAATAATGCTAAATTTGACAGGCTTGCGGGATTCAGCGAAGATGGAACACCATATTTTGAAAATGATATATTTTACAGTGATGGCAAATATGATAGACCAATAAAGGTATGCTATAACGAATGCTACGCATCGTTTTATCTTTCAGAGTATTTTAAATCAGAAGATGTTTGGATTAAATCAGTAATGCCATTTAGCGAGGCGCAGGCTATATTTGACGATGGGTATTTAATAGAAATGTAAACAAAATGAGCAATAGTTATGTAAGAATATCAGGAATTGAATACTGTATACAATTCGCAATAGGCGAAATTGTATATTTAAAAACAGATACTACTAATACGCCAAGAATAGTATGTGAGATAACTATTTGCGGGCATGGAGGCATAACATACCATTTAATGAGTGGCACAGAAGGCTCTAACCATTATGAGGCTGAAATACAAAAGAATGAACCAATCAAGCAAATATCTTTCAAAAATGAAGAAGAATAAAATGTATCTTGTGTATTATTCTTACGGCAGCTTCGAGGATTTCGGCTTGTGTAATATTTTTATAACAGAATCGGAAGAGCTTGCAGATGCTTACTTGGCAAAGTTCAACACAAAGCTCAAAAAGTGGCGAGCATATATATTGTCTCAAAAAACAAGCAGGGATAAGAACGCTAAAGAAAGAATTTATAATGATAAATATTATCATATACTAGAGATAAATGGTTGTTACATACATGAAATAGACCGTAGGTAATTGTTGATAACTATTTTTAAAATAGTACTTGACTTTCAGAAAAAAAATCGCCGTATATTTGTATATCATTTTAACAACAAACAATTATGAATAGGGAAATGATACCATTAGAGCTACTAGATGAAAATGGATACCCAACAGAGGAGGTGCTTAGTTTTTTAAGAGGATATTACCCATCGCCTAGTTTTAATATATTATCGTTTGTAATTTTTATTCGCGATTGTATTTGGAATAATGATTGTGGGAGATTTGAATTAAGCAAAAGGAAGCGCAGCGGGATATACGCATTAACAGCAATGACAGGCGGATGGAGTGGAAATGAGGATATTATTAGGGCTATTCAAGATAATAGAAATATAGCATTTAATGCAATGTTTCGGCACATAGCATGGAAGTTCGGCGGGTACTATAAATATGAGATTAGGACTAATCTTAAATAACATTATTACAACATCTTTAATATAATCATTTACTATCATGAGTAAGGTAATTTTTGAACAATGACTGTTGATAACTTTTTATCATTTTACTTGACTTTTAGAAAAAATCGCCGTATATTTGTAGTATCATTTTAACAACAAAAACATGACAAACGAACAGATAATTGAACTCTTAAAAAGAGGCTTCCCCGACGAAGAAGAGCTTATTGAGGGGATAATGAAGGACGAATTAAAACTAGAGCAAGTTAGCTTAGCTTATGAAAATGGGCTAAAGAAAGGGCAGGTAGCCAGTATTATAGGCGTTGCTGAATATGGGTGGGAAGCTATGGAGCAAGTTAGGTGGACTTATAAGGATGGGCTTAAGGATGAGCAAGTAGCCAACATTATAGGCGTTGCTGAATATGGGTGGGAAGCTATGAGGCAAGTTAGGTGGACTTATAAGGATATGAAGCAAGTTAGGTGGACTTATAAGGATGGGCTTAAGGATGAGCAAGTAGCCAACATTATAGGCGTTGCTGAATATGGGTGGGAAGCTATGAGGCAGGTTTGTTTTGCTTATTATGATGGGCTTAAGGATGAGCAAGTAGCCAACATTATAGGTGTTGCTGAATTTGGGCGGGAAGCTATGTTACAGGTTCGTTTGGCATATAAAAGCGGGTTAAAAGAAGACAAAATAGCATCCATCATAAGCGTGGCAGAAAAGGGATGGCAGGCTATGGAGCAGGTTAGGAGGAAGTTTGAGGGACAAAATAAAAATGCATAATCGCTTGATTTTTAGTATTTTATATATTATATTTGTATATCATTTTATAGGCTTATGGAGTTATTGAAGGACGGGAGATACGGAGTTTTCGCAAGATTTTCATTTAAAAACAAAGGAATTATGAAACCATTTTTGAAAAATTTCGACACGGCGGATATGGACAAGGACAACAGAATAGTCATCCGTCCAAAAAGCAAGGGTAGCAAAGTAATTGATTTGAGTAGGTCAAATTTTGATTCAGACCAATCAATATTTGGAGCTATCAAAGATGAAATTATTACCGCTTTTTATCATCACGAAGATAAGGGCATATCGGAAGGGACTTATTATGGCAGAAAATACAAGCAAACGGGGGGTTGGCATTTCAAAAACATAGAAGATAGCGGAGAGCCTATTATGCAAAAAACTAAATATGCAGAATTTGGGCTAGAACCTTCGGAGGTGTCGCCTGTGTTGATGAGCTTTGCAAAAACGTATCCATATGGTTTTGATTGCTCTTTTGTAAGCGAGGCTCTTTGTAAGAACTTGAGAACCACTCCTGAAACGTTTCTGCGAGGGGCTATTTGCCCCGACGATATTCGTAGAGACAATAAGTTTTATTTGTGGACTTCCCATGATAAAGCCTTTTCGGATGGGAGGGGGTTTAGTCCGATGTATTTTTATTTAATGCTAGAATCAGCACGTGTACATCCTGATAAAAATAATTTGTTTAAGTTTTTCGCCAAAAAGGTTGAACAAATATTGGGGACGACTGTCTCTATCGAAAAAGATGTTTACGAGTTGGCTCATTATATTGATTATTCATTAACGAATTTTAGAGTAAACCAAAAATCTGAATCATTTGGAGATTGGATTATATTCCATGCCTCAGACGGCACGTATGTTGATGGGTTCTCGTTTAACAAGGCGTATGATTCGTACAGGAAGTTAATTTGTATCATTGCTGAAATATGTGTTCGTAGCTTTATTGTAAATGGCGATAAAGAGCCTTGCGGGATAGTTGTAATAGATGAGCCATTTGCGCACTATCCATTCAACGGCAACTATACGGCTACTGATGATATTATGGAAAGACTTGAGAAAGGATTCCAAGATATTCAATTTATTGGTATAACAGGAAGGCGGTATTAGTGGTATGTATGTCTTAATAGAAGTTGGCGAAAATGGGAAGAGGGATGCGGTATTAGTTTCTAAAACAAAAAAGAAACTAGAAAAATACATAAAAGACAAGGGGTATTACTGGTCAAATAAGGCGAATTGCTATATAGATGATAGAACATCGGGCATTGAAGGCGGTAGTGGGGCTGATTATTTGATTAGCAATGTTGATGTATTAGAATGAAGCCTGCATTTTTTAGACGGGACTAAGAAGGAGTTCTTTAAAAAAGTTCTTTGATAAAAAATACTCGTAGGCTAGGGTTCAAGTCCCTCCTAGCGTTATATGCCAAAATATAGGCTGCTACATGGTGATAGTCGGGTGGTGCAACTCCACAAGATGCGAGTATTTTTTATCAAAAAAGTTCTTTGAATATTTGGTTTTTATGTGATTATTTGTTATATTTGTATTCTTATTCACACATTGTAAAATTCAATAATCATGTCTGTAAATCCTGCACCACCTCCATCATTTGCGTTTTCATTAACACACAAGCTAGTAAAGCTACTTAATGGTAGCGGTAAATTTTCTGTAAGCGGTCAAGAGCAAGGGTTTAGTAATCTATCCACTGCCATTGAAGGAGCACCCTATAATGAGACCGACGGGCTTTTATATCATGTACGCCCATTTTTTGATAATGCACAAGAGGGGGATGTGGTAGTTTTGGGGATTGACGTAAAGAACAACCAAACGCAGGTCTCGGAGGTTTTTATAGAGGCGGAGTGTACTATTAAATACGGGAAATCTATTTTGTGTAAATACACCATTGCGCTAAATGGTGTTTCTGAGACAAATGAGATAGCCTTTACGAACGTTGCATCATTGTTTGAATATTCGGCATTAACTCCTAACGATGGGTTAGTAGGGGTTATCACCCCCTTATGGGATTCTTTAAGCTATGGAGAAAGCATATTGGCAACTATCACCATTGTATAAAAATATAAAAGGTGTTTTGTTTCTGTTTTTTTTGTTGTTATGATGGTTGCAGCGGGGGGAGACTGATGAACTCTCCCCGCCCTTCTCATTCTCTAAAAAAAATAGTTCAAAATATCTTTGTTGCTCGAAAAGCAATTATTAACTTTGTTTTTCATTTAACGCCTGATGGGCATATAGTTCTTATCGTAGTTTATCATAAAATGAGGGGTGAGCTATACGCTCTGCCCCTTTTTTGTTTGTAGTTTTCATAATGGCAGATAAAATACAAAATATACGAATAGTTTATGACGTGGGTGGTCAAGAAACCCAACTATCACTATTAGCCATTACCGAAAAATTTAAAGAACAAGAGAAGTACGCTACAAGAACAGAAGCAGCTACAAAGGTACTGGGGGAAGCCCTTAAAACACAGACGGCAGAGATAAACAGATTAACGGAAAGGTATAAGATTCTACAAGATGTAAAAGACAAAACAAATGACCCAAAAAAGATTTTAGCTATCAATAAAGAACAGGATAGGCTAAATATCCTTATTGGTAAATATAGGGCAGAAGTAGATAAAGCAAATACATCGCTAAAATCAAATTCACAAATTTTAAATGATTTAAAATTAAAAGAACAATCTCTATTAAAATTAAGGGAATCTAACCCGAAAATATACGATAGGGTAACAAAGCAATTAGATATTATACGGGATAAAATGTCTCGTATAAAAGATATTGAAGCAAAGCCTACAAAAACATCCTTTATTCCTAATCTCCCATCACTAGGAGATACCGCTAGTAACCTTCTTTCGGGTGGTGGGCTTACTTCTGCGTTATCAACCCTACCCATCCCGCAGATAGCAGCAGCAGGCGCAGCGGTAGCCGTAGTAGGTAGTGAGTTAAGCGCAGCAAGGGAGGAGGCAAAAGCGTTTGAATCTTCATTAATGGACTTTTCGGCTATCACAGGGGTTGAGGGTGCAGAATTAGATAAGGTGGCAAATATTGCGAAAGGTTTTAATGTTGAATTAAGGAAGTCGAATGGAGAGTTGATTAGCATCACTAATTCGGCTACTTCAACTATTGAGGCTTTGAAATTAGTCGCAGGTCAAAAGCCTGAACTATTAGAAAATACAGATGCGCTCATAGGCATTACAGAGGAGGCGTTGGTTTTGTCTAAGGCATCAGGTGGAGACCTTAGTGAAAGTATATTAGCAGTAACGGGTATTTTAGCTCAATTTGGGGGTGAGGCTTCTGATGCAAAAAGAATAATAAACGAATTGGCTGCGGGGTCTAAAGAGGGGTCAATAGAGATTCTCCCTTTAACAAAGGTTATAGAAAAGGCGGGGGTGTCGTTTTCTGCGTTTGGGTTAAGTGCTTCGGAGGCAATAGCGATAACAGAAATAGCGGGTAAAAAGATAAGGAACGTAGATGTTTTAGGGACTTCTTTGTTAAATACATTTTCTAAACTATCTGCAAAAGAGTTAATAAGTAACGAAGGGCTAGAAGCGTTGGAGAGGGCTGGAGTAAGCACTAAGGTGCTTTTTGATGTATCTAAACCTGCGATAGAAAGGTTAAGGGAATTATCAAAGGTTCAAAATGATGCCAACGCTATTGCTTTAGTATTTGGAGAGCAAGGTAAAGCATCCGCTACTGCGATATTGCAGGAGATAGATGCTTTAGAGGATTTAATACCAAAAGTTCAGGGCACTAGTCAGGCGTATGAGCAGGCTGCTAAAAATGCAGATACTTTAGTTACACAGGAGGAGACGCTTAAAAATGCCATAGAGGCGAACAGAATAGAGATAGGGGAGAAGCTACTTCCCATTTATAAGGCTTGGACTGATGCTAAACTATTTATCATAAAAGCTATTCCCGATTTGATAGGGGGTTTAGCGAGATTATCCCAAACGATTCTTTCGGTAGTAAGCCCCGCACTAGGGGACTTTGTTGGTCGCTTAATTGGATTATCCAAAGTAGGTAAGGCGGTAGGGAAGGGGGATAATGGCGGGGGATTCTTTGAGAATCTCGGCAAAGATATAAACAATAGCTTTGCTCGGTCGGCTAAAGAAGTAGAGACGAATAAGCTACAAAAGACTTTGGATGTTTTATTTACAGAATCATTAAAAGGCGGGAAGACTTCATTAAACAAGTTTTCAGGAGAGTTAAACAAGTTGATAGAGGAGGCGGTGTCTAGTGGGAGGATAAGCGAAGCGGGAGGGAAGAGGTTATCAAATATATTTGGTTCTAGGGTAGCGGATGCCTTATCAAACATATCTGAAACAGGAGAGGTAAAAGAGGCATCAAAAAAGGCGGCTCCTACGATTACTCAAAAGTTAGATGCCAATTTCTCGGAAGCTGTAAGGCAGGATAGGGGCTTCTCTAATTTTATCCGCTTAATGAATGGTTTATTGGTGGAAGGGATTACGGATGGGGTTCTTACGGAAAAGTCAGCGGATAGAATAAGAAAAGATTTTCAATCTAAAATATCTAAGATAATAGGAGGGGGGAAGATTAGTGGGTTAGTAGTTGAGCCTATTAAATTAAGTCCGCATGTTTCATTTGAGCCGAAAGTTGAGGATATAGATGTTTCGGATTTTAGACTATCCGTAGAGGAGAGGTTATCTGAGGCTTTTTCTAGGAAGCAGATAGAGATAAAGAAAGCCCGACTAAGCATATTAACGGGAGCGGATACTTCATCCGTGCAAGATTCGCAGCTAAAGGACTTAGAGGCTTCTTTAGATTTCGCGAGGGAACTATATGAAGCACTTGAAACAGATTTGTCAGTAGGTAGGCAGGAGCGTTTAGCCGCGCAAGAGGCTTTAGTAGATGCCGAAATAGCACTAGAAGAGTATAAACAGTCCAAAATATCAGATATACAGAGTGATGCTAATGATGAGAGGCAGAAAGATTTTGAGGGTTTATTAAACTTTGCACAAAATGGATTATCTGCGCTAACCTCTGTTTTTGAAGGTATAGACGCTGCGCGTATAGCTTCTGCGGAAGGGAATGAAGCTAAGCTATTGCAGATAAGAAAGGCTTCTTTTGAAAGGAATAAAGCGTTAGCAATAGCGGAAGCTACTATACAAGGGGCTTTGGCTGTTACGCAAGTGTTTGCTAACCCTGCCTATCCTGACCCCATCTCTAAAGCCATAGCCATAGGGTTAATAGGTAGTACAACGCTAGCGAATATTATAAAGATTGGAAGTACGCAGTTTGAGCAATTCAATAAGGGGGTTATTGACCTAAAGAAGGGAGGTGGGGTTATAGACGACGTGCCCGCTCTTTTGACTAGGGGGGAATCGGTGATGACTAAGGAGGAGACTGAAAAGTTTAAGCCTACTTTCATGGCTATACGTAAAGGGCAGATAGACCCAAACACATTAAACGCAATTGCGACGGGGGCGGGGGTTGATTCAAAGGGCGAAAGGTACGCTATTGAGACTAATACCGTAGTGGATAATAGAGAAATGATATTTTGGACAAAGGAATTAATCAAAGAGATTGGGAAAAGTGGAATAAATCCAAGAATTTTGGCGAAAGAAATCGTTTTAGCATTAAAGATTTAATTTTATGGGTATTCTGAACGCAGATTGTTGCTTAGATATTGATTTTCGTTTTTGCGATGAAAACAATTGTGAATCATTTTACCTCGACGATGTGGAGGGTATGAATGGTTTATTTGCTGAAAGGCTTACTACCGCCTCCCGTGTAGCTATGGACGACGTGCTACTAGCAGCAAAGAAGACCGCAAGGGAGAGGCTAAAGGGAGACGCAAAATCTTTCTTAAAAACAAGAGGGTTTAATATAGCTTGTAGAGCCAATCATACATGCGAGAGGAGTGCCTATAAAACGATAACGGGCACGGGGGGCACTTATAATGGGTATGTGATAGATGTGGACTTAGGAGAATATCAGTCTATAAAAATATCAGATATTAAACTTCTTAGTACGGCGATAGTACAAACGCCAGTAAAGATATTTGACCTAGATACTGGCTTAGAGCTTTGGAGCAGTGAATTTTTCAACGGTACATATTTAGATAGGGTAAAGGCTAATATAGAAATTACAAGCAGTAGAATATTCATAGCCTATGATTCTACAAATACTAGTGTTTATGATTGCGGGGGTGAGTGCGGGTGTGAACCTATCCCCAACTGCAATTGCAGAGGGGAGATATACCCCGCTACGATAGATATAACGGCAGATAAAATATTGGCTAATGTTAATTTTGTGGGTACTAGCTTTGGATTAGATGTTGAATATTCTATTTGTTGTTCGGTCAATAGGGTTTTGTGCGAGAATGCGAGTGATTTTAAAAAGACTTTTGCTTATTATGTGGCGTATTCTTTGGCATCGCAGGGGAATTTTTCTGAACGATACAATTTTGCAGCGAGGGATAATACGGATTATATGGCTTGGTTAAGTAAGGAAATGACTACTTTTTTAAAAAGAGAGATAGATGCTTTGTATTTTGACGAAAAATGCGTAAATTGCGTTGATTCAAATGTTATAACTCGTACACTTTACATTCCATAACACTTTACACTTCATAAATATGTGCTGCCCTTCAACGCTAAAGGATTATATGAAAGGGAATGGGAATACTCCCCCTCAAGAGCTAAAACTATTTCAGGCTAAAGTAAAGCCTAAAGAAGTAGCAAACACTACGCCTTTATTAACGGAAGAGGAAATAGAGGCTTTAAAGATTTCTTTAACATTCAACAATATAAAAGATGAAGGATAATTTCGTAATTGTTTCAGATTCACTCGAATTTTTCGGGGCGAAAACAGAAAAAGAAGCCAAAGCACTAAGAGCGCAAGTTGGCGGAGCTATTGGGCGTAAGATTGCATTAGGGACTATACCGCACTCCGCCAAACTTTCAGGGGGTAAGTCTGTTGAGTTACTAAAGGGTGCACCAGCGGGGGCTGTTGTTGTCATTAGTAATGGTGAATATTTGGCTTCAAAATCATTTACAGATATTAAACAAGGGATTGCATCGGGTGATATAAAAGTACCAAAGGATTACACGGCATATTCTTTCGGGGAGTTCCTGAAACTAGATGCCATGAAGGCAGGGAAAGACTTGGTAGGGGGCATCACCCCTTCCGTAGATGTTCAGGATTTAGAAACTATCGAACCCGTAAAGAAGAGAGGGAGAAAGCCCCGAGAGGAGGCGACAGAAGACGAACAACCTCAAGAAGTTGAATAATCAGATAATACATAGTCAATAGTGCTTTCATTTTCATTAAATGGTAATAGTGTCCCATCCCCCAAAGGGTGGGATACTTTGCTATTCTCTAGGGAGGTAGGCGAAAACAACCTTATTAAGAAGGGGTTCTCTTTGGATATATCATTTTGCGGGAATGAGTATAAGGAGCTATTTGACAAACATTTTACCGATGTATGCGCAATATCGGAGGTTGGGATATATGACCAGTGCAACGCATTTTCTGTCCCTAAATTATTAACAACCGCAACAATCAAGACTTCTGATATAGAATTTGATTGTAATTTATGCGAGGCGACAGTATCTCTGTCTATAAACAACAACGAAACGATATTACTAGATAATCTATCGGAGAAATATACAATACCCTATGAATATATAGATGCTGATATGTTCGGCTATATTGACGGGTTTGAGTATTATGAAAATAGTAGTACCATCACATGGCTAAAGGCAATGGAGCTTCTATTGTCGCAAATAACCAAGAATACTATCAATCTAGATGTGTCGGGGTCTTTGTTCGCTAATTCTTACAGCGAGCAGGTTATGAGTGTTACGCTACCTAATACAATTGCTTTGCATGATATTCTAACGATTGAATATAAGACAACTTTGGGTGAATGCGTTACGCTAAACGTTGAAATATTCAACCCGTTATTTGTATCAGATTACATAAAGAGGGGATTACTTACCTCTTTTGGGAGGTGGTTTGATACAGAGATAAACGGGGTATCTGATAACATCAATAATGCTTGTCAAGTGATAGGGAGAATCTCTGATATAGAGATACTAGATGGTTGGAACTTCAATATAATAACAGATTTTGAGTTTGAGTATTTCAATATAAAGGATTCGTTAGGGAATCCAATAGGTAGCACGACTATTATACAACCCTTTAATTTAGGGTTAAAAGACCTTTTGCTAAGTAGGGATTTGTTTACGGGGAAGGATGTGTATAATCTTAGGGATATTACCTTTTCCGATTTGTGGAATCCAATAGCAAAACTATTCAATCTATATGGGGAGGTTGTTGGTAATGTATTTAAGATAATGCCATACACGGCACTCTTTAACAATAATGCTACGGCTTTACCGATAACATCCGAAACGCTCACGGTAAAATTAGATGAAACTTTTGTAAAAGAAAATTACAACTTTTACGGAGCTGGAGACAATGAGGGGTATGTAAAATATTCAGAGAATTGGAGCTATAACATTTCTGATATATTCGGCATATCTGAAGCTAATATAGCTGGCATCCCTAGCGTCCCATTTAATGTGGTCTCTTTGCCTATCGTAGTACCTCATACGGTAACGGTGTCAGTTGGTCAGGGTCTTACCAATACTAACCCTACCATAACGGCTATGCGGGGCGGTATAGTGGATATAGACGGTGTTTTGGGGTATAACGATAACGGGGTAATAGGGGTGAATATCTTTGTTAGGTTGTTCATCAATGGGGTATTTACGGGGTCTCAATATGTATTCACGACTACGGGCGTAGGGGTAAATACAGTATTCGCGTATAATTTTGATTCTGTATGTTTGGTGGATGGTGATATTATACGAATAGAGCTATCTACGGATAGCGTTCCATTGTTGTCATTCAACCAATCTGATTGCGAAATATCAATATATTGGGTGTCATCGGGTTTTTGTCTAGCTCCATTAAAAGAAGATTGTGATACATTAGCAAAAAGTGATTATACAGATTGCGGGGGTAATTACTCGGTAGAGCTAGATGGCAAACATTACTTTGGGCTTGGTCAAAGGGTTTCGGCAATCTTGTTGAGGCATTACGAAATATCCGACGGCGAAGTTATTTTCTTCTTAGGTGATGGGGCGGGTAATGCGAGGAAGTTTAGGAGGGTAATGCACTATGAAGGTGGGATTGGATTTCAGCCCTATTGTAATTGCAGTTTTAGTAATATCTACGTACCGTACTATTTTTACAATATACCATTTCAGAGTAGGTATATGCCATTTTACTACAATGGGGCTATTCCTTCAAATATAGAGGTATTCGGCGATAGTGTTACGATAAACGACTATACAGGCGGGTTGCCCGTACCATTCGGCACGTGTTCGCATAATATAGGTGCTAAACATTTCCACAATAAAATATACAGCGTAGCGGGGTGTATGTCCTATGAGAATGCGTTTTTGATAAACGATTTATTTTATAGGATAGTTTCTAGCGGTATTAATTGTTTGGAATTTTCAGGGAATATAATTAATTTTACGTATGATTTTGGCAAAGGATATATAACGGCTAAGGTCATATCTAAAATATAGAAACACTATGGCTTTAAATACTCCAATCCCTGAAAATGTAATAACCCCTGAATCCGTTATTGAAACCATTTGCAGGGCATTTGTACCCTCGCATGAGGATAAGGCACATATAAATAGGAGGGACGCGCTCCTGTCTCACTATATGTACAGCGGGGGCGAGTTTATAGATGAAAACATCCCTAAAAATAATAGGGACGTGGGGGCGAGTGTGAGCGACGTGAAAATAGATGTACCCTACAATAAAAACAACCATCTAGTACGAAACCTTACAAGAAGGAGACCAAACGAACACATAGACTATTTGAAGTATAGACTATTATCGTTCTCTCATGTTTCATTTGCGGAAGCAAGTAGGATAGTTATGTTTCTTCAAAGGTTGTTTTCCTTTGATGGGGATAGTGATATAATCCTATCGGAGGGGGTGAAAGATATTGATTTGGGGGTAGATGTGAGAGAGTTAAAGAAAATGGTATTAAGTAATGGACTATTTGAAAGCGAGGGGGTATTTGTTCCAAGCTATTCAGATAAGGGGGAATTACTAGATATACTATTTTTCAATTCAGAAGACTACCAACTAACTGATTTATTCCTTATTTGTAGATACGGTAACGACTATCATGTATATTTAGAAAATGTAATTTGGAAAATGCGAAGAGAGGGGGATAAATACATACCATTAGGTGTTTATAACCATGACAAAAATATTATCCCGTACGCAAAGTTTGGGGGCATACAGTCATCTAGTGTGAGAAAGTCCCTAAAAGATAGGGGAACTACTGATAGCGTATTACTCCCCACCTTGCCTGCCTTAGATGCCTATGCCGGTCAGTATAGCGACCTTTCGACGCAGGAAATATCTATAATGTACATACGCCAATGGACATCCGCTGCGGAAGAGTGTAAAGATTGTTCGGGCAAAGGGAAAATTTCAGGAAGCACGTGCAAAAAATGTAATGGTCAGGGGAAAATACCCTTTTTGGGGATGGATGGAGTTATCCGAACAGTCTTAGACAATGAAAACCGTCCAGTTATCCCGCAGGGTTTTATACAGCCCGACACGTCCGTTTTCCAAGTTCTTTTAGAATCACTAGAGAAAAAGCGACGCGCTATTTACTCTAGTGTGGGTCTTGATATTTTGGTAGAGAGGGAAAAGGCGGGCGATACAGCAGAGGGTAGGAGGATAGAAAATGAAAGTTCATATAATATACTATTACAAATAGATATATTGCTTTCTGCTTGCATAGAGGGTATTTTGAACTATTTATATAAAATAGCGATACGGAGTGAAAATGAGGGTGGCGATAGGGTAAAATACGTAACGGTAGCGCGTAAAAATGCCTATGAGATTAAGCCTACGGAAAGTATCTTAGCCGAAATATCCAACATAAACGTAGATATTACCCCCTCCTATGTGTTAAAGGGGCTGTATAAAGAGTACATATATCGCACATACCCTAACCCATCTGATGCACGCCGCGAGTGGTTAAAAATCTATTTAGACCCATTCTTTGGGAGGAGTTCAGATATTGTATCGCTTTACACAGGGGTAGAGTTGGAGATAATGAAGTATATATATACGAATATCAATAAATACATATCTATGCTAAATGAATTATCAGCTAAAGGCATAGTATCGGATGATGATATTTATTTATTCGTGTATGAAGACGCTAAAAAAGCCGTAGAGGCTAATTTATCTACGGCTTTGAATAATGAAAGTTTGAGATAGTTATTTTCATGCTATTGCATTCTCCCTATGGCTCTATGTTTTAGAGGGAACATTGTCATCAACATTTCTTTAAGTTCATTTTGCCACCCCTCTTTTTTGGCAGGCTCTTCTTCACTAGGTTCTTCTTCGGAAATTTCTTCTTGTGTATCGTCGCTAGCTATGGCAAGGGCTTTTTCTGCCTCCTCTTTATTTATGGAAAATAAAAAGCTCAACTTGATATTGTGTTTGCCATTATAGGCTTCTGAGAAGCTAGGGAAATCGCAAATCTCTATCTTTTTTTCTTCTCCCTTAGAAAGACCTAGCTCTAATAGTGTTTTGAATTTGGCAATATCTGCCTGTGTGATTAGTTGCATATTGTTAAATATTATAAATTGTGAAAAATGTGAGTTTGTGTGTATTGTGTTAGTAAAGTAAAACGTTTGGATAGTTATATAGAATTAAATCTAGCCGAAGTAGATAATATCGCTCTGTGTAACTTATCGAGCGTAACCAAAAGAGCTTCTTCCTCTGTTTTGCCGTTTTGTATTTCAGTAGCATACCAACAGTCAATTAGTCCGACAAGAGTTTTATAAATCCCGCTGTTTTTATCAAAAGCAATCATTTCTTTTACTTTGTCAAGCGTAAGCTCATAGGGTTGTTGTTCTTGTTGCATATTGTTAGATATTAAAATTCGTGAAAATGTGAATGCGTGTATATTGTGTCAATATAGTAAAAAAAATCAAGGAAGCCCATCTATTTTGAAGCAGCAACGTATTGTTTCTGCAAACTTTAGGTAATGATTTTTTATACTTTGTATAATAAGAGCGGTCTCTTCTATTACGTCTTTCCCTCGTTTAGTTTTTTCATCATTACGTATAAGGGTAACGAGGGCTTTGCTTAACTCTTCGTTGATGTCTAATAGAAGTTCTTCATTATATTCCCTTTCGTTCTTAAGAATATTCAAAATATGCGGTATAGCGTCTTTGTCTTTTGCAATTATCAAAAGAATCATGCTGCGCTTTTGTTCATCGGGGATTTGAAGGGATAATACTTTTGCTATTTTATTTATGTTCATAGTTTGTTTGGATTGAAAGGCTCTATTGTGAAGTTCAGGGCATCAAAATAGTCTTTATATAAAACACCATGCTTATTTAATAGTTTAGCGGTGTCAAAATAAGCGGGCGTATTTTCTTTATCATAACGATAAAATTTATCAAAAATTATCGTAAAAACAAAGTTAAAGTTTTTATCGCACACATGTACTGTATTGTGAATTTCCATAGCCTCCTCGTGCCCATTCATCCCCTTGTTGTATATATTGATAAAGGGTTTTAACCCGCCGAAGTCAATAAATAGCTCTCCTGTGTTAAAAGACTTTTCGTCCGCCACCTGTACTGTCAAGTTTTTGTGGTGGCAAATCATTAGTAGCGCAACGTAGAGCTTGCATAGTGTCAATGGATACGGGTATGAACATCTGTCGAATTTGAGTGGCTCGCCATCCACCCAGCTAACAGCATAATTATCACTTACACCTACAAGAGCATCTATTTTATTTATGAAGTCTTCCAAAATACCACTATCTACCATGTCTTTAATGACATCGGCAAATGATTTGCCGTCTAAAAACTCTTTTTCATTAAATAGACTTTCTTTCTTCATTAGGGCATTTTCGGCATCTGATGCCCGTTGTTTTACTCTTTCTTTTTCTGCCTCTCCTTGTTCTACGTGCTTTACAAAAGCCTCGTATTCATTGTCTGTTATGGTAGAATTTTCGAGCGTATGTTTCCACCGTTTACCCTTGTCTTGGTGGTTTATGTATAGTAATGGCTCTTCTTCGGAAGAAGTTTTCAGATAATACTCATTCCCGTTAGGCATTACTCCTGAGATAAATGTGCTCGTGGTTCTCGTTTTCCCTGAATTCGAGATTGACACGTATTTCTCTCTTATTAAAGAGGAGCGGTTAATCTGCGCTTTAATGCTTTGGTCGTTTGTTGATGGTGTTGCCATGATGGTTTGCTGTTGTTAAAAATTATAGAACAAAGTTACGAATAAAATAAATACAAGTCAAGTAAAATGATAAAAAGTTATCCACATAGTTGAACTAATAGAATCGCGGGAGGAGGGGGAATCTAACCAACTCCCCCCGTTCCCATCATTCGGAGCAACTTTTGGATGGTTGCCCCTCAACACCGCCCATTATATTGGTTATCCTTGCGTATTAATGCTATTTAACATTTCTTTCATTTCATTTATGTACTCCTTTTTGTCCCAACTCTCTATTTCGCAAACCGTCAAATCAAACATTATTTCTTTAAGTATTTGTTCTTTGAATTTTAGCCGCGCCAAATCATTGACGGGTCTTGATGGGAAAGATTCAACAATAGTTTCATGTGCTATTTCGGCGGTGTTAGCAACTGGGATATTTGCTACCGAATTTTCGGGCTTGTTCACAGGGGGGGTTCTTTTCACCCTTAGCAAAGCCCTTTTACCCCCATTTAGAACACTTTTACCATCTGTGATAAAAACGGTACATGGCAATGGAGAGCCTGTTTTGTCAATTCTCCAACCTTCTGGCAACTCATCTAAAATTTCCCAATCAAGGAATTTTGGATAAATAGCGACAGCGTCTGTTTTTGACATAGCTATCTCAGCCTCTACGCCTCGCGTTAATTTTAAAATAGTCATCCGAGCCGCGTGCATGGCTTGCCATCCGTTTTTTGATGCACTAATAACATCTGCTATTTGTTCCTCTGTAAACCCATTTTCGCAAGCTAAACGAAGCTCGTGTATTTCCCAAATAGATACCATTATCCCTTCAATAATTTCAATTTTGTTAGGGAATCTTTGCTTTAGCTGTTCAATTAGCTCTTCGTTCGTCATGTTTGTTGTTGTTAAAAGATGATGATACAAATTTACGGCACATTTTTGTAAAAGTCAAGTAAAACAATAAAAAGTTATCCACATAGCGCACGAACGCAAATACGCGCATAACTTTTACAAATATTGGATAATTCCGCTTATGATGCCTATATTTGTAGCATCAACTAATAATATTTAGGATATGAGCCAATTTGTAGATACTTGTGCTTGTCAAGATGTGGGGATGCCCTCATTCATCGCCAAAAAATGCGCAACATCAGATTTTTATAAGGGCATTTTTGTTACAAGGTGCGGTAAAACAATGCCATGCCTAACGGATACAGCAGCTATTGAGCAATCCATAGCGGACGGGGATTCTAAATACTTGCCATTTATGAATATTTTAACAGCCACAAGTACCGCCAATGTCGTTGATAATCTTTACGACAGATGTAACGGCGGGAAGAAAAAGAATTGGTCAGATTTTGAACTAACCTTTGAGGCTGCGATGAACCCCTCTGATAGGGTTAATCAGGCATTTTGGGAGTGGATGGGAACTTATGGCAATAGTGCTACGATAGCGGCGGTTACGTGTGCGGGTAATGCTAGAATATTAGAAAATGCAAGTATCGTACTTGGTAATAATTATAATGCTGATGAGGGCACTCACGCTATCACCGGCACTATTTCAAAAAGAATATATAGCGGACAAGGTGAATTTACGTTTGTTGATGTAAGCCCATTTTTCGCATAGGATTTCGGTTGTTAAAATGGTAAAAGGGGGAGTAGTTACTATTCCCCCCTTTTTGTTTGTAGCTAATGGTTATTTTATTTTAAAGTAATTGTTGTACGCTTCCTCTGAATGGAACTTCCACCCTGTAAAATATTCAGGTAGGTTATAGCTCTTGTTTGAGCTGTCAAACCACCCGTATTTACCTTCCATTTCTCTTTTAATTAAAAAAAAGAAAGAAGGGCGAGAGCTAAGGCGAACGACCCTCTCAGCGTTTGCCTCTAAAAACTCTAGCCTTCTTTCTTCTAGGCTTTTCTTTTCTTCTTCTTCTTGTTTTTTTGTTGCTACCGATAGTTCTACTCTATTGTGGTATCTTTCAAAATTTGTCGCAATATCTGTTATTTCTTGCGCATTCAGGAAATATGTTTTCTTCATGCCTCCCCCGTAAGCCTTTGGGAGCTTGCCCGCGTGATGCCACTCCATGTTTGGCACTGCATAGGTAAAGATAGCCTTTAGCGTATCACTGTCTAAGCCTGTGGCTTTTTTAAACATGGCAGTAGCTTCTCCTAAAGTAACTTTCCCCTCATCATTTTTTGCGTCCTCATGTCTTACGGACGCGAATTTGCCAAAAGATAAGCCCCCGCCTATCTCGTAGTTGTTCTCATTATAATTGATAGCTGAAAATTTCTCGGCTATTTTTGCAAGTTTTTGTGATGTTGTTGATGTGTTCATGGTGTTTTGTTGTTAAAAGATGATGTACAAATTTACGCAGAGAATAAATACAAGTCAAGTAAAATGCAAAAAAGTTATCCACATTTTATTTTGTTTCCCCTTTCATAAGTCAAACGAGCTTGCTCCATCGCCTGCCATCCATTTTCTGCGACGCTTATAATAGTAGCTACTTGGGCATCTGTTAGACCATTTTGATATGACAGGCGAACCTGTAACATAGCTTCCCGCCCAAATTCTGCAACATTTATAATGTTGGCTATTTGCCATTTTTTAAACCCATCTTCATAGGCAAAATGAATTTGTTCTATTTTATCGTGTCCTCAAATATCTTCTCAATAAGTTCTTCTTTGTCGGGGAAATCCGCCTCTACTCTTTGTCTTAGTTTTTTACGTGTCATTTTGTTTGTTATATTTTTAATTTTAAAATTTATGTATAAAGGTAATAAAGAGGGTGGTTACTTGGCATCATTTAATCTGTTTTTGTAGGCAAATCTAATTTGCCTTATAACCTCCCATCTTTTATTTGTTATACTTATGTTAGTTATTGGTCAAGTGAAGTATATCGAAGCAACTTTTTACTCTCTAGGACTAACGGAGCATATTCTCCATAATCTTCAGTGGGGAACAATGATTTTAAAAAGTGTTCGTGTTCATCACCGTATTTATGGTACATATCCGAATTAGTATCATCTGAATATTTAATATTTGCTAATCTATCACACAATTTGACAAATTTTGCAAAAGGGGTATTCCTAATACCTTCATAATATTTATCATTTGCTCTCTCTGCCCTATTCCTCCCTTTTTCATTAGTAACAGCATAAACTAAATTAGCAACGTTTAAGTTTGAAATTTTGACTATGTCGTTGTATGTTAGCCTACAATCTTCAATCGTATCGTGAAGCCAACAAGCATCTAATACATCTTTTTGCATTTGAATTGGCAAACAATCAAGGAATTTTGTAGCATACATAGCCACCATTGAAAGATGTAAACTATAAGGATGATGGTCATAATGATGGTTTACTTTGTTGTGTGCATCTATTGCAAATGCAATTATTCTACTATTCATTTTAAACTAATTTAAACAAGTCGAAAAATGACTGAATGGTAAAGAGGGTTGTTTATAGCAAATTCTTTTATGTACATATTACAATCATGCACATAGCGTGTGCGCATATAAACAATTCTCTTTGCCTTCTTATTTTTTACTATAATTGGCTTGTGTTTAATATCGCTTTTTAGACAATTTATTTTTAATTGTTTAAGTACCTTTTTGTTTGTTATAGTACAGATCTCATTCACTATTTCTTTTGATTTTCGCATTTTTTCTAAAATCTTCTTAGACCTGCCTTGCTTTCATGGTTTAATGTTATGTAGTAATTTTTGATTTTTACCATGTTTTCTAGCGATTCTTTTGCTTCTATCATTTCAGAGACTTGAGCTTTAGACATCCCATTGTAACAGGCGAAGCGTATTTCATACATCTTTTCTGCGGAATCAGAAACCAAAAGGATGTCATCTATTTGCTCATCATTTAGCCCATCAGAATAAGCCAAACTAACTTGATCCATAGCTCCACATCCCCTGTCTGCTATGCTTATAATAACGCCTATTTGCTCCTCTTTTAGCCCTCTTTCATACGCCAAACGAACCTCCTGCATAGCCTCCCACCCATATTTAGCCACACTAATAATGCGGGCAACTTGCTCGTCATTTAGCCCATCATAATAAGCCAAAACGACCCCCCTCACAACTCCTCCCCCATAACAGGCGACATCTAAAACAGTAGATAGTTGGGTGTCGTTTAATTCGTAAAAATAAGACAAAAGACCCCCGTGCATTCTATAAGGGTCATTCTTTATTCCCTCAATAAGCTCTATCTTATCTGGGTAACGGGTTTTTAGCTGCTCAATTATCTCTTCGTTTGTCATGTTTGTTGTTGTTAAAATGATGGTACAAAGTTACGGTGCATTTTTGTAAAAGTCAAGCAAATACGCAAAAAGTTATCCACATAGCGATATTAAGCCATAAATAGGAGGGGTTAGCTATTAAAGAGTTTTGGCGTGTTAAGTGCGGATTGTATCCTCATTTCGGCAGATTTAAAATATCCAATTTCTTTCTCTATCCCAATAAATCGCCTATTTGTGTTTACGCAGGCAACGCCTGTACTACCGCTGCCCATAGTTAAATCTACAACTAAATCGTTTTCATTGCTGAAAGTCTTTATTAAATCTTCCAGTAATAATACAGGTTTTTGCGTTGGATGGTATCCGTTGTAATCCTTTTTGTATTTCAATATATTGCTTTTGTATTTGTTACCCTCCCAAAGGTTGAAAACTGAAATATCTTTTTGGAAACATTTCTGATGTATTTGTTTCAATTCAATATAATCTTTTTGGAAATATCCAGTTTGTTCTCTTAAAGTTAAATAATGTTTTTCGGGTATAAGTTGCGGTTGTTTTGAACTGCACCAATGGTAAGCCGCCCCACCGTGTCCTTGTGTATTTAATCCACAAACTCCACACATTTGGTCAAGTGTTAATCCAGCTTTTTTTCTTTCTTCATTTAAGTATTCCCTATAAGTATTATCTTCTCCAAAATCACCGTGATTCCCTTTGCTAAAAATAAGTATATCTTCATAGTAATTAACAGGAGCTTTTGACGAAATTAAAGGGTTTGCAAAATTATCTTTCTCCCAAATCATTGTATATGAATATGGCAAATTTGGCAAAGCATTATTCATTAGTTCGTTACTAAAAGGTTGTTGAGCAAACAAAACCATTTTCCCATTTCTCCTTAATATCCTATTTGCTAATTGCATTATTTTTTTTGTGTCAATTACTATATCCCATTGAACACCACCACAATAATCGTAAAACTTTGCATTCTTTACTGTTCCATAAGGCAAATCAGTAAGTATTAAATCAACACTCCCAGTTTCTATTTTATCGCTTTCAATCAGGCAATCCCCCCAAAATAATTTTATCCTACCCTCTCTCTTCATCTTTATTTACTAGGCTTGTTAAATATTTTGAAACATTCCCATTATGATTCTTTTGGGACAACCTCTTGCATCTCTCCCAAAAGTCATCGGGGAGCATCATTTTTTGGAAATCTTTGGAAGCGTATAATTCCAGTAACTCCCCTCGCCCCGAAAGCCCGCGCTTATTGACCATTTTGTCAATAATTGGCAACGATGAAGGATTGATATTTATTGAAGTATGTGTTTTACTCATGTCTAGCGCAACAATTGTTTATTATGCGCTAAGTTAATAAATATTTCATTACAAACAACATAATATGCGTAAAATTGTAGATTATTACTTTAAAACCATGATTGACGTAAACGAACTGTTAAAATCGCTGGGCATCTCCAAAGAGGTGAAAGAAGGAGATACTGTTTCGGCATCCGACCTAGCAAAAGAAATTAAAGCGGAGGTAACAAAGGGGCTTGTACCCAAAGATACCGCATCCTCTCTTCCCGAAGTTGTTAAAGAAGTAACCGAAAAGGCATACGCTGCCATAAATGAGAGACTATCTAATATTTCAGAAGGGTTAACTGTTGAAACTTTGGAAGATTTCGGGGCGACGCATAAACAACTCATTGAAAAAACTGGTGATTCTGAGAAAATCTTAGCTGACTATAAGGCGAACTTAGAGAAGAGGTACGAGAAAATTCTTAAGGAGAAAGAGCTAAAAATATCTGAATTGGATGGTGAAATTTCTAAAAATATAAACCAGAAAAAGCAATCCCGTGTATTTACATTCGCAACATCGCAAGGTGTAAAAGACCCAAGCAAATTTATATCTCAAAGAGTTGTTTCTGAAATTGACGATGAATATCATGTGCAAGTTGATGCAACCGACGACACCCCACTATTATTCAACAAAAAAGACCCATCGCTACGGGCTTTGTCAGAAGACGGCAACCCCATTATTTTTGACGACGTAGTAAAAGCAAAGCTATCAGGCTATATACCCGAAGCCCCGACCAAACAAGACTATGCGAAAGTAGCGGAAGCTATTGATAGAAAGGGAATCCAAGCTACCGCAGCCACTTCTCACATAAACGTCCAAGATTTATTAAAATAACCTTTCACACTTTAAAATATGGCTATTTCAGTTTGTAATTTTTCAACCAATATGCAAGGGCTTATGCTAAAGGCTCTTGTAGAAAAAGGTCATGGCATTTTCACCCCCAACGAAGACTTAGTATTTTTCGGGTTGCGCGGGCTTTTGCGTATTCCTGAATTTAAAAAGCGTTTCTTTTTGGAACTTACAGAGTACCAAAAATCAAATCTAAAAAACTCTATCACCTATCGAGCTATTGTACCAAACTGCGACCCAGACACTACCTGCACAGATACTTTCTTTTGTTCAGAGCCTACTCCTAACGCTTATCAGGACGTAGAGGCTACGTATAGCGAGGTGTGCGCGCAGGGACAATGGGCGGATGTTAATGACGGTATTTGGGCTACTTTTTGTCATCCATATTACAATGCCGAAGATATTGTAAGATTCTTGCAAACTGGCGATTTTTCAAGAATCCCCGATTCTATTGCGGAACATGCCGTAGCTATTGTCGCTGTTTTCCGTAAAATGGCGATGGATTTAGATGCTGGTCTCATAAACCTTGTCATGTCCAACTGGGGAAGTGTATTTGACCCTATTGCGGGCACTTGGTCTGCACCCGCTACTCCCGCTATCGTTACCCCTGTATTTGATGCAAATGGGTTGCCAAACCTTACAAACATTATCAATGTTGTAAATATCGTTAATGCAACTAAGGTATCAGACAACGCTATCATTGTAGCGCACCCTATGGGGAATTTGGCAACGTGGATGAAGGCAAATAAGGTTCTTTCTACCAACTCTTTGGGCGTTGATGTTTCCTTGAGTGATTCGGATATTTTCACAAGAACAGGGCAAGGCAATTTATTTGGCGGTAATCCTGTCTATCTATCTCAATCTTTTTATAATGTTGCTGCTTCATACATTGCAGACCCTGAACTAATTAATTACATTTTTGTAATAGACCCAACTTTCATGTCTATTTTTGATTTGCATAATCACGTGGTAGATAAAAATTGGTATCAACAAGATGGGGAAAACATGATTCAGAGTAGCCAAAGAATCCTACCTTTTAACTTTGATGCTTCTACAAAATATCAGGTTTTGTATAATCAACCAAGCCGAGTTACTGGAGACTGTACCGCGAAATACTTCAAGGCTTTATATCAGGCTAAATATGGCTTTGCCATGCTGCCTACCGAGTACCGTTGTGGGCACGAAGGTAACGGTATCGCTGCCATTAAATTAGGTCAATGCCCTCCAGTTACTTGCTAAAGTAAAATAATAAAAATTACTATGGCATTTATAGAGAAAATTTGCGTAGAAATACTCTCCTTCACTCCTGTCAATCCTGCTAGTGGAACACCTACCGCATTTATTGCGGAGGTGTCTCCGTCTAGTACGGGCGGGTTGGTGTCGGTAGAGGTTGATTTTGGAGACGGTAGCGGGTGGATACCTGCTACATACGTAAGCGGAACACAGTGGACTGTTAACCATACCTATGCAGTACCTACTCCTATCGTTACGGTAACTATTAGGACTTTGGATACTTACGGTAATTACGAATATTTTACTAGAGATATAATTGTAACGTAGTAATGCCGCAGTTTAGTAATATACTCCAATGCGAGGGATGCCCTATTGAGGTAACGATAGTCCCTAATCCTAATGCTCCCTTAGAAAAAGGAGGCGGATATACGTCTGTTGATGGGATTAAAACGCCCTTAGCCGCGACTATCCCCCCATTGGTAAGGTCTATTACAGTAACCAAACAATCAGGCGCACCCGTAGATATTTCAATAGGCAGCAGCGTTATTTGTACTATGTACGCGAACGGTAGTAGGACTTTCGGGCAGGGGAATGAAGACAATTTCGATACTTCAACATTTGATGTTAATCAGGTTGGGGTAGGTGTTCACGACGTTATTTGGGATTTTGTATGAGTGCATCTACGACTATATCCCCTGCGGGTTCTGGAACTTTGCCAACGCCAAAGGTTAGGCTCGGTAATAATCAATATTTTGAGGTTATTGACTTGTACGATATTGTATTGGATTCAGTGATAGGTGCAGTAAAATTATTTAGACCCGTTGAGGTTGTCGCTTATGATGTTACACAGGAGCAAATAGATAGGGGTTTATACCTTGAAATGTTAGCATATAAAGCGGGGAAATCTAAGGCGAGTATAGAAAACAACGATTCATCGTATAAAGTCCCATCTCAAACCATAGGAGGCATTAACGCCTTTGATGGGAACGACGTTAGGGGAGGAGTTAATTATAACCACAATGCCCCAAGAGTGCCCATATCCGTTGATAGGATAAATCAAATCAACGTTAGCGCAAGAAATGAGGTTTTGCCTGCTTGGAAAATGCTTAATAACAGATTTACAGAAGCTGCAATTAGATACAGGGATACATCGGGAAACTACCAAGCGGTTCAATGTGTTACCCCGTGCTCAAGAAGGGGTAGGCATAAATATTTCGGTAAGAGTTTTATGTACTCTTCTGAATATTCTCCTTACTATGTTTGTTTTAGGTTCGTTATGAATAATGAGGACGGTGGAAAAGAGTATAGTGCGCTATCTAGGGTTGTTAAAATATGCCATGATACGCACCCTTTCGTAGTTGATGGGGCTGCAAGTAATTTGATAGGACTACAATGCGGGGATATAAATAGTTCTTTTGACAAGGGTTTGTTACGTTGTTATTTTGAAACAAGACTACCGTAATACGATGGGGTATCTAAGCCCGTAGGCTCTCCCCTTGCGGAGCGTCTAAGCC
>Ga0209096_1001036_pt1 | contig 32780 bp, 45 predicted proteins | sample AD_UKC034_MetaG_FD_184407 | JGI IMG/M metagenome (GOLD analysis project Ga0209096, IMG submission 184407) | Active sludge microbial communities of municipal wastewater-treating anaerobic digesters from USA - AD_UKC034_MetaG (SPAdes) (version 2) | ecosystem: Engineered > Bioreactor > Anaerobic >...
CTGAATTGAATTTGGAATTCTTCAAAATATTGTCTCTGAAAATCTGTTGTTATATGAACAGCTCGGCGTAAACGCCTTATTGTGTCTCCGGCATCAGTATATTCATCAAAATTTATACTGTAAATTTTGCCATTTTCCCAATCCCCGACCAAATTTTTATTTGCAAAAGCGATTCCGCAATTTGCTCTGTGTCGATGATATGTTGCCGTTACACTATCCCAATACAACCATTTATGCCATTGTTGCGTTGCCAAATCATATACCCACGTTAAATCAGCATTTGGAAATGTAATAACATAAAACTCGTGGCCTTCTGATTGATATGTCCACGCACGAGCATCCGTAACATCTACGCCAATTAAACTATTTTCAACGGCATGTGTCGAAAGTCGTTTGTATTCGTAACCTTGCATCATGCCAATTGTTGCAGTACCTAATGTGTCACGCGACAAAAACATAAATGTTTCAGCAAAACGAGCAACTGAAAATGCTGCACCGCAACCATTTTGTGATGATGTGCCAGAAACACGTTGAAACGGAAATGTTAATAGACCAGGTATTTGACTGCCAACGTCAACCCAAACTTCAGTGGTAACCTCTCCAAGCAAAAATACCTGTCGATGGTCAACAATTAATGATACTAAGTTATCTGGGGAACCATCTTTAGAGCCAAACCACGCTTGCGTCGAAAGCGGAGAACCTAAATCAGTTGATGACCAATTTTGAGAATTTGGCTTGTTGTAAATAATATAATTATCTACCGTATCACATATTGTTGCGCCAACCCAAGGGCCATCAGTTAACGGTAATGTTACAAAGGTGTTTGAAGATACTTCATAATAATAACGATTTACACCGTCAACAATATACGCAGTTAGACCTTGCGTTGTCATTTGATTGTCGGTAATCGATACAGCTCCAGCATTCGTACTTAATGTCCCTACTTGAGTGTAAGCCAGGCTTGTATCAACCTTATAAACGCGACTACCGCAAACAATAATTGCGTATTGCAAACCAGAAAGCGCCCGCATGCCACGAACTTCAGCAGCCACCGGAAAAGTAATTTCTGTAACCAAACCTGGCGTTGGATATAACGCGACAATCCCCCGTTCGCCTTGTTGTTTTGTTGGGTCAATTTCAGGGTAAAAATTAATGCATTCTTGAGCATCTTGATATATTGATCTGGTTGTATAAGAGGCTCCGACGAAACCAAAATCAGGCATATTTGACTCCATGACGCAGACTGTTGCGGCGCTGCAAAGATTCTACAGTCAGGCGTTTTTTATTCATAATTTTTGCTCTTTTTTTATTATCATAAAACTTAATTGAACCCGCCATCAAGAATAAATGCCGCATCCTTTGGCCTTCCTGTCATTAATACGTCAGGATATTTTGAGACTTGCGGAGGTTTCATATTGGTACGTTTTATTGTTGCTTTTGCATGCCCAGCATATGCTGAAATTTGCGCAATTTGAACTTGGTTAACTTTTCCGTACATAGGCATTAATCGTTCTGCCAAGCACCAACGTAACGCCATGTTATAACCCTGCGGGAATTCAATATCGCCATATAAATCACCAAACTGTCTAAAAATAGTTTGTGTGAATAAGTGCATTTCTCCTTGTGCAGGATTAGGCCAAAGATAAATTGTTCCAAGTCTTTCTGACGGCTGGTAATACAAAGCTTTTGGCCATGGGCCATTTAGCGTTTTTAAACCAATTGATTCATATTCTTCAAGGCTTAAAATTGATATTGGATAATCTAATCCACCCCCATAAATCGGAACACCATTTGATGTTGTTGTAACACGCACGAATGCACTTTCGATCGTCAATGGGCGCTCATAATAACCTGTGATTGTTTGACTTACGACAGGTGTTGTATGTGCTTTACTAACTGTATATGTTCCTGCTTCATTGACATTGCCACCAGCGCCCGTACCAAACGCCACAATCGTAGTACCTGATATTACGCCTGCACCAGTTAATGTCATGCCTACCGTAATTGCTCCAGAAGCAACTCCATTGTTTGGAACAGTTAGTGTTGTTCCACTTATTGAACCTATAAATGTTGCGCCAACATTTCCACTTGGGCCAATAGTATATTGGACACGATTTTGTACGCATGGGAAAATTATCTCGGTTCGGTAAAAAACCATCATGTTCTCGTTAGACCATTGAGCAATCATGTCATTCAGCATATCAAGCCCATCTTGAGCTTCTTCTGCTGTTGGATTTTCCCCTGCGGCTAACGCGCCGATATCTTTCATGGCGCGCTTAATTATGTCAAAAGGCGTTTGCATTTTATGGCTGCTCTCTGGACGCTTGATAAGCCAGAATAACTTCTGGAGTATGAATTACCGAGCAAATCGCCTGAACTTTTTTATCTTCTTTGCTGTAATCTTCTCCGGGAGATATAAAGTGACGATGAAAATTTGATGCGATTATTTTCCCATTATCTAAAATACGTGTGGCTTCTCGAACTTGCACGCATCCATTTTCTAAAATTTCAATTAAATCAACTATAACTTTTTGTTCAAGTGACATGATAGTCCTTTTAATATTTTGATCCCAATTAAAATTAATCAATATTTTTTATTACTGTAACCACCAAGCCCAAGATGGAGCAACTGCATACGTCAATGTTATCGTATCTTTTGGGCCGATAAATACATAGACATCTGTAACCGCAGCGATTGCCGTACCATTTACAGAAACACCTGAAACAGTCCCTCCAAAAATATGGATATAAGCTTGTGTGCCGTAAGGATTTAATAATCCGACTCCAGTAGCTGGAACTGATGGAGCGACTACTCCGCTGCCGCTGTTATAACCATCGTTTGAAACGATATATTTAACGTCGCTTGCAAGACCATTATCGGAAATAGTTGCGGCTCCTACTAGCTGCGTGAGAATGACATTACCAATTAAATCATAATAAGAGACACCAGATTCTATATAAATACCATATCGACAAGCATTTACAGATGTTCCTGTATAAGCCTCAAAACCAAAACCTCCGCCGATTTGATTGCCATTTATTTTTAATTTGCTGTTACCGTTTGTTAAATAAATTCCAGAAGAATTAAAAGCATCCGCATTAAATCCAGCAAGAGTGTTGTAATCACGAATAATATTATTATTTATGTTTAACCCATTAGCTCTTAAAGAGACAATTGCAGTCGCAACATAATTAGCAATATTATTGTTAGCAATAATACCAGCAACAACGCTTGGAACTGGGTCAGTTGCTAAGTTACCAAACCAAATTGCATTATGTGAATTATTTTGGCCAATAAAAATATTATTGGTAATTGACAATCCAGTGCAAGCATTAGTACCTCCTCCATTTGTACAGCGAATACCGGCTAATCTATTGCCATCGAAAAATACACCAGAGATAAATATAGACAAACATGTAATACCATTTTGCGGTTGAATTGTTACAGCAGCATCATTTGCGCCGCCCATGTTTCCGCCACTTATTTGAATAACTTCCGAAGCAGTTATTCTTATCATTGCTAAAGGGCCGACGTTTTCATTTTGAGTAACAGTAACCGTTCCATATGTAACACTTCGCGCCGCAGACAAATAACCAGTAAAATCATTGTCGCGAATATGAATATCTGTGGGCAGAGCAAGACTTGAGGCGGCTGAACCGCGGGTCAATAAAATACTCTCGGTTGTAACTTGGGCTTGAGCAGCGGTATTATCCCAAGACCCCCTAAAATTACATGAAACAACCTCACATTTAGAGCCGCCATTAAATAAAATATTTGTTGGCATATTCCAAACAGTACAATTTCTTATACTAAATCTGATTGGATTCCATAAATTTAGATGAGCGCCGCTTGTTGGCTTGTTTACTAATGTGGATGGCAATTGTCCATTTTCATAGCCGCCGTAATCGTGATAAAAGAAAATGTTACTAATAATGGATGATTCAATAGCTGCCGCTGAAGAGCTTCCGAACACAAAGGTATTACCATAATCAGTATTACGATAAATCATCGTGCGTGTTTGTCCTTCACCAATCATCGATATACCCTGCGCGGTTGCAGGCACAGTAATTGTAGAAGAAACTTTATAAATACCAGCTGGGAAAAAAACAGTATTTCCGCGCCCTGCCGTTTGCGTTGCAGCAGTAATCGCAGCTTGAATCGCTGTTGTAGAATCTAATGTCCCTGTTTTATCTGCTCCATAATCTATAACGTTAAACGGAGCTGATTCAATCATTGAATAAGTAACTTTTGTAAGAGGCATGTTTAACCTTAAACAGTATATGATGCTGATAAATAAAACGCAGCGGATGTGGCTGCAATAGTCGGTGCATATGGATGACCGCTAACAATAATTGACGGCAATTGACCTGTATAAGCCGTTGTCCAATTTACTATGTGACCATCAACCGCTGGTGTATATGGCAAACCGCTAACGTATGATGATGCGACAGTTGTTGCTATTGTTGTTGTCGGTACAATAATCGCATAAATATAAACATATCTTCCTATTTTCGTATATGTAGCTGAAACAGAAGACGCTGTGCCTGTAAAATTAGTTAATACAGGAGTCCAAGTACCTTCTTCATAGTCCGTCAATATTTCTGATGTTCCAGTTCCCGATGTCGCACTAAAATCAATCCCCTTGCCAGCCGTCCCCACAACAAGATTGCCAGTTGATAGATTTACATCCCCAGCAAGCGTCGGGGTATTAATACTTGGGCTTGTAGAAAATACTAAATTTGTACTAGTAGTTCCTGTTGCTCCGCTAGCTGAATATCCTGTGATGTTGTTGAATGCGGTAATACTTGCAGAACCAGCTCCTGTCCCTCCCCTTGATACAGCCAATGTTCCTGTCCATCCAAGGGTTAATGAAGCAGCATTTAATAAGGCTGTGCTAGCGCTACCGCCAAGAGTTAACGTGATATTTGTGTCATCAGTTTTTGTAAGAGCTGCCGCTGCTGTCCATTGTGGAGCTGTTCCACTGCTAGACATATAAGAACCTGATGACCCTATCGACAACTTTGACAACGTAGTTCCACTTGCATAATACAAAGTGTCGCCGGCAGAGTAACTTGTTAATCCCGTACCGCCGGCTGATGTGGGTGTGACTTTCCAACTTATAACTTGAACAGCGTTACTATTATCTTTATAAAATAATTTTCCATCAGTTATATTAATTGCCAGCTCGGAGCCAAATGTACTATTTGTCAAATTTCCTGCTGATGGCGTATTAGTAGCCGTGCTGCTACTATAAATTAAGATTGGAGTAAAACCAGTTTGCGCCATTTTTAATATTCCACTTCAATTTTTGAGGTAGGGGGTGGGGCTTCTGAAAAAATTAATGTCGTGCCACCCGTGATTGAAAACGTATTTTTAAATTGATATACACCATTAATAAAAACGTTTATATAATTTTCAGATATTGGAGCTGCCGGCAATGTAAAATTTGTTGTGGTGCCATTCCCAGTAAAATTTACTATACTGGTAAATATATCTTGATTTATGCCTTGTACATTATCAAATGTACCAATTAATACGCCGGCAGAATCTTTTACAACAAATTTATATAAAATTCTACTTGTTAACCAAATTTCACCAGAGGGTACACGTCCAGCAGAATCCAAAACAATGGGATTTGTGTGCGCAACATTTCCTGCGCTAGTTGTATATGTTGGCGAATTTGTCGTGCTGCCCGCCAAATATGTATTTATTGTTCCTCCGGCCAAAGGGTCGCCATTGTCATTAAATAATTGGCCGCCAACTCCATAAAACGGGGAAAGGCTAACAGTCATTTTTACTCCTCCATATTTAGCGTAAACACTTTTGGCCCCCAAGGCAAAACCGATGGAGTTTGATTTTCCAATTTTTTTATTTGTTCACGCAAATTATTTTCAATAATATTTTTATCATCAATGGTCGTTGCAGATTTAATCCAATCAATAACCATTTGCTCAGTAACATCTGTAAAAGGAATTTTTAAAATTGCTTCTTTAAAATACCAATTACCTTCTGTGGTTACTTCTACATCATTATTTTTGGCTGTTACTTTATAAGTAGCATCTGTTATTAATCCATCAACAGCTGTAATATTCAAAATTGCCCAATTAATTATCATTAAAATACTCCTCCACCGATTCCTCCAGTGGTTGTTAAGAACCCAGTCGCGGGGTTAAACTTTAATTTTGTACTTGTAACTCTAGGCGGCAAATTACCTGTGTTTGAAGTTACCCAAACAGGAAAATAATCTGCATTAGTTGTTGAATCGTCCGCAACGATTATATTCGTGGCATTCGTGGCATTCGTGGCATTTGTTGCACTTGCTGCGGATGTTGCACTCGTTGCAGTCGCAGCATTCCCATTTATTGAAATACTCCAAGTTCCAGATGCGCCAGTACCGCTTGCACTCGGTGCTCCTACAGTCGAATAATCAATTATTCGTGCTGCTGAACCATTAAATGATGCCCCAGAAGCTGCACCGCCGCTAGTATTAAAAGTAACTGAATTTGCGACCGCATTTGCTGTTGTTGCAGTTGTCGCTGTTGCAGCATTACCACCAATAGATAAACTTGATGCTGTCCCTGTTAAACCGGTTCCGGCACCACTAAAAGATGTTGCGCTTAAAACGCCCGTACTTGGGACAAAAGATAACTTAGTTGAGGAAGTAGTAGCAGGATTATTACCAGTAGAATTTGCTGAGATAATCGGATACCACGTTGCAGATGATGATGTATTATCAGTAATTGCAACGTTATTCGCATTTGTTGCTGTTGTCGCAGTCGTCGCACTTCCTGCACTTCCATCTATAGATACGCCAGTTAAACTTTGGCTACTACTGGAACGATTAAGAGCAATCGATGTTGTTCCAATAAATAAACTAGAATTTCCTAATACGCCAGAAGGAATAGTTCCTGATAATTGTCCTGCCGGCAATGCGGTTAAATTTGCCCCTGAGCCATTAAACCCAGTTGCATATAAAATTCCTGTCGAAGGATTATATTGAAGTTTTGTGGACGATGTATATTCTGTTGTGATGCTGCCAGTTGTTTGATTAGCAAATAACGGATAAAACGTTGAATTCGTTGTTGTATCATCAGTTACTGTCGCAGAAGCAACCGGAACAACCCACGATGGAGCCATTAAAGCCCCATTTGATTGTAAAACTTGGCCTGCCGAACCCGCCGTACCAGATACAGATAGCGTCCCGCTAAAATCAATTGTTGTAAATTTTGCCGCAGCAGCAGTTGTTGCTCCTATCGACATATTATTTATGGTGCCGCCAATCGTTGGAGCAATTTCAATCGAACCTAACCCAGTCGGTTTTATATGAACATGACCAGTTCCCGTGGGACTTATGTCAATTTGAGCATCAAGCCCATTCATATTTGTAGAAACATTTAAACTTAAATTGTTCCCACCTCCTCCGCCCCATTGTAACTGAGCCGTACCGCTTGCATTTCGCAAAGAGCCACCACCAGAACCTGCCGCATCAAAATACGACGAAACAAATTTCGTGCTAGCGGTTATTGTGGTGCCAGTAATAGTATTTGGTGTCACGCCACCAATCGTAGGAGGAGCAGATAAATCTAAAGCGCCTCCTAACGTTAAATTACCACTACTTGTAACTGTCCCAGATAAGCTAATCCCGGAAACCGTTCCCGTGCCACTTACTGATGTTACCGTACCTACGGTCGGAGTTGCCCATGATGGCAGGCCACCCGATAAAGTTAAAACTTGGCCGTTAGTCCCGGCAGCCAACATTGAAGTTGTTCCTGTGCTTGCTTGATATGGAACTGAACCTGTAGCCCCACCGGCCAAATTTGTTGATGTTGTTGCGGATGTTGCGCTCGTTGCACTTGTTGCAGTTGCAGCATTCCCATTAATAGAGCCACTAATTGTATTAGAGACAGTTAAATCGGTTAATGTGCCAACTCCAGTTATGCCGCTGTAATTACCAGATAATCTTGCTGAATCAATTGTTCCGCTTGTAATCTGACTGGCGGAGATCGCAATGTTTGTCGCTGCAAGTGCAGTTAATTGACCTTGAGCATTTACTGTTGCTGTTAATGTTTGGCTGGCGCTACCGTATGAAGCAGCTGTTACGGTTGTATTGCTGATGCTAAACGTATTACCCGTTAAAGTAAGTCCAGTGCCAGCTGTATATAAACCTGCGCCTGAAAATTGCGACCAGGGCATATTTGTAACACCAATAGTTCCTGTTGAGGGAGCTATACAAACCCAACCGGTATTGACGTAAACCGTACCTGACTCAATAAAAGTAAATGCACCTGGAACCTCAACCCAATTATCAAGATCAAGTGTACGAGACCAAGCCCCAGAAGCTGCTGCGTAAATCCCATTTTGGGCTTGATTTATTTGATTCTTAACAAGAATTCGATCCCCTGCCGTTAAACTCGAAGACCAATCACCACCTGCTTGAGTACCTAAACCTGATAATGTAATGTTATTTGTGGTTGTATAAAGACACGATGCTTTTAAATCTAATCCTTGCGCTACAGAATCAACATAAAGTTTATTTGCTACACCATCATCAGTTGCAGGAATTGCTGCTACCTGGGCAGTTGTAAAATAAGCTGATGCTGGATTTGTGCCGCCGATTACAGAACTGTCAATTGTGCTATTTGTAATCGTCAAACCAGATTGCACAGGATTAATTGGCGCAAAAAATGCAGTTCCCGCTGGCCCAACCAAATATTGCACAGAAAAATCTGGTTCAGGATCAAAAACGCCCTGAACAGGAACTATATTTATAGTTTGTTTGCTTGCTACTTGGTTTGACATTTTTATCCTGCGGTCAATGGTGTCACATAACACTCACCATTGGCAGCAGTTCCTATGATTGAAATATAAAAGGTATTCCGCGGAGCGGGAATAACAATTGGATAATTCATACTAGGTGGCAAAATAATGCCAGGAGTTGAATTTGCGGTTGAGGGAACAGCTGGTGTTAATGTACTCGCAGATGTTAGCCCTAGCGAAACAACAACTGATGCTGTTCCCGTATTCATCAACGATACATAATTATTCTCAACATTTGATTTTGGAACGATTGCCAAAGGCGTAGATGCTGATGATGGAACTGTAATTCGGTAAGTATCACCGTTTGGCCTAAAATTTGGCAGCATATTTATCCCCTATTTGCAGGAAATTATAAAGTTTCAAACAAGAAAAGCCACCCGTTTTTTTGGGCGGCTTTCCGTTCATTTTTACATTGTAATTAAGATAAGAAAGTCAAATCGTAACCATAAATGTAAACATCTGCGGTTGCAGCTGCTCCTTGAGCAGTGGTGCATCGAATATACAACTGCGATACATCAATTGCATCAGTAGATGTTGCCGCTGTTACAACAACTTTAGCCGAACTGGAATTACCGGTTAACGCATAAGCTGATTTAATTGCAGTTCCTGTTGCGCCTGGGCCAGTGTAAACGGCCAACTGCGCCGTGGTCAAATTAATTGATGCGTTAGCTACAATAATCGATTGAACACTGATATAGCCTGAATCATTAACGATTTTTGCAACGGTATCCGCAACTGAATTTAAATTCACACCTTGAACCGATGCAAGCAAACGTAATGCCTGATTGCTGGCAAGATTCGAGGGGTGATTTGTTTGGGTAGATGCTGGGCCTGGATTACTCACTTTTTTTCCTTTCAATGAAACATATTAAGATGCAACACGACAGGCAAGCTCTTGATAAAGAGGTGCCCAGCCGTAGAGAACATCCAAGCGAGTTGGAATGCTGTCGTTGTTAATCGTGTATTGACGAACAACCCGAATTGAAAGGCCCAATTCCTTATCGGAAGCACGACCAGCAAAATGCACACCATCCGGGACTTCAAGATCAGCCGTTGCTAACGTAAATGCATTGCGGTGCATGATAATGTTTTGCGGACTAACTTCACCGTTATTTGCAAACGGTGTTACAGCAGCACTTGCGCTGGTTGATGTTACCGTTACATTCTGGAACTGGCCACCGGTAATGATGGCTGGAGATACAGTAACAGCCGTGCCTCCAGTGGCAACTGTAGTTGTTGCTGTTACAACAAAACTACGGAGCTTCCCTGAACCATATGCGCTGCGATTTTGTGGGTTAACTGCATAAACACCATCAATCTGGATAACATCGCCTTGATTGACTGTTAATGCTGATGAAGCTGTCAAAGTAATGGTTGAAGAAGAAGCCCAACCAGTAGCGATACCAAAAGATGCGCTTGTAGTATCTACAGTTAAAGTTTTCCCAACATAAGACCCAAATGTTTGGTTTACAACGTTTTGATCAAGCTTCCAGTTCATACCGCCAGAATCACGACCCATCAGTCCCTTTTTATATTGTGAGCTGACTTCGGTTTGAGGATTGAATAATCCTTTCAAACTATCAACAATGGTTGCACTTGTGAACGGCTCAATGATACATGAGCGACGACCATCACGAGGAGCTCCTTCAGAGTCTAGATATGCTTGCGCAGTTAGATACGTAATCAAACCAGTTGGAGGCGTTCCAGCCGTACCAACGATGTTGGCCGTGCTGTTTTTAGCCATTGTTAGACCATCAAAATCTATCTTATTGGCAATAGCTGCAATTGCTGGCTTTAACACTCGATCGCTAAACATATCTAATGACAAAGCCAAATCTTGAGTTGTGAATTGAGTATCAACGTGGAATTGAGTGCTTAATGTAACAGGCACGCTTGTTTCGTTTAAATCTTCAACGTTCAACGCTGGGCCGGTCGTCCCAATAAACCGACCCGGACGGCGAACATTTACAGTATTACCGATTTTAGCACCAACTACCGCGAATTGATCATTGTAATCGCGGTTTACTTCACTGGTAAATGTAAGTTCATTCTCCAAGACCATCAACGCCTCGTTGGTGATCTTGCTGATAGTAAGCAAATTATTGGACATTTAAAATTTCCTTTGAAAATTGTTAATTGTCAGCGTATACGTTTTGCTTGTCGCGCAGCTTTCCATTGTTGATAAGTTCCATGGAAATTTCCATCGGCATCTATTCCTGCATCAACTGTACTAACCGCGCCACGCAATGGCGTAATAGGCGCTGGGGCTTTAGACTTCCCAACAATAGGTTTTACTTCAGAATCATCAACCTTTGATTCACGTTCATAACGTGCTTCAATTTTCCCAATTTCTCGAACAGCTGAAACAACTGACATATTCGACAATTTTTTTGCAAATTCAGTATTCTCTGCCAAGTAATACAATATTTTCGGCCCATGTTCCGATTCAATAATTGCATCACGAACAGGATCACTGACACGCACATCACTGCTTTGCACCATATCGTCAAAGTCGGGCAATTCAGACTTCACCGCGTTCACTCGGTCAGCCCAGGTTTTAAATTTAGCTTCCTGTTCTGCCGCTGCCTTACGGTTCTTTTCTTCTTTATCCCGCTCCATCAATTTTTTATCGGCGGTATATTCTGCCAATGCTTTGGCATACTCATACATATCGCCGAATTGTTCTGGCTTTGGCTCTTCGCCCAATCCATCCGAATCAGCATCTGCTTTTTGCGGGTTTATTTGGCGCTCAAGTTCCTTAAGCCTAGTTTCCAATTGTTCACGACGTTCACGTTCTTGCCGGGCTTCTTCACGAGCTAGCTCACGTTGCTTCGTAATCTCTGAAAACCGTCTTTCCAATTTTGGGTTAGGTTTACGTTCTTTTGGCTCTTCTAATGCTGGCGCGTCCTTTTCGCTGTTATCTTGTCCACTTTGATCTGCATCGGCATCCGGCTCGGATTTATTATCTTTTACCGCCTCGGCATCTGCTTGCTTTGTATCAACTAGACCAAGTTTTTGAGCTGTAAATTCCGCTAAATTTTCACTTGTCACTACATTTGCAGCAACTCGTTCTTGTGCTTCTGACATAAAGGCAACCCTTACGAATTAACCCAATGGCTAGCCCATTGGTAAGCTTTGGGGTGATTGTCCCCCCTAGAAACTTGTACTGTCAACATTCTGTTGCATTCCAGCATTTGTATTTGCTTCTGGCAAAGGAGAACCAGGCGGCATTGGCTGCTGAATGGGCTGTTGCATTGGCTGCGGGGCTTGCAACGGGGCTTGCAGTAATTCCTTGCCGGCAGCAATAAACGGGTTGTCGGTCTGATTCACTTCCTGTTCTGCAAACAAGGATATCCGCTCTTGCTCTTTATTCCTGCTTTGAATTTCTGCCGCCAAAACCTCAGCTGGCAAGCCCGCAAGTATCAATTTAAGAATAACATCCAACTCTGTTTTATTTTGATCAGCAGTTGCTTTTATATTAGTCTGATTTACTTTTGCTTCATTGATCGTATCGGTGTTATAAGCCCTGGATATAACATCCATCAATTTTCTTCGGCTGCTTCCTTCTTCTTTCATGGCTTGAATCTGACCACGATTATTGATTTCAAGTTGAAGCGCAATCATTTTTTGTTCCATTTCAGCCAGCTGTTGCTGCTGAGATAAAATTTGCATTTGCGCTTGTGGTGGTATTTCAGATTGCGGATCAATTTTTGCTAAAGGATTCATGGCAGCCAATCGATCGGCGATTACATCAGAACCCGGGAAGTCCATATTACGGAATAACAAATCTCCTGCGGCTTGAAATACTTGAGGCTCAACCATCAAAGGCATCATTGCCTCAACAGCTTGTTGTCGTTTACTGTTATAACCAGGCCCCGTATCCATAACAACATCATAAAGACCAACAGTAACATTGTTTAGTACTTGGCCGGTTGCTTCAACTTCATTTATCGTTACCAATTCGGGCTTTCCATCAACCCCAATAATACGCAAAACCCGCTGGGTATCATAAATTTTTGGTATCAAATCTAATATGATTTTCCCCGTATGTTTAATACTTCGAGTCATGTTGTCGTAGAAATGGAAATTTGATAAATCAACTTGCGATTGTTGTCCCATCAACGCCTTGCCAGAGATGTTGCCTGGTATATCTTGGGCTGGGTCAAATATCCCTAAAACGGTTTTCAAATCATCGGATATAGCGGCAGCAGCAACCATAATCCCATCAGGAGGAGGTTCTGGTTGAATACGCTGAGGAACAGGAGCTGGAATTCCTTCAATATCTTTTTGTTTGTAGCGCAAAACCGGTGTTGATTTTATATTCGCCAGCGCCCATTCGCTTTCGTGGCCTTCGTCCTGGCCTTCTGCAATTAACCATTTGGGTTTAGGAGCTAAAGCGACGCTTTCCGTCATGCATGTACGCCAAAAGTTATACATACGTTGCGGGTCTTTAGCAAAACGCACTAATCCATATTTCTTGCGCTTACCTTCGACGAACATTACCGCACCATAACAAGGCACAATTGGAATATATTTTCCTGGCCATTCTTTTTCTTCAAGAACTTCAATCGCCGTTAACTTGCACCATTTAATTTTTTTACGATAGGATTCACGACGATCAATAATCGTGATACCAGAACTTTTTAATAAATCCTGACTTGGCAATTCATCTTCAAAAACTTTTGTACCATCAGACAGCAAAACCAGTGTTGCGCGTTCCCGATTAACGTACCAGTACTCGGCAATACGAATATCTTCTTTCGTAACCCATTCAGAAGTATCATCGCCAGTTGCACGAGGCAAAAATCCAGAGCCATCATCCGCATCGGGATATTGTTCTTTAAATGCTTTCTTAGACATTACTGTGGTAATCAAGCATTTTTCTGCATCTGAACCATCCGACGCAATACTATTCGGGTCGAAATAAACAGAAAAAGGATCGTTAATCGGCTCGATGTATATTTCTTGATCGAAACTATCTTCCGATACGTAGTTCGTCATAACGCGCCAATATCCCCAGCCCATGCGCACGGCATATTCAAATGCTGTGTCGTAGGCTGTATCAGCATTTGAATTAAGTTCAATATGACGAGTAATACCTTCAATAACCTCAGCAATCTTTAAATCGCCTTCATTATTTACTGGATGAACTTTAATGCGTGGCCGTTGTTGGCGCTGTTGATTAGTTACTTGACGTACGTACGCATCAATTTTATTGATAGTTAAACATGGACGAGATTCCAAATTTCGACTATTTTGAATTTCAACAGGCCATTGATCACCGTTAGCAAATTTTAAATCTGAGAGCGCCTCTGATCTGTTTTGACTATCGGCTTCTCCAACGAGTCGTAAAAATTTGATTGCATCGCCGATGCGGCCATCCATGTCTGTGTCTTGCCACGCCATAATTTCCCTTTCATCCCATCCAGCCGCTAGCAGCCGTTATTATCGTCTTTTTAACTCTTTTTGCGGGTTCTTTTATCATTAACGCTAGATATCTAAAAGCATCCGCGCCATGTGAATACTGATCATGTTTTGGCTCTCTGCTAAATTGCCCGGTATTCGGATCAACATCGTAACGATAATGACGAAGACAATTTAAACCATCTGCACAATTTTCTCGGTCAAAATAACAATTTGGGAATATGGTGCGCGCAGCATTGATTGAATCAAGTACGGGTACTCTGTCTAAAGTTTGCGCTTTAAATCCAGCATTGCGCACTATGTCAAGAATAGACCGCCCGGCAGCCGCAATCGTTTTATTTTTAGCATCATGAGGCAACCAAATAGTATCGTAGACATATCCAAATGTTTGCAACTGCGCTAAATAACTTGTCATGGTTCTTTGGTTATCTTCAAAGTATCGAATCAATCTAGTTTCCATACCAACAAATTGAACGAACCACCAAGCAGTTAAATCACCCCAACCAATATCGCAAATCGCATGCACGGGTTTTGCCATGTCATAAGGCACATTTGTTATTTTGCCTTCTTTTTCGGCTGTCATTAACTCTTTAGCAAAGATTGCACCGTCAACAGTTTGTCTGCATACCCCTTCCCAAACATGATTGTATGCTTCAATGTCACGCGCTTTTAATGCTTCGCGCTCTAATTGAAGTGTTTCCGGGAACCACGGGTTATCGTTCCAATTAATTTTGATGCTTATGCAATCTCGCGGCGGCTTAACAACAAATCGCTGATAAGTTTCATCGGTTTCTAATTCAGGGTTAAATGAAACCCAAATTTCGCTATTCTCTTTCCGAATTGTCGGAATCAAAATATTCCAAGACACACGACTTACAGTTTGGGCTTCTTCAATCCAGCATATATCTACACCCTCAAAAGATTTGATATTCGCTGGATTGTTTTTTAAACCAATAAACGCAAATTCAGCACCATTTACCCCGCGGATAGTTGCTTGTGTAATGTCATATATATCAGTTAAACCCAATGCCTGAATCTGATCACATAAAAGTTTATGCACAGAGTCTTTAATGCTGGTTTGATATTCACGAGCACAAAGAACGCGCAAGGGTTTTTTCGCGCACTTTATTAATAAAGCCCTTGCGATTCCCCAAGACTTAGCACCACCTCGCCCACCATACAAAACTTTATAACGACTCTTTTTAAACAAGCCCTGCAACTTCATAGGAAATTGAGCGCGAGCTATTGCTTGGTTAACTGTCGATGTTTGCAATGGTTCCATCTGCATTTATAAATTGAACAGCAATAGCCAATGGCACCAAAGGAGCACCATCTTTACCCGTTATCTCTTGATCAACTTTATCGCGCCAACCTAAAACATTCTTTGCTGTGAAGATTGCAAACGTGCTGTTATAAGCCCCTGCAATAGTCCCCTCAACAAGGTTAGCCTCTTGTAAATCCTTAGCTTTTTTGTAGGCGTAAGAAAAATTTGGGTGCTTGTATAAACCATCTGGGTTTTTCGAGGTAGCCCAATCATGAAGGGTCTCACGTGTTACCCCAATGTTTGTAGCAAACCTAGCTAACGTTGGGAAGGTATTCGGCAATATCTGTACTGTCTCATTCCCAGACTTATCCCGGACGGTTATTTCTTTTGTTGGAGGCTGGCCGAAAAAGTCCAACAACATATCTGCGAACTCTTCCTTAAATTTAGGCGGTCTACCACGGCGTTTCTTTGCATCAACCGATTCATCCTCGTTAATGGATTTAACTGCCGATAATTTAGGTCGCCCTCTTTTTCTGATTGGCCGGCAATCCGTTATATTTAGATCGTCCCCTGTCATTTTTTACCCTTCTGTTTTGCGACTTCACGCTTTACAGAATAAGCAATCGCAACAGCCTGTTTAACAGGCCGTCCTGCTTTTATTTCCTCTTTAATGTTTTTTTCAAGAGCAGTTTTTTTCGTCGATTTTGTCAGCGGCATTTGCGTGTTCCTTGGATTTTTCCATGCTCATCTGAGATAGGATGTTATTGTATTCTTGGATAGCGCCGCTGATTTGCAACAATATAGTTTCATGTTGCTTCGCCAGTTCTCGCAGTTCAGCCAGGCGCTTAGCAATTTGTTCAGGTGTCATAATTTATTTTTTTGAAGATTTTAATAATTCATGTAGCCCAGATTGAAGAAGCCTTAATTCTTTATACAGCGGGTCACAATTACAAACGCCCAATAAATACTCACATTCTTTAATGGCGTTCCCAATTTTTAAAAAAACTATTTCATGCTGCTTTACCATTTCTAAAGAATCATTTATACGTTTTTCAATTTCTATTAGAGTCATACTTTAACTTTGCTGATGATTAGATAATGAATCATGTTCGACTAATTTTGTTTCATTTAAGTCATCTGCATCATTTTTAGTTTGTTGTAACTGCGTTTCTAAATCTTTTACCGATCGAAAGAAAGCGGCAGCTTGTGCCACCGCTTGATCACGCTGTGCTTCTAGCATTTCGACCAAAAATTGTACTTCTGGGTCGGGATGTTTAAGCATTATGCAGCGTCCGATACCATTATGTAATAAGGCGTACCATTATCAGCAACAATTTTAATAACGTGCGATACAGTCGCCGCTGTCTGTGCTCTAAAAATAGTGCCAGCAGAAGGAGCTGGCATATTTAATAAAGAACCCACTTTTACAGTATTAGAATCTGTGACGCGCATAAATGCCGCAGAGCCTGGCAGCGTAACGCCACTAGAGAAATTACTGTCTAGTTGCAGCGCCGATAATGTCCCGCCAGGGCTTGCCGTAGTGCCTCCAATTGTGGCACGCATAGCATTAGCCGCACCGGAAATTGTTCCACCCTGCATTTCACAACTGAAGTGCGCGCCGTTAATTGTTCCTGCTGTCGCTCCATTCGAGCCAGTAACTACAGCAAAACCACGCATCACTTCCCCTGAACCAGTAGATGTCCAAGTAAGTTTTTGATAGGTTAACCGTGTATCACCAATGGTTGCGCTTGTTTTTGCATACGCACCATTTAGTACACCTGATTTAGTAATTTGAATTGGCACATTTGAACTACCCACCTGCACCGAATCAAATGATGGATCTGCGTATGCCACGCCGACTGCTTTAGTATTTGCCATTTTGTTATCCTTTATCTTTCCGAAAGAATTTACTTATAAGCCGTCCCTGCTTATATAATAAGTATCTCCCTTACTGCTCAACTACGCAAGCAATATCAGCCTCTCGTATTATTTGATAAAAAATACCTTCAAAATTATAAAGAGGCCAATCTAAATATGTACCGTTACCATACTTGATGTTATCCCCAGGCTTAACATCAATAACATCATTACCAACAGAAATAATGACACCTTGATTAAACTTTTCTGAATTAACAACATGAATTACATCAGATAATGTTCGCTGTTCTGGCTTAACCAAAATAAAATCACGCAAAAGCTTTAAACCTTTAAATTTATTGACCGAATCATCCGCCTCATTGGCTAAGAAATTAGTCATGTTTTATTTTTTTCCTTCCTCTTTTCTTGGGGAGAACAATGTCTTTTGTGTCTAGGCTTGTTTCTTTATTTTCAACATGACATTGATTAATGTCTGTTTTAGAAGCTGAACAATCTTGGATATTATTTTCTGGCAACGCTTTTATATCTGCAAAAATTGAACGCAAATGAATAGATTGATATTCACCGCACCAGTCGTTTTCATGTTTATTAAGTAATTCTGGATAACGACGACATGCTCCCATAATGGGAGAACCCGTAAAAAATCGGCATGTCTTGCAATGAATTGAATTCATTTAAATTTTAAGTTTTGTGGCGTGAAACAAAATATTTTTCTCGAATAAACATTTTTTAATACCAAAATTCTGCTTCACGCTCTTTGATACATTTTTTAATGATGCTTTTTTACAACAATCTAAATTATTTCTATTTGCACAACACAACTATTGCTGCAATCAGCATTATATAAATAAATCTTACAAAATGCATTAAAATAATTAAAGAATGTTGCAGTCATCCAACATTAAAATTATTTTTGATACGATTTACGTTCATGTGTGTAACAAATTCCATTGCTACGACCACCATTAAATTTGCTATCTTTTCCAACGGAATCTGCTTTACCCATACCGACACCATCAACAGTACGTTCCATTCGCTCCCCCGTTTTGTCGCTTGCAGTAACGCCACCTGGAATTTTTGCTTTATTGCCATAATCTTTAGGTTGCATGTATGCGTCGTCTTTATCCATGATTATCTTTCAATTTAAAAATTTTAATCGGTACAACGTTTTATTAATAAGCTCGGAAATATCATCAATTATATTTTGAAGATCGGTATCTTGCGGCAAATCTTTACGGGCTTCCTCAACAAAGCCTGATAATGATTCTAAATATTTTACGGGGTCAGTCGCTTGATGAAATTCTTCAGGATATTTTTTAATTTTTTTATATCTGCCTTGAAACGCTTCAGCATAATTATCTGTTAAATCGATTATTAGAGAGTAATAATTACCTAATGCTTTATGCGCCGAAAATGAATCGGTAGATAAATGCATAAAGTGCGTTACTGTGCTGCTATGCAACAGAGCAGCAATAAATTCGGCGGCATCATTTTCCATAAATATCATCTTAATGGAAAAAAGAGAAGGGCGAAAGCCCTTCTTAAAATTTGCTGTGGAGACAAGCAAAAAGAATAAGTAGCGGGGGGAATCTCCCCCCCAAATGTATTATTGCCCGCGATTCATAACAATAAAAACAGATTAATGTAATTCATTGCCATAAAGCAAAATACTTTTGTATTGTGCCTCGGTTGGTAGCGGAATGTCAACCGGCCATTGCCGAGAAACAACTAATTCATCTATTGTTTTTTTATGCGCTTTTAACCAGGATTTTTGACGCTCATGTTTTGTCAGGCTGTTACCTTGGTCTATGTCATAGTGGCAAGAAATACATAAAGCTGCAATTAGATTATCATCTGCCTTTATACCAAAACCTTTACCTCCACCCCAATTCGCATGGGCTGCTTGGACAAATTGATGTTGCCCGCAAAGCTGGCAAGGAAGTGCCGCGACTAATCGTAATAATTTTTTTGACCGGATGTATTTATGTTTTGGAACAGCAATCAAATGTCTATGCCTTTCTCAGTAGCCCAAGCATACAGCCACTCAATAAAGTCTGTGGCTTCCGCAACAGTAAATTTATGACTCTGCCAGCCTAATTGAACAACACGCTCACAATCCAAACTAGGCGCAACCCTTCCAATTTTCCGGCCTGTTTCGTGCGCCCATTGATCTATCAACAATCGTTTCCAATCATCATCAGTCCATGTTGAACCAACTTGGCGCATGGAAATACCAATCATCCCTATCATGGCATGAAACTTGGCATTTTGGCTAACACTTCTGGTTGCTTTTTTAAGCTGCAAAACCAATTTGTCGCCGGCAGCAAAATGGTTTTTTATTTCAGGCCACAATTTCTGCAAAAATTGCCGGGCTTGCTGTGGATTATTTAATTCATAAATCATGTGAGCGCCTTTAACACAAATAAAGCTGATTCAGAGCTATCAACAACCAATAAAGCACCACCCATCCATTCACTATGCCATTTAATCTGCTCTTCGGTTAACCTTCGCGCAGAAGGTGATTTTTCACCGTCTTTAACTTCCATTAATATGGTTTTACCATTCCAGCCAACCAATAAATCGGGACAGCCATGCCCAACTGTTGCCAAACTTTGAACTGTCGCCCCCACAGACCGTAGAGTCTGAACAATTTCTTGATGATTAGCGTCAACCTTAGCCGCTCGCCTCATTTTCTGACCTTTGTATATCTTCAAGCAGCGCTTTTAAAGCAGCTTCACCTCGCGCTTTTTTTATATCAGCCTTTATTTTCCCCCACCAAGCATAAGCCGACGTTTTCCCATAAGTTTTAACATGAATTTTATAACTAGAAGACCAAAATTTAACCTCACACTCACGCCGCCAATTTTCAGAAGAGTCTATTTTATCGGTCGCACTAATATCCCCCGTAGCAACAAGGGCATTATTAATATCTGCGCTCGATAAATGACACCCTTCTTTTAACGTATTTAATAAAATATTACCTTCCAAATCAGTCATTATTGTCATTAATCTTTTGAGATTAAAAGCCAAGCAATTCCACCAATCAATGCCACAAGCATAATCACCATCCACAATATACAAATATCCCAATCAGTCATTTAATTTCCTTAATTATTTTATCAACCTAACTACAAAATTATATTTTTTAAAGTACTTTGAATTAATTTATTGATATCAACGTGAATCATAAATCTTTTATTATTAAGTTTTGACAACTCAAACTTACGACACATTAAAAGCAAAACTTTTTTGACTTGATTTAAAACAGCAAAATATTTGCCTTTTGTTTTATTAAGCACACAGTCAATCTCATTAATTGTTTTTCTAATACAAAAATACATTTCTTCTGACATTTCATATTTTTGATTCTTGATTTTTGATACTTTTATAAGAAAATCAATATGTAATAAAACCATCTGGGCAAGTTTAAATGCTTGCTCAAAAGAATCATAAAACTGTGTTTTGTTCATCTGTGTTTGCATAAATACCCCACAACATTAAAATTTATTTTAGAAATAATTGGTAATTTCTAATTAAACTAGAATAAACCCTAATTTTTTATTTATAAAAAACATATATAGTTACGAACTTGTTAAGTTAATAAGTTTTATACATCCCCCGAGAAAACTTATTCATTAACGTACGTAACTGTAATCTAGCCTCTTCAGCTTGATGCTTTTCCTGTTTAACCTCGTCGTCAGTTTTCATTTTTTTTAAATGGAAATTTGGTTTATCAGGAATTTTGGGTGCCTCATTTAAAAGTTTTGCGAATTGCAAAGCACTGGGAGGTTTTTCTGGATTCATGTTTTTGAGTGCATGATCCATTTTTGGTCTGTACGTAAGCATAATATGACATGCTTCTGCCCATACTTGACGAATTAAATTTGGGTCTATTCCTTCCCAATGCCTAATAAAAAAAGAACCATATATCGCTCCCATTTTTGCGAAAATATAATCTAGCCCTTGCTCTACACTACAAAAATCTTCCTCACGATACTCATTTAATAAATCCAACACTATTGTCTCCTGTTAATCCACGCGTCAGACCGCCTAAAACTAACGTATTGCGCTCTTGTAGCGTTTTTTTATCTTTCTTAGGGGTTACCCACTCCGCATTAAACCCAGTCCATCCACGAGCCGTCATTTCAATTAGAGCGCATTCTAATGTCCAACCAGCTTTATTTGCTTCTCGCAGAATTCCTTCGAGTGCTGTTGTGCTTATAGGTGCTTTTTTTGCTCGTCGCAATTGTTTAAATGCTTCCCATGTTTCTGACGTTACACCTTCAGGCTCTGCTAGATTCGTAAATTTATTATTTTTCGGTTTCTTTTTGTCTTCAGCTGGCACATCACTATTTTCAACTCCAGAATTTTTTTTCTCTTCTTGAGTTTTACGTGGACGACCTCCAAGTTTTCCGTTTTTTTGGTTTCGTATACGTTTTGCTTGATATGATTGTATTTCTTCGTCACATCGTTTGTGACTCCATGTTTTATTTTGCTCGTCAAACAAAAAAAATTCATGCAAGACAGAATGAACAATGTGCTCATGTTCAGGCATTCTTATTCGCCGAGATACAGCGATTATGTCGGCCTGTATTTGTTTTTCGCTGGTGTAATACAAATCCAACAAACGTCTATAAACAATATCCTCCTCAAAAGTTAAATGCGCCGTATTAAACAAGTAATCACCAACATGAAACTGATAATAATGCATCCTCCACCCTTTCAAACCACCCTATAAAGAGGTGGAACCATACGTTGCGGGGTGGTGCGCTTTTCAACAAGGGGATCAACCAAGTCTAGTATGGTTCCTAAAATTGTTATTCTAAAAACCAATCAGGTTTCAGAACTTTGAGCTGCCAATATCTGCCACGTGGCACATTATCCCCCCATTGAGAAATGGCCTGCGACGAAATCCCCAATAATTTTGCAAGTGCTGATCTGCCACCTGCTTTTGCAATAGCTTTTTTCGTTTCCATAATTCGCATAGTAAGCATTCTTGCCCGACTTTGCAATACCTCTTTATAAATTTTTTTAAGAAACCTTCAAGCTCAAAATAATTTGTTGTCGCCGTGTTTTATTTTTACGTAATTTTTTAAAGAATTTTAATGCCGTTAGGCTAGGCGGCTTTGCCGCCTTAATAATATTAAATATTTATTATTTAATATTTATTGGTTAATGGTTTATGGTTATTGGTTAAGGTTACGACCGGGTTCCAAGATGAAACCATTTGGGTTTATGTGAATTTATACTGTCTTTCTTTGGTTTTTAGCAACAAAAAATTAAACATTACTTACTTTATTTGATAAACTTCTCTTGCTTTTTATTTAAAGCTGACTTACAATTCAAACATGCCTACAACGGTCTTTTAACAAAGGTAAAAGAAATGAATAAAAACGTATTTAGAGACATTAAAAGTTCCCCAGCGTCACAGCAAAAATCGCGGCATCTTGCTGATGCGCATTTCAAATATATCCCTTCAATCAAAACCGATATTGTTAAAAAATTCCGTAATATGGGCTGGGTGCCGCCTTCTGAAATAAGGAGCTTTGAATGAAATTATTAAACTTTTTAATTATTGCATCAGTGATGGGCGGATGCGCTAGTCAGGAATTTGCCATCGATGGCAAACAAGAACTTGTCATTGATAAACAGATTCAACCAATGTCACGAAATGAAGTTATTTCTGCTGTTACTGAATGCTCGAATAATGGATTACGAGCGGTCATGCTTTACGGTAAACGTAAAATAAATGGATACACAACGGATATTGTTGTGGATGTTACATGCGCCCCTAAATATTAAAATTGAAATGACAAATACAAACTTTAATAAAGCCGCCGCCGCCTTAGTTAAGGCGCAAAAGGAATTTGGTCCCGCTCTCAAATCCTCAAGCAATCCGCATTTCAAGTCGCGGTATGCGGATTTGGCGGCGTGCGTTGAGGCTGTTGTCGATGCATTAAACAACAATGGGATTGCATTAACACAACGTGTAAATCCTTCAGAAAATGGAGTAATTGTTGAGACTGTATTTATTCATGAATCAGGCGAAGTAATTAATTGTGGTCAATTACATGTTCCTGCGGCGAAACAAGATGCACAAGGTTACGGCTCTGCCCTAACCTATGCAAGACGATATTCTTTAATGGCGGCATGCGGAATTGCTCCTGAAGATGATGACGGTAATGCAGCAAGCAAACAACCAATAAAAGCAAATACACCTATTCCAGATATTACTGATCATTTATTGGCAATAGACGCTTGCGCAAACAGTGATGAATTATCGATAGCTTATAAAGCGGCATATCAAGCATGTCAGGGAAACCAGCAACTTCAAGCCAAGGTTATTGAAGCAAAAAAAGCGCGAATTGAAAAAGCGCGAAAGGAAAAATTATGATTCGAACTTATACATTTTATTTTGATTTTGGTGTAATTGGATATCATTCCGTTGATGTTATTTATGAGTTGAATAACGGGGAAAACGAAACCGATTTGTCCGAAAATGATTTGCCCATTATAAAAGATATTTATTTAGATATAGACGATGAAGCAATTTCAGTAAAAAAATTATTTTCACAAGATTTTAAAAATGCAATTTGTTATGTAATAAAAGAAAGTTTAAATACAAAAGTATAGTTTTTATTGAAAAACAAAAGGAAAATTTAAAAATGAGAAGCTTGATTTATGTTAATGAATCGATGGAAACATCTTTTTATTTTGGGATTCTTGAAGAACAAAAAGTAAAAGTTACTTATGATTTATATGTGATTCCAATTCCTGATGAAACATCAAAATTGAAAAAACATATAGTTGCCACTATAAAAACCGTTGAAATGTTAATTAATGATGATTCAATAAATATTGTTCGAAATTTATCTGATGAAATAATTAATCAAATAAAACAAAAAATTTATGATCAACCTATGGATTCATATTAAGAATAACTATTTTAATAAATATATTCAAAAATAGATTAATGATTCATTACGTTAAAAATAAACTGACTTGAGAGACAGAATGGAATTAAATATTGAGCAACGCACAAATGAGTGGCATATGGCTCGTCTTGGTAAAGTTACGGCTTCGTCTTTATACAAAGTTTTAGCGCGCACTAAAACTGGTTATGGAGCAGATAGAGCAAATTATTTAACTGATTTAGTATTAGAAAGAATTACAGGTCAAAAAACAGATTCATATATAAGTCAATCGATGCAACATGGAATTGATCAAGAGCCATTCGCTAGAGCAGCTTATGAAACAACAAAAAATATAATGGTTGATGAAGTGGGTTTTATTTTACATCCCACAATAAAAATGTCTGGGTGCTCGCCCGATGGATTAGTTGGCGATGATGGCATGGTTGAAATTAAATGTCCAGATACTAAAACTGCTCTGGAATGTTGGTTGTCACCAAATCCTGTAAACAAAAAACACTTTGCGCAAATGCAATGGCAACTTAAATGCGCTGATCGACAATGGTGTGATTACGTAGTATTTGACCCAAGATTGCCTGCCAAAGCGCAATTATTTATTGTTCGAATTGAGCGGGATGATGATTGGATAAAAATTGCTGAAGAAGAAGTAATTAAATTTTTAGATGAAGTTGAGGATAAAGTTGCTTTTCTTAAGCAAATCACAGGAGAATAATTATGTCGAAAATTATAAAAGAAATTAGTTGCGTTGTTGGCGAATATACAAATGCATATGGCGAAAACAAAAAAAGATATCAGCGTATAGGCTCCATTATTGAAACCAGAACTGGCAACATGTTAAAGATTGATGTTATACCGTTAAAACCAGGTTCTTGGGATGGCTGGGCATATATTAACGACCCGAAACCAAAAGAAGAGATTACAAAATCGATCGGTACTTCTGATGATGATTTCCCATCTTTTCCATAGGAATCATTTAAATGAGTTACACAATTATTGTTGGTAATGCGGTGCCAAAACAGGAAAAAAGTTTTTTACCTAGATTAGTTTCATTCTGGGAAGTGGAAAATTTATATTTAGATTATGCTCCTGCATTTCCTAACGATTGCTGCAATCATAAAAATTCTAGAAGCCCATCATATACAGGGTGGCATGATTTTTGTATAAATACAAATCTTTATGAATTCTTTTATAACGAGCGTGGCCATTTACGGATGGGGCATCCAGGTTGCTGGGGGATATCAAAAAAAGACGCAGATATTGTTACTGTTGCCTTGGAGAATTATAAACGCCATAACAAAACAGGATTGCCACCAGGATTTGAGGATGAGAATGACGTTATAAAAGACAACAATATTAAAAACTATGATTACAACTTGGCTAGATTAATCTGGCTTGAATGGTGGATGCAATGGGCTGTAAAGAATTGCGAAACTCCTGCAATTCAAAATTATTAATTTAAATTAACTCAAAGTGTGGGCCATCGATAAATGGCTTACGCTTTTGCGAACGGCGTTCGTCAATATAAGAATTCATCGCCGAACACATCGTGCCTCGCCATTTAGTAATATCTGATACAGACCAAGCGCCACCCCAGCGTAGCGGCACATTAAGCTCTATTGCGGCCTCCTTCATGGCATCGGCAATATCATCATATAAGTTCAATTCCCAACATGGTTTGCCACCCACAAAAGCCATCAAATCGACTGCTTTCCCTTCAAGATGTTTGCTTGCCATAGTTTGACTTTTACCTAGCGCTACATAAGAACGTTGCGTTTCCTCTGTTCTCAAGCCCTCAATAACACCAAAATCTATTTTTGTTATTTGAATTGCTCGATTAACGATTTTTACCAAACGTTCATCGACACCTTCCAAATTAGCCAACGATCTTGAAGAAAGCTTAAACATTATGACGCAATCCCTTTCATTTTCTCAAAAGTTCGCAACGTTCCTAATCCAAGCATCCCAAAAACTAATTCCCAAAGATTGGCATCCAAGGCTGGCATTTCCGGCAAAGGATGACCTATGATGATAAATAAGCTAGAAATTATTGGGCGGAACAAATATTGATACGCTAATGCAAAACTACATACCCAGCCTATGGAAGGCCGCCATCCAGCAACAAAAACTGAATGATGTTGTGCTTCGGTTTTGTTAACCTCAAGCTGCGCAGTGATTTGCGCAAGCTCTCCTGACTGTTGCATTTTAAACAGTTGAAATTTTGCTTCAGCCGCTTGATTTGGGTCTGGCCATAGTTTATCGATGACTTTGCTGCCAATATTTAAAACAGCGGATACGGGGTCTATAGCCATAAATGCCTTTAGATATCAATAAAAGATATCAAATAACCTATGATGACAGCAGCTGCGGAAACAATCGCCATGCCCACATATAAACCTCCGCTACCTTGATTTGCTAAAGCGAGGAGTTTTTCAAGGTTAATTTGCATCTTGTCCATTTGTCTTTCCATCGCGTCGAACCTTCTTTCATAGTCTTGAACGCGCTGCAATAAAACGCCATACTTCACCGGGTCAATCCCAGATACTTCAAATTGCGCCATTTTATCGCCCTTTCTTGACGATCTCATTTAACGTACTTCCTGCGCCAGGTCTTAAGGCTTCAGCCGCTTCTCTTCTTTCACGAGCTGAACGCATTATTCTTCGCGCTTCGCTTCCTAATGGGTAACCCAATGTTTTTAAACCCATTACATTCCCTGCCTGTTCTAAACCTCCTGCTGCCTTATTGGCCAAATATCCAACCAGTGTATTTGAATTATTCACAAATGAACCTCTAGGTTGAAATTGAGTATATGCCGCAACATTCCCCAATGTACGCAATTGCAATTGACTTTGCGGGTCAAATATTTGCTTAAAATTATTTACATCATCGAGCCTTTTTAAGGCTTTGTTATAGTTAGCTTGGCTAAAATTACCTCGACCATCCACAATACCGGCTTTATCCGATAACCAATTTATCGTTCCAGCTTTCATGTGCTGGTGTGCTGGAGATTCACGGCCAAGCGTATTCACCATCGTTTCAATATTTTTATTGACACCATTAATAACAAATTTATCAAAAAATTTATCTGCCGGAACAATATCATCGACCGCTGCTTTATACGCTGGGTCTTTTTTTAATTCATCAAATCGTGCTTTGGCCAAACTTCGTGCATTATCAGCAAGTTTTTTTAAATTTTGAGATTTTTGTTTTAAAGGCAAATTCTCCATTGCATCGCGAACAATGCTTGCAGCCATGGCAGCATTTCCATCTCCCGTGCGTTCTGCCTTGCGAATTTCTGCCGCTAAATTTGTCCGCATAGCTTCAAACTGTTCAAAAGTCATAGGCTCACCACTTTTAAACTTTTCTAATTGATTTTTAATAGGAGAAGCCAAGAAATCAGTTTTTAATTTTTTACCTAGAGCCGCCTCGGCATTTTTTGCTAGTTGAACACCATCTACTGGAAAATTTCCTCCAGCGGCATCTTCTAGTGCTTTGTACGCAGAACTAATTTCTTTATTCTTAATAGAATCTAGATTTTTATATGCATCAATAATCGCCTGGCTTGATTCTATTGTTTTCGTTGCATAAACATCTGGAGCGGCACGCTCGCGAATTAACGGCACATTATCGACGAGTTGCTGATTTTGCTCATTAAATCTATTAGCGAATTCTGGTTGACTACCTCGTAAATTCTGCTCTTTTGATAATTGAACTACATCCCCTGTTGATTGGCCTTTAGTCAAACGAATTGGGATAGGCAAAGAATCTGCCTCTAAATGTCGCAAAACTACAGGCGTATTTACTTTATCCAATGGCATGGTGCCATACAGCTGCTGGAATTCAGGCGTTGCTGTTTCCAGCGCCTGGCGAATGATAGTGGCATCAGGTGTCGCCGCCGCACCGACGCTAGCGCGGCCAGGAGGGGGCGGAACAATCGTAGCTGTAGATTGCTCAGGGATTCCTAATGAAGGCGCTTTGGGAGGCATCTTAGTAGTCCCTGGCGCTATAGCTTCAACAGTTTGTCCAATTCCTTTTTGCAAAGATTGCGGCGTTACGTCTTTTGCAGCTTCTAAAACTTGACGACCAGCTTGTTTACTAGTTTGAGCTATCATGCTGGCTTCATCTGCAATTGCTTGCCCTACTTTTGTGCCTCTTAATCCTGCCGGCGCTAATGCTGCTGAATTAATATAAAACTCTACATCCGATTTTGGGACACCCGTTTGTTTACTAATCCAATCAGCACCCTTTTCTACGTTTTCCCCGATAAAACGAATTAATTGTTGACTAGCTTCCCCTTTGTATTCAGGTGTTTCTGTAATACCGAAAGCTTTCCCAATCGGTTTATCAAGCGCGCCAACAACTTTTGCTTGAGCAATAGAAGCTTCTTCTGGAGTTTGACCAACCGCACGAGCGCCAGCATATGTAGCCATTCCTGCAATCCCCGGCACTACTCCGGCGACTGTATCTGCCAATGCAGCTGAACTTCTTAAAAATTTTTTAACTGAACCAGAAACACCTTTTAATTTCGGCTCTTCACCAAAAGCTTGAGATACAGCCTCATTTATAGCACCTGGATTCATCAAATCATCATCAGCCCCTGGGTTGGGCTGTATTTCCTTTTGCTGCTTTTGTAATTGTGGAGTTTGCTGTACTTGCGAACTATTACCAGAAACAGCTTCGACATACCTGGCCGGATTTTTAGTAACAAAGCCGCCATAATCCTTCAACGCCAGATCAATATCACCATTATGGCGTTGAGTTAAATTTGTCAGATAGGTTCTTGCTGCTTCGCGTGCTTCTTGTTCATCAAATGGATTAAATTTAATACCCTGACGATGCAACATCTGCACTGTTTCAGGCATAAATTGATAAGGCCCCATCGCCTTGGTTTTTTTATTAAGCGCATAAACATCACCCCCACTTTCAACTTTTTTTAATCTATCTAAAAGTTCATCGGTAACGGCTCCAGTTGTTTGAGGAGCAGGGGCTTGCGTTGTTGTTTTTACACCAAAAGCGTTACCGACTGCGGCGTTTATTTCTGATGGGTCAAACAAATCGGTTGCCATTATTGACCTTTAATAAGTTGCTGCATTTTTCCGATGTTATCGACTAACTTTTTATATCCTGAAGAACCTAAACCACCGACTTGGTTAACAACTTCTCGGATACCTTCTTTATCATTGTTACGCATAGAGTCATAAAGTCTAACCGAGTTGATATCGACTGTTTTAGCCCATTTATTTTGAAAATCACGAGCAGCGAAAGGATCGTTTGTTTTATTAAAAGAGGCTTGAATTCCTTGATTAAATAAATCAGTTGCTGCTGATAAAGCTCGGTTTACGCGTGCTGTTTGCTTGATTGCAGGAGCCGTCCATTCCGTAGTGCCTGCTATGTTCCCAGCGATCCCGCGAGCGGCATCTGTACCTCCCAAACCAGAAGATTGAGCTAATGATGCCGTTTGTAAAGCCATATAATGCCCAAGTTGATTTAAATTGGTTGCGTTATCTGTTGTAAACGGCAACCCAGCATAGCCTCCTGTCAATGCACCGACAAAATTCGCTCCCTTTCCGGTGATAACATCATCTGCCAATTTTATAATCTGATTATTATTAAAATTCTGGACAGGGACTTGTGCCGCCATATTTGAGGCGTTGGTGCGAATTTCGTTTGCTTGTGCTAATGTTTGCGAGGTTTCACCAGGCCGCATACGTGAAACTGGAGTTGTGTTTGTTTGTGCCATTTGTGGTGACATATTCATTTGCGACATAGGCGCAGATGGTTGCGCCACAGGACGCTGCATCTGCGTCCCCGGCAATTGTTCGGCACTAGGCGTTCCTGTGCCGGCACGCTGCCCTAAGAAACGACCATTAGCGTCATAAACATTAACAATCGGATTGTTGTTGATATCAAATTGACCTGTTGGAACTTCTCTTGTACCTGGCGGCATTTGAGCCGTAACAAGCGGTTGTTGAGCAACGGAAATAACAGGGGATTCTCCTGCAATGGATGGTCTAGTAACTGTTTGAAATGTAGCCGCGCCTGTATTTGCTGTTCCAGGCACAGGAGCAAATGTTTGCTGTTGCTGGGCTGGCGATAGCAATGAGTTTGCACCCGCTATTGCCAGCTGAGAAATATTTGCATCCTTTGGCAACACATCAAGCGTTGTTTTATATGCGCCAACAAGACTTTTTAAATCTTTGTTGTTTGGATTTTCTTTAACTAATTGGTCAAGTTCGCTGATATATGCATCTTTTTCATTTACGCCCAACCGACCCATAATTGCCAATCTTGAAGCAACCATTTCCCGCTGGGTTTGTGTTAGGTTTTGACTGGCTTGCAAGGCGGTTGTTTGAGCATTGTTTAATGTCGTAAATTTTTGCATCCAGTCAGCGCCTGTTAAGGGTGCAATTTTTGGAATTTCTTCATTAAGTTTATTGATATCAATCCGGCCTTCAGTTTGAAAATTTTCAGGGCGCGATAAATATTCTTGTAAACGTTGCCGCTCTTCTTGTTTTTGTTGTTCCAAAGTCAAACTTATTTGGCCTTGTTTATATGCTTGTATGCCACTCGCAAGATTCACAGCGTCGCCTAATGATGTCCTTGGCGGAGGTTGTATCATATTTGCGATTGGGGTTAATTGAGGTGGCGCTATTGAATAATTTACATCTGCCATTTTTGTCTCCGTAATATTTATTATTTCATCAATGAATACATAAATGCAGAATTGCCAATATTATTAAAAGCATTCGACCAACTATTTGCTGCCGCAGCATTTCCTGACGCTAAAGCATTCGCACCACCAACCCCTAAATTACCTATAGCGCCAGCAGTAGTCCCAGCAATATTCGCAACATTTGCCCCATAGCCGGCACCTGCTTGTTGAGCACCCATCGCGGCAGTTTGGCCTATTCCAGCAACACCAGCAAGGGTGTTATAAATATTTTGTCGTTGAGCTAAAACTTGAGGCATTGCCACGCCTGTCGTATAGTCAATTGCGAACTTCTGTGCTGCGCGATCAACATTTGAGCCACCACCGCCTACATTAAAATTCTGTCTCGCAGCACCAGTACCTTGATCAATAGTAAATTGATATCCTGGCAAATTTTGTATTTCATTTGCGCTTACTGGAGAGGTTAAGCTTGGCAATAACTCCTGAATTCTATTTAAGGAACTATAACCTGCCTCACGATAAGGCTTCCCAAGTTCAAGGCTTTTTTCATACATTTCCCTTTGCAGCTGAGTAGATTCACGAGCTGTTTGAGCTTGCAAAGCGGCTGCATTTCCTGTTGCAGCGGCTTGTTGTTCTGCGCTACTTTTTGCGCTTTTTGATGACATATAAGCACTGCCAGCAGTTAATGCTGCACCGGCTAACAGAGCAGTACTGGTTGCTATTGCCATTACTACAACTCCTTAATAAAAGTTCGTTCAAGCGGCTTAAAACCCGCTCTTGAATATAATTTTTCCATGCCTTTGGCTCGATCATCTTCTAAAGCAATCATAAACAAAGCATTCGCACCTTTATCTTTTGCCCATTTTTGAATGCCGTCGAATAAAGCTTTACCTACACCACTTCCTCGCGCGGTAGGTGTTAGCCACCACCATAATTCGTGACCTACTACGTACTGGCTAAAATACAATGTGTATAACATACATGCAGTTACTCCCACAATTTCATCATTAAGCTCGCCTAATAATAAAATTATGTCATCATTTTGCAGTGCAGTTTTTAAAAACTCACGCGTTTTTATTGGATCATGCAGCGCAATATTATGAATTGGAGACGCTTTATGAAAATCATCTAATAAATCATGATATTTGTCTAAATCTTTTTCAGTTGCTCTTCTTATTATCAAAATGTCCCTCCACCAATTCCATTTAATGCGGTCAAGGTTGTAAATTTACCTTCTGCTGGAATTGTTACTCCTACGGTTGTATTATTTATTTCACCACCATCAACAATTAAATAATTTACAATTTGACTAACTACTTGCGGATTTTGCAACCAAATTATCCACTCACGCGAAGGTCTTCCTGTTGTAGGCTCAATAAATGGTGATGTCGGGAATCTGATATTTGTATTTATAGCCATTAATTATCGCCAACAGACGCTTTTAAATTTGCTGAAACTATAACCGCCTTTACCGGGTCTGTTATCGAAACCTCAAAAATTCGATCACGCGCCCAACCTAACCGTCGCCAAATTGCCCGATTCGCATATTGTCCAATTTTACCTATGCTAGTCCAATGCTCATTTGACCAAGTTGAACCACCATCATTTGACCATCTAAGCATAGACTGAGGATTTTCACCTTGTCCATTTGGTAATCCAACCCCAGGCTGAAATTGAATTTGGAATTCTTCAAAATATTGTCTCTGAAAATCTGTTGTTATATGAACAGCTCGGCGTAAACGCCTTATTGTGTCTCCGGCATCAGTATATTCATCAAAATTTATACTGTAAATTTTG
>Ga0209096_1001039_pt1 | contig 32678 bp, 27 predicted proteins | sample AD_UKC034_MetaG_FD_184407 | JGI IMG/M metagenome (GOLD analysis project Ga0209096, IMG submission 184407) | Active sludge microbial communities of municipal wastewater-treating anaerobic digesters from USA - AD_UKC034_MetaG (SPAdes) (version 2) | ecosystem: Engineered > Bioreactor > Anaerobic >...
CGCCAACTTGTACTAGGTCACGTCGGCCTAAATCGGTCTTCACTCACTGCTCAAGCCGGTTCCGTGAACCGGCAGCGTTGTTGGGCGCAAACCCGGCGGATCACGGATCCGCCGGGAGCAGGTAAACTGAAGAGTTATTTGCGCCAACTTGTACTAGGTCACGTCGGCCTAAATCGGTCTTCACTCACTGCTCAAGCCGGTTCCGTGAACCGGCAGCGTTGTTGGGCGCAAACCCGGCGGATCACGGATCCGCCGGGAGCAGGTAAACTGAAGAGTTATTTGCGCCAACTTGTACTAGGTCACGTCGGCCTAAATCGGTCTTCACTCACTGCTCAAGCCGGTTCCGTGAACCGGCAGCGTTGTTGGGCGCGAACCCGGCGGATCACGGATCCGCCGGGAGCAGGTAAACTGAAGAGTTATTTACGCCAACTTGGTCTAGTGTTACGGGGCCGCGGAGTCAGCCGTGAAGAAGCAGACCAGCCCATCCACGATTCCATCGGCGGCGACGTTGGGGCGGCGGCCGATGAGCTCCCAATCGCCCCCCAGAAAGCCGGTTTCCACGATCGCGGCGGGGGTGGCCACGGCCAGCTTGCGAAAGGCGTGGTAGAGGGTCATGTCGTCGGTGATGGTGTCGGCGTCGAAGGGGAGGCCGGTGGCCGCGGCGTAGCTCTCGCTCAGGCAGCGCACCAGGCGATCCTCCAGCGCGGGCATGGTGCTCTCCTGCCAGCGCGCCGCCTTGAAGCCGCTGCGCTCGATGCACGAGTCGGCGTGCAGCGACACCACCGCATCGGCCAGATAGCCGTTCAGCCGGGGATCATATTCCTCCAGCAGATCCACCTGAGCGCCGGCCCGGCGCAGGCGGCGCTCCACATGCCGGGCGATGGCCGCGACCGTTTCCACCTCCTGGCGGCCATCTTCGCAGATCGCGCCCGAATCGAATCCCTGGTGGCCGGAGATGAGGCCGATGCGCTTGCCGGCCAGCGCGGCCCGGTCGGCCGGCCGGTTCTCCATGTCGGAGAGCCAGAGCGCGGTCGGCCCGCTGTCGCCGCCGGCCCAGACCAGCGCGGCCAGCACGACCAGCAACAGCAGGCCCAGCAAGATCACCCGCCGCTCCAGCCCGCGGTCCGGCTGGCGGCCCTTGGCGCGCGACGGCGCGGCCTTGCCTTTGGGGCTGGCGCTGGCCGGCTTGGCGGGGACGGGCGCGGGACTCGATTTTTTGGCCATAGCGGCATGATACCGGATGCCCGGCAGGGATGCAAGTCCGCGCAGCGCCACATCTTTGACAGGCCCGCGTTGACGTGCTATGCTTGGCGACGCTATGAAGATCTACCTGGAAACCCTGGGCTGTCGCCTGAACTACAGCGAAATGGAGAGCCTGGGCCGGCAGTTGGTCGCCGCCGGCCATGCGCTGGTCGATGCGGCCGAGCAGGCCGATGTCTGCGTGCTCAACACCTGCGCGGTCACCGGCGAGGCTGGCCGCAAGTCGCGCCAGACGGCGCGCCGGCTGGCGCGCAGCAACCCGAACGCGCGCCTGGCCATCACCGGCTGCTATGCCACCCTGGCCCCCGAGGCCGTCGCCGCCCTGCCCAACGTCGAGCTGGTGGTGGAGAATCGCCGCAAGGAAGAGCTGGCCGAGCTGTTGCAGCCTTGGTCGCTGGAATTGGACGGCGAACAGTGGCGGCGACTGGCCCCCGACGCGGCGCCGCATCTGCCCGGCCGCACGCGCGCCTTTGTCAAGGTGCAGGACGGCTGCAACAATCAATGTACCTTCTGCATCGTCACCGTGGCGCGCGGCCCGGAACGCAGCCGGCCGGTGCAGGAGATCGTCGCCGAGGTGCAGCGCCTGACCGCCGAGGGCTTCCAGGAGGCGGTGCTGACCGGCGTGCATCTGGGCGGGTATGGGAGCGATCAGGCGTCGGGGCTGCCCGCCTTGGGCAAGGCTGACAGTCGCCCCGACCTTCACACCCTGACCGCGGCCATCCTGGCAGAGACCGGGCTGCCCCGCCTGCGTCTGAGCTCGCTGGAGCCCTGGGACATCGCCCCCCGCTTCTTCGACCTGTGGGCGCAGAGCCAGGGCCGGCTTTGCCCGCACCTGCACCTGCCGCTGCAAAGCGGCTGTGACCGGACGCTGAAGCGCATGGCCCGCCGCACCCGCACCGCCAGCTTCCGCGCCCTGGTCGAGGCCGCCCGCGCCGCCATCCCTGATCTGACGCTGAGCACCGACATGATCGCCGGATTTCCCGGCGAAAGCGCGGCCGATTTCGACGAAAGCCTGCGCTTTGTCCAGGAGATGGCGTTTGCCCACATCCACGTCTTCCCCTACTCGGCGCGCGAGGGCACGGCCGCGGCCAGCTTTGGCGGCCAGATCCCGGTGGAAGAGCGGCGGCGGCGGGTGGATGCGCTGGAGGCCGTGGCCCGAAGCAGCGCCGAAGCCGTGCGCCGCGGCCTGCTCGGCCAGACGCGTCCGGTGCTCTGGGAGACTTTGGAGCGGCCCGCCAACGGCGCGGGTCCCCTTTGGAGCGGCCTGACCGACAACTATCTGCGCGTCCACGCCATTGCCCCGCCCGGCCTCGATCTGGAAAACCGCATCACGCCGGCGCGGCTGGCCGCACTGGACGGAGATGTTCTGTGGGCAGAAGTGTGCGTTGACGCAGTTGGCTTTGGGTTGCGGGGAGGTGCGTAACCCGTAACCCGTAACCCGTAACTCGTAACCCGTAACTCGTAACCCGTAACTCGTAACCCGTAACCCGTAACTCGTAACCCGTAACTCGTAACTCGTAACCCGTAACCCGTAACTCGTAACCCGTAACCCGGAGTCCGGAGAGTCTTTCCGCCATTCCGGTTACGCATTACGCATTACGCATTACGCATCCCAAAGACACCTCCCGCCATTCCGGTTACGAGTTACGAGTTACGAGTTACGCATCACGCACGGAGTTCCCCATGACCCAAGAATGTATCTTCTGCAAGATCGTGGCCGGAGAGATTCCGGCCAAGTTGGTCTATCAGGACGAGCAGGTGACGGTTTTTCATGACATCAACCCGGCCGCGCCGGTGCATGTGCTGATCGTCCCCAATCGCCACATCGAGTCGCTGGCCACGGTCGATGGCGAGGCCGCCGAGACGGTGGGCCGCCTGCTCACCGTGGCCGACCAGGTGGCGCAGCTCACCGGCGTGGCCGAGACCGGCTACCGGGTGGCCATCAACGTGGGCCGCGATGGGGGCCTGGCGGTCTACCATCTGCACGCCCATCTGCTGGGCGGGCGTCGCCTGAGCTGGCCGCCCGGCTGAGCGTCCACGCCCCACGAGGATTCTATGACTTCTACCGCTTCTCCGGCGCTTTGGTCCCGGGCCGCGGCCAGCGACCTGGCCCGCGGTCTGCTTACCCCCCTGACCTGGTCGATTCTGAGCCGCTCAGCCGAGCGGGCTGTGCGCGCCCATTACCGCGCCTGGGGCGTCATCCTGCCGGCCGACGCGCCCATCTGGCGGCGCATCGAGGGCCGGGCCTATCTCAACACCGGCGTGTTGACCGCAGCCGACCAGGCTGTGACGGCCGGCGCGGTGGAGGCGACGTCGGGCTGGCGGCTCTTCAACCGCGGCCCCGACCGGCGACAGAACGCCGCGCTGCGGGAGCAGATCGAGCAGGGGCCGGCCACCTTCAGCGCCACGACCGCCTGGTGGCAGCGGGTGCAGACCATGCAGTGGCAGCAGGCCACCGTCTTGCAGGTCATGGAGGAGATCGAGCCGCACGCCGATGCGGTGCTGACCGCCCGCGACTTCCTGGCCACCGGCCTGGGCGCGGAGCGGCGTCAGCTCACCCGCTGGCTGGCGGAGTGGCTGCCTGGCTCCAGCGACGCCATCTTCGACGACCTGTTCGCCGGGCTGGATGGCCGCGAGGGCTGGGCGCAGTACCGCTACGACCTGCAAGCCCTGACCGAGGCCGCACGGCAGGCGCCAGCCAGCGACCTGCATGGGCAGGCGTCCGCCCAGCCGTCGGCGCTGGCCCTGCCCGCCGGCGCGTTTCGTGAGGCTTTTCAGGCTTTCGTCGCGACCTACGGCCGCTGGGCCGATCAGCCGTTGGAGACCGCCAGCCCCCGGTGGAGCGAAGCGCCGCAGACGCTGCTGGCGCGCCTGGCCGTGCGTCTGACGGAGGCCGACGAGGCGCCGCTGGCCAGCCCGCAGGCGACGCAGGCGCGACGGGCCGCGGCCAGCGGTGCCCTGGCCGGCCAGATCGACGAGCGGCGCCGGCGCCAGTTCCAGCCGGTGTTTGCCCAGCTTCAGCAGATCGTCGCCCTGATGCCCGCCAGCCGCGAGGCGTTGGTCACGGTGATGGCCGCGGCGCGTCACTGGGCGCTGGGCGCCGGGCAGGAGGCGGTCCATGATGGCCGCCTGGCCGCGGTGGAAGATGTCTTTCTGTTGGAGCTGGAGGAGCTGAAGCAGTTGATGACCGGCGAGTGGAGCAGCTCGGCGCAGGTGCAGCCCATCGTCGAACGGCGTCGCGCCGAACAGGCCGCGTGGGCCGCGACGGAGCCGCCGGAGGTGGTGGAGGAGGAGTGAGGGGAAGCTGGCTGGGGTGAAGCCGGCAGGAGCGCGGCCTCAGGAGGCCCGGGCGCGGGCCTGCTCGATCCAGTTGGCGTAGTCGGGGCGGCGCCAGTCGGGGGCCTGCACCAGCTCGGCCAGCGCGTCGGGGGTGCTGGCTGCCAGCGCGGCGAAGGTGGTGATGCCGCCGGCGCGCAGCCGGCCGGCAAAGGCCGGGCCGATGCCCACCAGGCGGGTCAGGTCATCCCCGGCCGGTTCAGCGGTTGGCATCTCCGCGGGCAGCGCCTCAGCGGCCGCGGGGGGCGCGTCGAGCTCCGAAGAGGGCGCGTCCTCCTGGGCGGATGGATCGGCGACCTGCTGGGTCAGCGCGTACAGTTGATCGATCTCCTGGCCATAATAGGCCACGATGGTTCCCGGGTCGGGCGTCAGGCCCTGGTCGGTGGCGACGCCGAGCCAGACCTGGTCGTTGTAGCTGAAGATGCTGACGCCCAGGCCCAGGTGGCCTGACTGGGGCACCCAGAACATCATCTCCCGCACCGGCGCGCCGGCGAAATAGATCGGCTGGCGCGGGCCGGGCACGTTGGTCATCACCGCGGTCGCCTTGGCGCCGAAGATGTGGATCACCAGGTTCTCGATCTCGCTGGGGGCCATGCCGATGGCATTCAGAAGGCCGAACACCACCACCGCCTCCTGCGAGCCTTTCAACTCGTCCATGCGCCGCTTGACCTCGAAGAGCCGATCCAGCGGGTCGTCGATGCCCAGCGGCAGCGAGAGGAAGACCAGGCCAAAGCGGTTGCCCAGCTCGACCCGGGCCGACTCGTGGCGCAGGTTGACCGGAATCACCCCGCGCACGTTCAGGCCCTCCACCTCCTGGCTGTGGGTTTGGGCATAGCGCCGCAGCGCGCCGGCCACCGCCGAGAGCAACACATCGTTGACGGTGGAGCCGGTAGCCCGGCCGATGGCCTTGACCTTGGGCAGGGAGATGGGGTCGGACCAGGCCGCGCGCTTGGGCACCCCCAGCGGCCCCTTGTAGATCGTCTTCGGGTCGGGAGGCAACAGCAGCAGACGCCCCAGCGCCATGGTGGTCTCGGTGCCGAACCGGGCGTAGTCCATCGCCTGGCTGGGGTTGCTGACCAGATCGATGCCGCCGCTGACCACGGCGCCGGTCACGCGGCGGGTTGCGTCGATGGCGGCGGTGGCTGGGCCGGTGATGATGCGCCAGGGGCTGCGGCCGCGCTGCGACCCCTCCGGTTCCTCCGGCGGCTGCCACACCGCGTCCGGGCTCTTGTCGGCCATGGCCAACAAGACCCGCATCAGGCCGATGCCATCGCCGATGCAGTGATGCAGCCGGCAGATCCAGGCTGTGCCCCCCTGATAGCCTTCGACCAGGTGAAACTGCCAGAGGGGCTTGGTGAAGTCCAGCGGCGTGCTCATCAGATCGCTGACCAGGTCCTGCAAGGCCGCTTGATCGCCGGGCGCCGGCAGCGCGATGTGGTGGATGTGGTTGGCGATGTCGAAGTGAGGATCGGTCTCCCAGCGGTAGCCGCGCCGCGTCTCTGCCACGCGTTGGCGGAAACGATCGAAGCGCAGAAAACGCTGTTCCAACGTCGTTTTGAAACGGCCGAAGTCCAGCGGCTGGTCGAAGACGAACACCCCGGTGATCATCATCAGGTTGTTGGGCAGCTCCATGCGCAGCCAGGCGGTATCGACGTTGGACATATCCTCAGACATGACGTTCGCTCCTCACAAAATCTGGTGTTCCATGGCTGCGGCCGGTATCCGACCGAGCCGCTGCCGCTATGGCCGGTATCCGACCGAGCCGCTGCCGCTATGGCCGGTATCCGACCGAGCCGCTGCCGCTGTGGCCGGTCTCCGACCGAGCCGCTGCCGCTGTGGCCGGTCTCCGACCGAGCCGTCTGTCAGCTCAGCGCCGCTGCCTGCTCCAGCCAGCTCTCAAAATCAGGCCGTCGCCAGTCTGGCACGGCCAGCAGCTCGGCCAGTTGATCAGGCGAGGTCGCGGCCAGTTGGCTGAAGCTCTCGATCCCTGCGTGTTGCAGCTTGGCGGCATAGGTCGGGCCGATGCCCACGATGCTGGTCAGGTCATCGCCGTTGGACGTGTAGACCGGCGCGGCCGACCGGGTGGGCGCGCCGATCGCTTCCCAGTCGATCTGCACCGCGGAGATGCCGCCCCCCTGGCTGTCATCGGTTTGAGCCTCGATGTCCTCGGCCAGGGGAATGTCGAACTTGCGCGCCGTCTCCATCAGCCGCTGACGCATCTCGACCTTTAGCGCCTCCAGCTCCAGATGAAAGGCTGCCACGATGGCCTGCGGATCAGGCACCAGGCTGCTGTCGCTGGCCACGCCGACCATCACCTGGTCGTTGTAGCTGAGAATGCTGATCCCCAGCCCCAGCCGGCCGGACTGCGGCACCCAGAACATGATCTCGCCGATGGGCGCGCCGGCCAGGAAGAGCTGTTCGCGCGGGCCGGGCACATTGGTCAGCACCAGGGTGCTCTTCTTGCCGAAGATCTCGACAATCACATCCTGCAGCCGGTCGGGGAAGAGCCCGATCAGCGCCAGGACGCCAAAAGTCACCACCGGCTCGGTGGAGTCTTTGAGCGCGTCCATGCGCTGCTTGAGCTCGCGCAGGCGGTCGACGGGGTCGGCGACGCCGATGGGCATGGAGAGGAAGACCAGGCCGAATTTGTTGCCCAGCTCGATGCGCCGCGAGGGCTTGCGCAGGTTGAAGGGGATCACGGCGCGGAAGTTAAGGTCTGTCACCGGCTCGCCGCGGCCCTCCATGTAGCGGCGCATGGCGCCGGCCGTGGCCGACATCAGCACGTCGTTGACCGTGCCGCCCACCGCGCGCCCGATCAGCTTGACCTCCTCCAGCGGGATGGGATCAGACCAGGCCGCCTGTTTGCGCACCACCAGCTTGCCCTTGTACACCGTCTTGGGATCGGAGGACATCAGCAACACGCGGCCGGTGGTCAGGGCCACATCTGCGCCAACACGCGCCAGGTCCACCAGGTGTTCGGGATTGCGCGTCACGCTGACGCCGGTTTTGACAGCCGTGTTCACCGTTTTCTGCGTCAGCTTCACCGCGGAGCGGGCCGGTCGCAGCACCGGCGCCAGTGGGTTCCAGCCCTGAGGCTTGCGCGGCGTCGGCTGGCTGATCGGCGCCTCTTCCTGGGTATCGGTCATCGAGAGCATCACCTGCACCAGGGCGATGCCGTCGGCGATGGCGTGGTGCAGGCGCACCAACAGCACCGAGCGGTCGCCGTAGCCCTCGATCAGGTGAAAGTGCCAGAGCGGCTTGGAGAAATCCAGCGCGGTGCTCATCAGATCGCTGACCATGGCCTGCAGCGCGCTATGGTCGCCAGGCGCGGGCAGGGCGACGCGGTAGAAGTGGTTGGAGAGGTCGAAGTTGGGGTCATCCTCCCAGTAGGGGCGGCCAAAGCGCGTGCGCTTGGCGACGACGCGCTGGCGAAAGCGGCGGAAACGCTGAACGAAGCGCACTTCCAGCGTTGCCTTGAGGCGCTCGAAGTCCACCGGCTGATCGAAGATGAAGACTCCGGTGATCATCATCAGGTTGGTGGGGTCTTCCATCTGGTACCATGCCACATCGACGCTGGCAAGGGACTCGGCGTGTGTGCGACCCAGGGCCATACGACACCTCCGCAAAGGCTGGGATTTAGACTTGAGAGGACACGCGGTCGGCGGCTGTTTTCAGGGCTCAGTCTGCCCGCGCCCTCTAGTGTTGCGGTGCAAGTGTACCACAGCTTGTCTGGTTTTGCCACTTTTTTCACGGGTCTGGAGGGGGGCCGTGGCTGGTCAAGGTGAAAGGTGCTTTACAGACGACGGCCGCGATACGTGCTATGCTGGCGCGACGATTTTGGCCAGATGTCCCTGCGCGTTGCGTGCAGCGGCGGCTGCGGACGGCGGGCTCGGTCGGAGACCGGCCCGAGCGATGTGTGGCTGAGCGGTTGGTCCGTGCAGTTTTTGGGTTTGCCTGTGGAGACAGCGATGATACCGATCAAGAGTTCCGAGATTACCCCCGAGGCGGTTTACAACAGCCGGCGCCAGTTCATGAAGGGCGTTGGCGCGCTGGCGTTGGGCGCCGCGGCGCTGGCCGCCTGCGGCGCGCCGGCCGATCAGGCCGCGGCGCCGGCCTCTGCCGCCAACCCTGGCGCGACGGCTGCGCCGGCCGGCGCCGCGCGGGTCGATGAACTGGGCGACCCGGCCAACAGCGTGCAGGAGATCACCCATTACAACAACTTCTACGAGTTCACCACCGACAAGCAGCGGGTTGCCGAGCTGGCCGGGACTCTGCGCACCCGCCCGTGGACGGTGGAGGTGGGCGGCCTGGTGCGCAACCCGCGCACATTTGCCATCGAGGACATTCTGAGCGGCTTCGATCAGGAGGAGCGCGTCTATCGTCTGCGCTGTGTGGAGGGCTGGTCGATGGTCATTCCCTGGCTGGGCTTCCCGCTCAACAAGCTGCTGGCCCAGGTCGAGCCGACCTCCGAGGCGAAATATGTGCGTTTCGAGACCCTGCTCGACCCCGACCAGATGCCCGGCCAGCGCAGCCCCTGGCTCGAGTGGCCCTATGCCGAGGGCTTGCGCCTGGACGAGGCGATGCACGACCTGACCCTGCTGGTCACCGGCCTTTACGGCGAGACCTTGCTGCCGCAGAACGGCGCGCCGCTGCGGCTGGTGACGCCGTGGAAATATGGCTTCAAGAGCATCAAATCCATCGTCAAGATCGACCTGATCGCTGACCAGCCCTCCTCCCTGTGGATGATCGCCGCGCCCAAGGAATATGGCTTCTACGCCAACGTCAACCCCGAGGTGGCCCACCCGCGCTGGTCGCAGCGCAGCGAGCGCCGCATCGGCGAAAGCGGCCGCCGCGAGACGCTGATGTTCAACGGCTACGCCGAAGAAGTGGCGGGGCTGTACGCCGGGATGGATCTGCGGAAGAACTATTAGGGAATTGGCAACTACACAGTCGGCGGGTGCGAGCACGTGGATTGAGTAGGCCGCCGTATCGAAATCACGTGCCCGCACCCGCCGGCTGAGCAGTAACGCAAATTGAACATCGCCCATTGACCATGTCCCTACCCAAGTTCAGCCCATTCCAACTGGCCGTTCACGTCGCCGCGCTGGCGCCGCTGGCCGTGCTGGTGATCGCCTGGCAGACCGGCAACCTGTCGGTCAATCCGATCCAGGATGCCACTTTCCGCACCGGCAAGACGGCGCTGGCGCTGTTGACGGCGTCGCTGGCCTGCACGCCGGCCAACACCCTCTTCGGCTTCCGGCCGGCGCTCAAGGCGCGGCGGGCGCTGGGGCTGTACGCGTTTCTCTACGCCGCGATCCACTTCAGCATCTTCATCGGCCTGGACTACGGCTTCGACCTGCGCCTGGTGGCGCTGGAGCTGGCTGAAAAGCGCTATATCCTGGTGGGCGCGGCCGCGCTGCTGATCTTGCTGCCGCTGGCCATCACCTCTACCAAGGGCTGGCAGCGCAGGCTGGGCAAGAGCTGGAAAAAGCTGCACCGCTGGGTCTATCTGGCCGGGGTGCTGGTCATCTTTCATTACATCTGGGTGCAGAAGGCAGACATTGGCCAGCCGCTGGTGTGGGGGGCGCTGGTGGGGATATTGCTGTTGCTGCGGGCGCCGGCGATCAGAAAGCGGGCGGCAGGCTGGCGCGCGGCGATCGGGAAACCCCGGCGTGGCTCCTCACGTCAAGCAGGATGATCCCTTGCGCGGAGATCATCGCCGTCAGATCGAATTCGGCGGGTAAACAGCAATCCAATCGCTTCTGAATAACTTCTGCACATCTCTCTGGTATTCTGGGGCCAGATCGGCGCAAGCGAGCGTCGGCGAATCTTGGAACCTCTACCAAAGGAGACACGGAACGTATGACGAATGTGAAGAAATGGATGGCAGCCGCGGGTGTCGGGTTGGCCTTGATGACGGCGACCGTCATGGCGCTGCCGGCGGCAGCGTCAGAGACAGCCGTGGTGCAGGTACAGCGCGGCGGCAGCGGCCACAGCAGTGAGTATCTGGCCCAGGCGCTGGGCGTCAGCGCCGACGAGCTGGAGGCGGCCAAGCAGACCGCCTACCAGGCAGCCATCGACCAGGCGCTGGCCGCTGGCTTGATCACCCAGGCGCAGGCCGACGCCATCGCCGAGCGCGCCGAGGCGGCAGGACGTCTGAGCAGCCGCTACCTGCGTGGGTTCACGTCCGGCGACTCGGCCGTCGACGTGGATGCCTTGCTGGCTAAGGCGCTGGGCGTCACCGCCGACGAGCTCGACGCTGCCCGCACCGAGGCCCGCAGTCTGTCGCTGGCCGCGGCCGTCGCGGCTGGCGAAATCACCCAGGAACAGGCCGACATGAAGCTTGCTCGCAGGGCGCTGAAGGCCTATCTGGAGGAGCAGGGCTTCTCCAGCCAGGAGCAGAGCCTGTATGAGACCGCGGTCCAGCAGGCTGTGCAGGCCGGCGTGATCACCCAGGAACAGGCTGACGCGATCCTCAGCGACGCGGACGCCGGCTCGCTGAATGGCCGGCGCGGCTCAGACGGCGGACGGCACGGGTCACGTGGCTCCGGCAGCACGCCGCAGAACGACGCTACGTCTGGCGCGACCGACTCGTAGGTTCTCGCCCAACCCAACCACGAGGAGCGTACTGTAAGGTGCGCTCCTCTCTTTTTTTGGCGCGCTCAACCTCACGGCTTCGCAATACAATCTTCATAACATCTGAACAACTTCCTGCTAAGGTGTAGACAGGCTGGCATAAACCGAGCGCCAGCAGTCGGTAGTGTATGACACAAGGAGTATGCTCATGAACCAACCTAGGAAGTGGATCGCAGTGGCCGGTGCGGCTCTCGCCGTGCTGATGCTCTTGGTGGTGGCGCTGCCCGCGGCGGCTGACACTGCAGTGACAGCCCCCACGGCGCATCGCGGCGGCCCCCTGGGCGGCGGCGCAGGCGGCGCGTACCTGGCCGAAGCGCTCGGCATCACCGCCGCCGAGCTGCAAACGGCCCAACAGACCGCCTATGAGGCGGCCATCGACCAGGCGCTGGCCCAGGGTCTGATCACTCAGGCGCAGGCTGACGCGCTGAAGGAGCGCAGCAGTTCGACTGCCCGACGGTTCCACGGCTTCCTCGGCCTGAACGCTTCCACCATCGATGGTGAGGCGCTCTTGGCCGACGCCCTGGGGATCAGCGCCGACGAGCTGGCAGCGGCCCGCGTCGAGGCGCAGGATCTGGCCCTGGCGGCGGCCGTGGCGGAGGGCCGCATCACCCAGGAGCAGGCCGACCAGATGAAGGCCCGCCAGTCGCTCCAGACCTACCTGCAAGAGCAGGGCTTCGGCGACCAGGTGCGTTCTCTCTACGAGAAGCTGGTGGAGCAGGCGGTGCAGGCCGGCGTGCTCACCCAGGAGCAGGCTGACGCCATCCTGAGTCAGCAGGGTTCCTTCGACGGCATGCGCGGCTTTGGCGGCATGCGCGGCTTTGGCGGCATGCGCGGCCACGGCAGAGGGATGTTCGGCATGCCTGGCATGCAGACGCCCGAGGGCGTCGCACCTTCCGGCACGCGGCTGCAGCGTGGCTTCCAGATGGGCGGCCTGGACTACTAACGTCGCCCCCAACCCTTAGCCCAGAGAAGCGCGGCCAGCATCCGCGCTTCTCTGCCCTCGATTGACGCACAGAAAGCCAACAGTTCTCAGAGTGTTCTCTGTTTTTTGGCCGAACACGACCGTTTTGGAATAAATGAACTGACAGACCATGTTGGTTTGTGTATGATTGTCGGCAAGTATTTCAACCAAGGAGCATCCAAGCGTGAGCAGAAACATCATCATCGTCGTCGCCGTTGTGGCGATCATTGCCCTGGCGGCCCTGGCCCTCACCCTCTTCCGCACCCCTGAAGAGGCCAGCGCGCCGATCACAGCCGCCACCTTGACCATCGAAACCAGCCAGCCGGTCGCCGCTCCTACCCAGCCGCCGACGGCAACGTCCGAGGCGACGGCGGCGGCCGAACCGTCTGCGGCATCCGCCACCGAGGCGCCTGTGGTTGCCGCCACCGAACCCGCGGTGGAACCAACCTCTGCTCCCGCGGCGGCCGCGGCGCCGGTCATCTTCGAGCTGGTGCAGGGCGAATCCCAGGCCCGTTTCATCATCAACGAGGTGCTGCGCGGTTCGCCGGTGACGGTGGTCGGCTCGACCGATCAGGTGGCGGCCCAGATCGCTATCGACGCGGCCAACCCAGGCGCGACCCAGCTTGGCCAGGTCTCGGTCAACGCCCGCACCTTGGCCACCGACCAGGACATGCGCAATCGCGCGATCAAGAACTTCATCCTGAACACCGACAACTACGAGTTCGTCACCTTCCAGCCTACCGAGCTGGTGGGCCTGCCTGAGGCTGTGACGGTGGGCGAGTCCTTCACCTTCCAGATCGTGGGCGACCTGACGATCCGCGATGTGACGAAGCCGGTGACTTTCGATGTGACGGTGACGCCGGTCAGCGAGACGCGCATCGAGGGGCTGGCCACCACGACCTTCCCCTACCGCGATTTCGGCCTGAGCATTCCTGATTCGCCTTCGGTGGACACGGTGGCTGACGATGTGACGCTGGAGCTTGAATTCGTGGCAGAGGCGCAGTAGCCGAGACCCTTCGCCGGGCCTCAGGGTGACAGGGCAGAGGCGTCTTGCGGGCGGCGGCGCCGAAGCCCTCCCCTGAGGCCACGGCGAGACCCTTCGCCGGGCCTCAGGGTGACAGACATCCATGCGCTGGGCGTGCAATCGTTGATGAAAATGGCGGGCTCGGTCAGGAGACCGGCCCGAGCGGCTAATTCTGATCAGGGCTGAGGCGTCATTAGGGCACGCAAAACCATGAGCAAGACGATTCTGGTAGTTGACGACAAAAAAGAACTGCGCGTGATGGTCAAGTCCTACCTGGACGAGGAAGGCTTTCGCGTGGTATTGGCCGCCGACGGCCAGGAGGCGCTCTACGTCGCCCGCCATGAAAAGCCCGATCTGATCATCCTGGACCTGATGATGCCGAACATGGGCGGCTACGACTTCCTGCGCACCTATCGCCGTGAGGCCGACACGCCCATCATCATCCTGACCGCCAAGCTGGAGGAGGGCGACAAGGTGCTGGGCCTGGAGCTGGGCGCCGATGATTTCGTCACCAAGCCCTTCAGCATGCGCGAGCTGGTCGCCCGTGTGCGGGCAGTGTTGCGCCGAATGGATCGTGACCAGGCCGACGTCGCCTTGCTGCGGGCGGGCGACGTTGCCCTGGATCGCCGCCGCCGTCAGGTGACAGTCGATCAGCGCTCGGTGGATCTGACCCCCTCTGAGTTCGACCTGTTGGCGGTTTTCCTGACCACGCCCGGCCGCGTCTTCACCCGCGCCGAGCTGTTGGACCGCCTGCAAGGCGGCGCCTATGACGGCTACGAGCGCACCATCGACGTCCACATCCGCAACCTGCGCACCAAGATCGAGCCTGACCCCAGCAAGCCGCGCTACGTCGAGACGGTCTACGGCGTGGGCTACCGGTTTGCCGCTGAAGCGTGATCGAAACCGCTATGCGTTCCCTGGTCCTCAAACTTACCCTGGCCTTTCTCTTCGTGGGCTTGATCGGCGCGCTGCTGGTGGCGGTCTTCGTCGGTCTGCGCACGCAGCGCGAGTTCAACCAGTTCATCTCCGACCGCAACCAGCAAGAACTGGTGGACAAGTTGGCCAACTTCTATCAGGAGCACGGCAGTTGGGAGGGTCTGTCGGCCATCAATCTGCGCTTGGACGATGGCCAGGGGCAACCGGCCTTTGTGCGCGCGCCGGTGGCGTTGATCGACAACGACCGGACTGTGGTGTTGGGCAGTCGCAATTTTCAGGTCGGCCAGCAGATCGGTAAGGCTGACATACGCGTTTCGCTGCCAGTGGAGGTCGATGGCCAGGTTGTTGGCGCGGTGCTGTTTGATCTGCCTGGCGATGTCCCGCGGCGCGATCCGCGTTCGCCGGAGGTTGCCTTCATAGCCAAGGTCAACCGGGCCATCGTCTTTGGCGCCTTGGGCGCCGCGGTGATCGCGCTGGTGCTGGGCGTTTTGTTGGCGCGCGCCATCTCGCAACCGATCGGGGAACTCACTGAGGCGACCCAACGGGTGGCCAGCGGCGAGCTGGGCCTTCAGGTGCCGGTGCGCACCCAGGACGAGATCGGCGAGCTGGCCGTTTCGTTCAACCGCATGAGCGCCGACCTGGCCACCTCCAACCACCTGCGACGCCAGATGACCGCCGACATCGCCCATGAGCTGCGCACGCCGCTGAGCATCATCCTGGGCTACACCGAGGCGCTGTCCGATGGCAAGCTGCATGGCAAGCCGGCCATCTACGATGCGATGTACGGCGAAGCGCGCCTGCTCAGCCACCTGGTCGACGACCTGCGCACGCTGTCGCTGGCCGACGCCGGCGAGCTGGCCCTCAACCGGGTCATGCTGGCGCCGGCCGAGAGCCTGGAACGGGTCGCGGCCGCCAACGCCGAGCTGGCCGCGCAGCGTGGCATCCGCCTGGAGGTGCAGATTGCGCCTGACCTGCCTTGGGTGGAGGCCGACCGCGAGCGGCTGGCGCAGGTGCTGGCAAACCTGGTCAGCAATGCCCTGCGTTACACACCTGACGGCGGGGTGATTACCCTCTCCGGCGAGGCCGTGGACCATCGCGTGTTGCTGCGCGTCAGCGACACCGGGCAGGGCATCGATCCGGAGCACACGCCGCATGTCTTCCGGCGTTTCTACCGGGCGGACCCTTCGCGGCCCGACACCGGCGAGTCTGGCCTGGGCTTGGCCATCGCCAAGTCGTTGGTCGAGGCGCAAGGTGGAACGATCGAGGTGCAGAGCGTGCTCGGACAGGGCACGACCTTCACCGTGGCGCTGCCGGCGGCACGCGGCGAGGCGTCTCATGATGCGTGAACTTCTGAGCTGATGAAAGGACCAGAGTATGAAGCAGATGAATACGAATGTCAGACTGTTTGCGACCCTATCGATTCTGTTGCTGGTAATCCTTGCCTCTTCGGCCTGCTTTGGCCTCCAGACGCCCCCTCAGGCAGCCGCGCCGGCCCCGACCGTGGACCTGGACGCGCTGGCCGATGCGGTCACCGCGCGCGTGCAGGTGCAACTGCCCGCGTCCTCGGGCGAGATCGATCCCCAGGCGCTGCGCGCGACGATCGATGCAGTGCTGGCGGAGACGCTGCCCTCCATGGACGCGGCAGCGCTGACCCAACTGGTCGATGAGGCCATCACCAATCGCCTGGCGCAGTTGGAGCAACGCACGGTCGTCAGCCAGCCAGCCGCGGCCAGCGACGCAGGCGAAAGCGACCTGCAATCAACGCTGGTGGCGCTCTATCAGCAGGCCAACCCATCGGTGGTCTACATCGTCACCTCCACCGGCGGCGGCAGCGGCTTTGTCTATGACGCAGCCGGCCACATCGTCACCAACAACCACGTGATCAGCGGCGCGCGCGGCGTTGAGGTGGTTTTCTCCAACGGCGACCGCCTGTCCGCCCGGCTGGTCGGCGCAGATGCCGACAGCGACCTGGCGGTGCTCCAGGTTGCGGCGTTGCCTGAGGGCGTCGAGCCGCTGCCGCTGGCTGAGCCAGATAGTTTGCAGGTAGGCGAGTTCGTGGTGGCCATCGGCAACCCCTTCGGCGAACAAGGCTCCATGTCGGTGGGCATTGTCAGCGGGCTGGGGCGCAGCCTGCGCTCGCAGCGCACTCAGGGCTCCAGCTTCAGCTACTCACTGCCGGGCGTGATCCAGACTGACGCGCCCATCAACCCTGGCAACTCCGGCGGCCCGCTGCTCAACCTGGCCGGCGAGGTGGTGGGGATCAATTCGGCCATCGCCAGCATCACCGGCGTCAATTCCGGCGTGGGCTTCTCCATCCCGGTGGTTGCGGTGCATCGCATCGTGCCCGACTTGATCGAGCAGGGCAAACACGTCTACTCCTATATGGGCCTCAGCTTTGCCAGCGAGCTCAGCCTGAGCGATCAGGCCAGTTTTGGCCTCTCCCAGAGCCAGGGCGCCTATATTCTGAGCATGACCAGCGGCAGCCCGGCCGATCAGGCGGGCCTGCGGGCGGCCGATCCTAACACCGGCCGCGGCGGCGATCTGGTGATCGCAGTCGATGGCAACCCGGTGCGCAACTTCGACGAGCTGAATAGCTATCTGGTGTTCTACTCCACGCCTGGTCAGACCATCGAGTTGACTGTGCTGCGCAACGGCGAGGAATTGACCTTCCCCCTGACGCTGGGCGCGCGACCGTAGCCTGACGCGGCGGTGGGTCGGTAGGATGCCAGGACCGCGCCTCGTTGGCCTTTGGATTGGACGCGGATGAACGCGGAGCGGAGGCGGATTGGAGATGATGGGGGGTAGCGGTTTTGGATGCCGGAGTCGAGCCTATAGGCGGGTCGGCGCGCTTGATCACATGGGCCGACCGGCTAAAGCCTCGACTCCGAACCGGCTGAAGCCTCGACTCCGACCGGCTGACGCCTCGACTCCGACCGGCTGACGCCTCGACTCCGGACCGGCTGACGCCTCGACTCCGAACCGGCTAAAGCCTCGACTCCGACCGGCTGACGCCTCGACTCCGACCGGCTGACGCCTCGACTCCGGACCGGCTGAAGCCTCGACTCCGACCGGCTGAAGCCTCGACTCCGACTGTTGCGAGATCTGGACTGTGATATGTATGAGGATTCTCTTTGCACCATGACGAAACAATTGTCTGTATCCACTCGATCTGAAGCCAGGAAAGCGGCTCTTTTGGCGGTGTTGCTTCTCTTGCTGTTGACGCTGGCTGCCTGCGGCCAGGCGGACGACGCTCAACCGGCGCCGGTGCAGCCGACGGCAGCGGTCGTGGCGGAGCAGTCCGACCTGCCTGCAGCCACGCCAATGGCCGCGCCGACGGTCACGCCTGCGCCCACGGAGGCGCCAACCCTCCCGCCCACGGCGACCGCGACCGCAACCACGACGCCGACCTCGACCCCGACGCCGATCCACCCGCTGAGCATCGAGTATCTGCGCCAGCAGGACTATTCCGGCAGCGAGCTGGTGATCGAGGAAACCCTGGCGCCCGGCTCGAACTATGACCGCTACTACGCCTCCTACTATTCCGAGGGGCTGAAGCAGTATGGCCTGCTGACCGTGCCGCGCGGCGCGAAGCCGGAGAGCGGCTGGCCGGTGATCATCTTCAACCACGGCTACATCCCGCCCGCGCAGTACCGCACCACCGAGCGCTATGTGGCCTATGTGGATGGCTTCGCCAGCAGCGGCTACATCGTCTTCCGCCCCGACTATCGCGGCCACGACCAGTCCGAAGGGGCGCCGTCCGGCGCCTACGGTTCGCCCGACTACGTGATCGACGTGCTCAACGCGGCCGGCGCGCTCAAGCGCTACCCCGACGCCGACCCAGAGCGCGTCGGCATGTGGGGCCACAGCATGGGCGGCTGGATCACTCTACGCGCCATGGTGACCGATCCCGACATCAAGGCGGGGGTGATCTGGGGCGGCGTGGTGGGCGCGTATGAGGACCTGCTGACCGGCTGGCGACGCGGCAACCGGCCCGCGCCCACACCCGATCCCAACGCGACCAGCGGCCGCGGCCGCTGGCGCAACAGCCTGACCAGCCAGTTCGGCTCGCCGGAGGAAAACCCTGAGTTCTGGCGCTCCCTCTCTCCCAACTACTCCCTGGAGGACCTGTCGGGGCCGATCCAGCTTCACCACACCGAGGGCGATGAGAGCGTGCCGGTGGAGTTCTCGCGCATCCTCTACCAGCAGGGGCTGGAGGCGGGCATGCCCATCGAGCTGGTCACCTACCCCGGCGACAACCACAACATCTCTGGCAACTTCAGTGCGGCCATGAGCCAGTCGGTGGCCTTCTTCGACCGCTGGCTGAAGCAACCCATCGACCTGGCCGCAGCCCCGGAGCCGGCGGTCTACACCGGCAGCGGCCTGGCCAACCTGCGCAGCGGGCCGGGCACGGACTACGCCATCGTCGGCCAGATGCAGCCGGGCGAGAGCCTGCCGCTGCTGGGCAGCAACGTCGATCGCACCTGGTGGCAGGTGCAGACGGCCGATGGCCCAGCCTGGGTGGCCGACAGTGTGGTCCTGGCCGCGCGCTTCGCCGCCGCGCCGGTGGTGGAGGATGCCGCGGGGCCGTAAGATTGTAGCGCCGCCCGGCGGCAGTTGGCTGGGGCGTAGGAGGCGAGGCTTTAGCCGGCTGAAGCCTCGCCTCCGCGCGTGATGGGAATCTTTGGGCGGGACGCGGATGAACGCGGATGGACGCAGATCGGAGGGGATCGGAGGCAGATTGGCGGGGTGCAGTGGTTTCGGCTATGACGGTTGTCAGCCCGGAGTCGAGCCTTTAGGCGGGTCGGCGCGCTCGAGTCGCATGACCCGGCTGAAGCCTCGACTCCGCGCGTGCTGGGAATTTTTGGGCGGGACGCGGATGAACGCGGATGGACGCAGATCGGAGGGGATCGGAGGCAGATTGGCGGGGTGCAGTGGTTTCAGCTATGGCGGTTGACAGCCCGGAGTCGAGCCTTTAGGCGGGGCGGCGCGCTCGAGTCGCATGATCCGGCTGAAGCCTCGACCCCGACCGGCTGAAGCCTTGACTCCGACCGGCTGAAGCCTCGACTCCTGCCCGGTGACCCGGTGGAAGCCTCGATGTTGATCGGTATCAGCCTTGCTGCTCGAGCTGTTCGATGACGGCGGCCAGCTCGGCCAGGGAGGCGATGATGGCGTCGGGGCGGATGGTTTGACCGGCCTGATACTGGAAGGCGTCGGGCCGAAGGCGCGGCGCCAGGGTTGACGCTGGCCCCAGGGGCACGCCTGGCTTCCAGATAGACCTGAAGCCGAAGGATTTCGGGGCGCTCACGTCGTCGTCGTAGCGGTCCCCCACCGAGATCTGCACCTGCGTCTTGCGCGGCCAGTCGCCGTAGAAGGCCACAGCCTGCTTCAGCGCGTTGTGGCTGTCAGGGGTCAGAATCTCCGTGAACAGCGGGGTCAGGCCCAGGGCGTCCAGCACCGGTCCCTGGTACTTTCTCAGCCCGTTGGTTGCCACTACCAGGGCGCGATCTTCCCGCGCCAGCCGGCGGAGGACCGCGCCGGCGTCGTCCAGCAGAACCGCGTAGGGAGGGGCGGCGTGGGTGTTGACAATCCCTTGCACGTCGGCCTCCAGCTCTGCGCCGAGGTCTTGGGCCACCGTTTGCAGAATGTCGCCCCAGTCCATGGCCTGGACGGCGGCGATGCCCGGCGTTTGCTGGCGGCGCAGGTTTTCCTCCAGAACGCGCCGGCGTATCTCAGCCTCGTCCAGCCCGGACTTCGCTGCAAGCTCACGAAAGGCGACCGGAAAAACGGCGGACTCAAAAGGCCCGTGCAAAAGCGTGTTGTCCAGGTCGATGAAGATGACGCTGCGCCACCGGTTCTTCATGAGGTGATTGCTCCTAAATCCATCGCACACATGGCCGCCAGCCTTCCGCTCTGGCCGGTCTTCACCATCGCTCTGGTCGCACTCGAACCATCGCTCTGGCCGGTCTCCGACCGAGCCAGCTCACGCCGGCGCAAACCTTTCAACAGTATGGAGTCGAGGCTTCAGCCGGGTCTCGCACAGAATCCGGCTGAAGCCTCGACTCCTGACTAAAGCCTCGACTCCGGTCGCTCTGGCCGGTCCCCGACCGAGCCAGCTCACGCCGGCGCAAACCTTTCAACAGTATGGAGTCGAGGCTTCAGCCGGGTCTCGCACAGAATCCGGCTAAAGCCTCGACTCCTGACTAAAGCCTCGACTCCGGTCGCTCTGGCCGGTCTCCGACCGAGCCAGCTCAGCCGCACTCACACCATCGCGCTGGCCGTTGCTTGCCCCTGCGTCGCCGACCGGGCCAGGGCAATCGCGCCCAGCGCCGGCTCGTCCACCGGGGCGACGGGCGCCAGCGTCAGGCCCAGACTCTCAGCCGCGGCAAGAAATTCATCCCGCACCAGCCGGCTGCCCACGGCCACGCCGCCGGCCAGCGCGCAGGGAATCTGACCGGTCAGCTCCAGGCGCTGCACCACGGCCTGCGCGCTCTGCGCCAGCTCCCGCCCCGCGTCGGCCAGGATCTGCTGCGCCACGGGGTCGCCGGCCGCGGCCGTTGCGTCCACCGTGCGGGCCAGCGCGGCGATCTCATGCTTGCCCGACAGCTCCCGATAGACGCGCGCCACCAGGTCGGGAACGGTCGCCAGCGCCCAGCGGGCCAGCAGCGCCTCGCTGAGCGCCGTGGTCGGGCCGCGGCCGTCGTAGGCGCGCATGACCGCGCGCAGAGCCGCCAGGCCGATGGCGTAGCCGCTGCCCTCGTCGCCCAGCAGGTGGCCCCAGCCGTCGGCGCGGGCCAGCCGGCCGGCCGGGCTGCGCCCATAGACGATGGCGCCGGTGCCGCAGATCAGCGCCAGCCCCCAGCCGGCCGGCGTGCCTGCCGCCAGCACCAGCTCGGCGTCGTTGGCGATCAGCACGTGTGGGCACGCCGGATGCAGCTCCGCCGCCCACTGCTGAAACACGGCCCGTTCCCCGGGGCGATCGACGCCGGAGAGGCCGAGGCAGAGCGCGCTCAAGGCCGGCTGGGGCGCGATGCCCGCTTCGGCCGCGGCCGCGGCCATGGCGGTCAGAATGGCGGTCTGCGCCGCCTGGCGACCGACAACCTGGAAATTGGACGCGCCGGCCGCGCCCCGGCCCAGCACGCGGCCGGTCTCGTCCGCCGCCAGCGCCACGGTCTTGCTGCCGCCGCCGTCGATGCCCATCAGGTAACGGGGTTTCTTCATGTCAACTGTCCACGAGTTCCTTCGAGCTCCCCTGAGTTCCTCTGAGCATCAGGACTGAGCCCTTTCACGTCAGCTCCAGCGCGGTGCGCACCACGCCGCCAGCGCGCTGCAGGCGCTGGCGCGCCTCGACGGGCGACAGATTGCCCAGTTGCATCACGATGGCGGTCTTGACCTCGTAGTCGCAGGCGGCCAGCGCGTCCGCGGCGGCGTCTGGCGCAAGGTTGCAGGCCTGCGCCACGATGCGCCGCGCCCGGTCGCGCAGCTTGGCATTGCTGGTCTGCAAGTCCACCATCAGGTTGCCGAAGGTCTTGCCCAGGCGAATCATGACGCCGGTGGAGAGCATGTTGAGCACCAGCTTCTGGGCCGTGCCAGCCTTGAGCCGCGTCGAGCCGGTCAGCGCCTCCGGCCCGGTCACCGGGGCGATCCAGATGTCGGCCAGGTCGGCCATGGGCGATGGATGGTGGCAGGCCAGGCTGATCACCAGTGCGCCGCGCCGCCTGGCCTCGGCCATGCCGCCCAGGACGTAGGGGGTGCGGCCGCTGGCGGCGACGCCGACCACGCTGTCCAGCGCCGCGGCCCCCTGCGCCGCCAGATCGCGGCCGCCGGCGGCGTGGTCATCCTCGGCGCCCTCCACCGAATAGCGGATGGCGCGCTCGCCGCCGGCGATCAGCGCCATCACCTGCTCAGGCGAAGCGCCGAAGGTCGGCGGGCACTCCGACGCGTCCAGCACGGCCAGGCGTCCCGAGGTGCCGGCGCCGATGTAGATCAGCCGCCCGCCCTGCGCCATGCGCGCGGCGATGGCGTCGATGGCGGCCGCGATGTGATCCATCTCCAGCGCCACGATCGCCGGAACCTTGCTGTCCTCGGCGTTGATCAGGTGCACCATCTCCAGCGTCGAAACCGTGTCGATGTTCACCGTGGCCGGGTTACGCGTCTCGGTGACGGGCAACGTTCGGGCGTCTGCGTTCATGGGGGCGTTCCTTCTGTGGGAATAAGGCCAAGGACTGACAGTGCTGATCGACGGCACGAGAAGCTCACCGCGCGGGACGATGATCTGGGCGAGACCAGCACTGTCAGTCCTGCGGCGTTAGCTGCTTCACCAGCACGCGATACTCGCGCCGGGGCTGGAAGCCAAACGGGGCGTAGAAATCCAGCGCCGTGGTCCAGTCGATGACGCAGCCGCGCACGCCGCAGGCTTGCAGGCGGCGCAGGCCGAAATCCAGCAACGCCGCGCCCAGGCCCAGCCCGCGGCTGCCGGCGCCGACGCCGATGGGGCCAAGCTGGCCCCACGGCCGCGGCAGGCCTTGCATGAAATAGCGGTCGAGCGGATCGACGGCATAGCGCCAGCGCCGGCGGATGCGGCAGAAGCCCTCGACGCGGGCCGCTCGCCCCGCCGCGCGCCGCCAAAGCAGGCAGAATTCCGACAGCTTGCCGCCCATGCGCCGAAACTCCTCGAACTCGAAGCGCCAGCGGCCGGGGAATTCCCGCTGCAAGAAGGCCAGCAAGGGGGCCGCGTCGGCTGAGCGCCCGATTGCAAGGCGCACCGGCAGCCCGGCCGAGGGGGACGCGACCTGCGCCGGGCTGGCATACGCGGCCAGGTCGCGGGCCAGGTCCCAGACCGTGCCCTCGCTGGCCCGCGGGCGGTAGCCTCTGGCCTGAAAGAAGGCCGCGCTGGCCAGCGCGGCCGGCAGTCCGGGCGCAAAGGGGCGCAGACTGCCGCCCAGCCGGGCCGCGGTGCAGCCCTGTTCAGCCAGCCAGCCCTCAGCCCAGCCCAGCAGTGCGGAACCAACGCCGCTCCGCTGCCATGCCGGGGCCACGGCCAGGGCGTCGATCCAGCCCACCTCCGGCGGGGATGTGGCGACATCGTCGGGCAGCGCGCTGGCCAGGATGAAGCCGGCCACCGCGTCGTCCACCAAGGCCAGCCGGCCAGCCTGCCTGCTGCCGGTGGCCGGCTGGCTGTTGAACCGGACGAAGTGGCTGGAAATGGCCAGCTCTGGACCGCAGGCCTGGTTCCAGGTCGCGGCCGCGGCCTCGAGGTGGCGCGGCTGGCGGGGATCGAAGGGCTGGAGGCGCATGGGACGGCAGCTAGAGGAGGCCGTAGCGCGCTTTGGCGCTCAGGATGCGCAGCACGGCCTCGTCCAGGCGCGCCTGCCCGATCCGCCCATCGGCGACCCAGCCGAGAAGCGCGGCGTGGGCCTCGTGCAGCACGTCGTAATCGGTGTTGAAGAGCAGCAGGTCGGCGCCGGCGGCCAGGGCGTGGGCAGCCGCCAGCGGCGCCGGATAGCCGCTGGTGGCCAGCGCGCCCATCTCCAGCGAGTCGGTCAGCGCCAGGCCGGTGAAGCCCAGCTCCTGGCGCAGCAGCCCGGTCATCACGCGGCGGGAGAGGGTGGCCGGCAGGCGCGGCTCCAGCGCGGGAAAATGGACGTGGGCCGACATGATCCCGGTCACGCCCGCGGCCATGGCGGCGCGGAAGGGGACGAACTCCACCCCCTCCAGCCGCGCCCGGTCATGGGCCACCAGCGGCAGCGCGATGTGGGAATCGACGGTGGTGTCGCCGTGGCCGGGGAAATGCTTGCCCACCGCCATGATGCCCGCGCCTTGCAGCCCCTCGATCATGGCCACGCCGCAGGCCGCGACCAGGTCCGGATCGCTGCCGAAGGAGCGGCTGTTGATCACCGGGTTGGCGGGGTTGTGGCCGCAGGTGTCCAGCACCGGCGCCAGGTTCATGTTGATCCCCACATCCAGCAGCTCGGCGGCCATTGCCGCGGCCACCTGGCGGACAGCCTCCGGCCCGCCCGCGCCGGCCACTTCCAGCGGGCTGGGAAATTCGCTGAAGCCTTTGGCCGCGCGCAGGCGGGTCACCCGGCCCCCCTCCTGGTCGATGGCCATCAGCAGGCCGGGCTGGCCATGCGCGCGGGCGTGATCCTGAATGGCGGCGCACAGGCGCGCCAGCCCCGGCCGCGAGGCGACGTTGCGCTCGAAGACAACCAGGCCGCCCAGATGCAGCGCTTCCAGCGCCGCGCGCAGGGGAGGCGTCAGCTCGACGCCGTGGAAGCCGGCGCACAGCACCTGGCCGGCCTTCTGTTCCAACGACATGGCGGCCAGCGCCTGGGCCGGGTCGCGGGGCGAGGTGGTGGACATGGCCGCGTCACCCTTTCACCGCGCCGACGCGCAGGCCCTGCATGAAGTAGCGCTGGAAGGCGAAGAAGAAGAGGATCATGGGGATGGATGCCAGCGCCGCGCCCGACATCAGCAGGCCGTAGTTGGTGCCGAACTCGCTGTTGTAGATGTAGGAGAGGCCGACCTGCAAGGTGAATTTGTCGGGCGACTGCAGGATCACCAACGGCCAGAGGAAGGCGTTCCAGTAGCGCTGGAAGGCGAAGATGGCCGTCACCGCCATGGCCGGCGCGGCCAGCGGGATGATGATGCGGGTGAACGCCTGCCATTCCGAGGCGCCGTCGATGCGCGCGGCCTCCTCCAGCTCGCTGGGCAGCGTCTGGATGTACTGCTTGAGCAGGAAGATGCCGATCACGTCGGCCAGCCCCGGCATCAGCACGCCCAGGAAGGTGTCCACCAGCTTGAACTCGGAGATCATCAGGTAGAGGGGAACCAGCGTCACCTGGCCGGGGATCATCAGCGCGGCCAGGATCATCCAGAAGAAGAGGTTGGAGCCGGGAAACTTGCGCTTGGCGAAAGCATAGCCGGCCATGGTGTCGAAGAGGACATGGATGCCGGTGCTGATCAGCGCCAGCGCCAGGGTGTTGACGAACCAGAGCAACATGCGCGGCATGGCGATGACCTGCCCCGGAAGCTTGAGCTTGCCCTGACCGCTGAGCTTGATGATGTTGCGGAAATTCTCCAGGGTCGGCTCGCTGGGGATCAGCTCCGGCGGCAGCTTGATCGTGGCCGAGGCCGGCGTGAGCGCGGTGGCGAAGAGCCAGTAGAGGGGAAAGAGGCTGACGATGGCTACCAGGGTCAGCAGCAGCAGGATCAGAATGTTGGGCAATCGCCGCCGCAGTCTGCGCCGTGACCAGCGGGCCGGCCTTTTCACGTCAGCGCCAGTGGTTTCGCTCATGATCAATACTCCACGTCGGTGCTGAGGACCTTGAACTGGAAAAATGAGAAGATGGCGATGATGGCAAAGAGGATCAGCGCCTGCGCGCTGGCCCGACCGAAGTTGAAATCGCTGAAGGCGGTCATGTAGATCAACTGCACGATGGTGGTGGTGCGGTTGATGGGGCCGCCGCCGGTCATGATGTAGACCCGTTCGAAGATCTGGAAGCCGGCGATGGTGTAGATGACCATCAGGTAGAGGGTGGTGGGCTTGAGCAGGGGGACGGTGATGCGCATCCATTTCTGGATGCCGTTGGCCCCCTCGACCTCGGCCGCCTCGTAGAGCTCACGCGGGATGGAGCCGATGGAGGCGGAGTAGAGCACCACGCCGGTGCCCGGCACCACCAGCACGGTGCTGATGATGATGCTCCAGAGGGCCATGTCGGGGTTTTGCAGCCAGAGCACCCGCGGCAGGCCCAGCGAGCGCAGCAGGAAGTTGAAGAAGCCGTAGTCAGGCTCGAAGATCCAGATCCAGACCAGGGAAATGACGATGATGCTGATGACGTAGGGCAGATAGAAGGCGCCGCGGAAGAGCGACTGAAAGCGGTTGGCCAGCGGCTGCAGCAGCGCGGCCACGATCAGCGAGCTGGTGATCCAGGCGGCGACGACGAAGAAGGCGTAGATGAAGGTGTGCCACATGGAGTCGATGAAGAGCTGGCTGGCGAACACGTCGCGAAAGTTTTGCAGTCCGATCCAGGTGCTGCCGCGCAGAGTCACCTTCTGGAAAGCCATCACCACCGCCCGCAGCACCGGGTAGCCGATGAAGATGCCGAAGAGGATCATGCTGGGCGCGATGAAAAAGTAGCTCCACTTGTGGCGATGCCAGGCCTTGGCGATGCGCGTGCCGAGGGGTAGGGTGGTTGCACTCATGGGATGCTCCTTGGTTCGGCGGGGGTGAAACGCGGTGTAATGCGTGATGCGTAATGCGTGATGCGTAACCCGGAGTGTGTGAGGATGGGAGTTTTCTCTGAGTTGCGCAGGGTTGTGAGGGACAGTCGTTGCATCCCGGCTGGCGGGCATCGGCGCCCGGCGCTGGACCACGATGTCCAGCCGCCGGGCGCCTGACTGTCTGACGCTCTGGCCGGTCTCCGACCGAGCCACTTCGCCGCTCTGGCCGGTCTCCGACCGAGCCACTTCGCTGCTCTGGCCGGTCTCCGACCGAGCCGCTTCGACGCTCTGGCCGGTCTCCGACCGAGCCACTTCGCCGCTCTGGCCGGTCTCCGACCGAGCCGCTTCGCTGCTCTGGCCGGTCTCCGACCGAGCCGCTTCGCTGCTCTGGCTGGTCTCTGACCGAGCCACTTCGCTCTCTGGCCGGTCTCTGACCGAGCCACTTCGCTGCTCTGGCCGGTCTCTGACCGAGCCACTTCGCTGCTCTGGCCGGTCTCCGACCGAGCCAGCCGCGAGTGCTTACTGGCTCAGCGCGTCCAGCTCAGCCTGATAGGCCGGCGCGATGGCGTCCAGCGCCTCCTGAGCCGTCTCCGCGCCCAGGATGATGGCCTGCAGGGCCGCGCCGTACTGCTGGCCCAGCTCGGCCGACGTGGCCACAGGCGCCTCGTAGACGCCGAACTCCACCAGCTTGGCGACCACCTCGCGGTTGGGTGTGGTGGCATAGCTGGTGTTGCTGCGGCGCAGGCCGGGGGCCAACTGCCAGCCCTCGACGTCGACGGCCACCTGGCTGCCGGTCAGGTAGTCGGCCAGCTTGTGCGCGGCCGCTTCCTTGGCGTCGTCCTCCACATCCACCACCGCGAACAGGCCGAAGGCGCCGTTGGTCACCAGGGTGCCGGCGTCGCCCATGGGCGGCGGAACCACCTGGAAGGGGAAGCTGGAGCCTTCCAGGTCAGGGATGAAGCCGGGGGTGCTCATCAGCATGGCGACGGTCTGGCGATCCTTGAACTGGGCGCGCACGCCGGCCTGATCGACGGTGCCGAAGTCAGGCGGCGTCACCTTGTGCTCCAGCGCCAGGCTGGCCAGCTTGTCCAGCGCCGACACCCCTTCCGGTTGGTTCTGCACGAACTGCGTGCCGTCGGCGCTGAGGATCCGCCCGCCGTCGATGTACATCAGCGGGTAGTACTCCACCGCGCCCCACTTGGAGGAGGAGGAGAAGCCGTAGACCTGCGTGCCGTCATCGCGGGTGAAGGTGAGCTGCTTGGCGGCCTCGACGAACTCGTCCCAGGTCCACGGATCATCCATGGTGGGCGGTTCCACGCCGCGCTCGGCCAGGATATCGGTGTTGACGAAGAGCGAGATGGCGGTGACCCACAGCGGCCAGGCCCACACCTTGCCGTCCACGGTGGCCACCTGGAAGGCGCTCTCGTAGAAGTCGCTTTTGGCCTCGTCGCTCAGATAGGGCGTGATCTCGGAGAGAATGCCCTGCTTGGCGTAGCGCGGCAGGTTGGGGCTGGTGACGCGGAAGACGTTGATGTCGGTGCCGGCTGCCAGCGCGGCCTCCAGCTTGGTGTCCCCTTCCGCGGTCCAGGGAATGCCGACGATCTGCACGTCGATGTCGGGGTTGTCGGCCTCGAACTTGGCCACGGCGGCGTCGGTGTTGATGGAACCGGCGTCGGTGCCCCCTTCGACGTAGCCGCGCTGGTAGAAGATGATGGAGGTCTGCTCGGCTGGCGCGGCCGGCGCCTCGGTGGCGGGCGCTTCGGCGGCTGGGGCCTCAGTGGCTGGCGCTTCGGCGGCGGGAGCTTCGGCGGCCGGGGCCTGAGTTGGGGCCGGCGCGGCCGGCGCGGCGCAGGCGCTTACCAGAAAGCTGGCGATGAGCACAAGGCTCAGCAGGACAGAAAGGCGTTTCATCGTTTGATCTCCTCCTGTGGCGATCGTGAAAACGGTTGAACGGACATCGGTTGACAGTGCTTCTGTGCGGCGCAGCCGCACCTTCGGTCTTCGTGCAATAGGCCTCCTTTCACATGGGTAGAGACAGGTCGGGTAACTGTTCAGCCAGCGGGTGCGAACACGTTGATTGAGTAGGCCGCCGTATCGAAATCAACGTGTTCGCACCCGCCGGCGGGCCAAAATCGACCGCGTCATGCGGCGACCGGCTCCAACCCGGGCAGATAATCCAGCCGCCGCACCCAGCCGCCGGGCGGCAACATGAGGGCCGTCGCCTTGGCGAAGCCGCCCAAACAGCCGCGCACGGTGCCCAGGGCGTCGTAGTAGTCCAGGTAGCGGAAGGTGGACACGCCGCCGCGCATCAGCGCGTGGCTGCGCAGCACGGCCAGGTAATCCTCCCAGACCGCGCTGACGTCGAGGAAGATGTCTGCCCGCCAGCCGTCCATGTCCTCCCAGTTCTCCGGGAAGTAGATTTGGCGCACAGGGTGGGCTGGCCAGGCGCGCTGCACCGAGGGCAGGACGGCGTAGAAGATGGCCTCGCGCACGATGTCGTGGGTCGCGACGTGATCCTTGTGGATGCTGCCCTTCCAGTGGGTCAGGATGGTGGTGGGCCGGTGTTGGCGGATCAGGTCGCACACTGCCAGCTTGACGGCCTGATCGACAGGCAGGTCGCCGTCCTGATAGGGCAGCCAGACCGCGGCCGCGCCCATCAGACGCGCCGATTCCTGCACCTCCTGCTGGCGCTGTTGGGCGTAGACCGCCGGCGGCAGCGTCGGGTGGCCCGCCTCGCCCAGGGTCATGTGGACGATGGTGGCGCGGTGGCCGGCGCGCGTGTGCTTCAGCACGACCGCGCCGGCCATGTTTTCGGCGTCGCCGGCGTGGGCGCCGATGACCATCAGGTGGCCGGGGGGAGGGGTTGGGTTTGACATAAGGCTTCTGGGCGGGCTCGGTCGGAGACCGGCCCGAGCGGTGGGCGGCGGCGGGCACGGTCGGAGACCGGCCCGAGCGATGAGCTCGGAGGAACTCAGGCGATGGTGCGCTCCAGGATGGCGAACTGGCGCACCTGGCGGAAGCCGGCCTGGCGATAGACGCGGGCGGCGTTGCTGCCGGTCCACAGGAACCAGGCGCAGTGGAAGCCCTTGGCCAGCATGGCGTCCAGGCAGCGAAAAAGGAGCAGCCGGCCGATGCCCTGGCCGCGCTGGGCCGGGTCGACGCCGAAGGGGCCGAAGCGCTCGCGCCGCTGCTGGCAATAGCCCACGATCTCCTGGCCACGCGTCGCGACCAGAAAGCAGATCTCGTCGGAGCCGGGGCCGAAGCATTGCAGTAGGTAGTCCTGGGCGAAGCGGAACCAGTCCCAGCCGAAATGCTGGACGATGAACGGCATCAGGGCCGGCAGGTCGGCCGCCTGCACCGGCCGGACGACGATCCCTTGCTGCGCCAGCGCCGCTTCCAGTGCAGCTACCTCAGCCGGAACCTGAAAGCCGGTCAGGTCGGCCTGCATCGAAATCGGCTGCGAAATCACCTGCCAGCCGCTGCCTTGCAGAAAGGCCAGCGCGGCCGGGTAGGCATCGACGTCGACGCCCGGCGTGAAATAGTTGGGCGTGTAGGGCGAGATCAACACGCGGCGCCGGCCCTGGCCAGCGAATCGCTCCAGCGCGGCATCGAACAGGCGCCGGCCGACGCCCTGCCGGCGCCGCTGGCTGTCCACGCCAAAGGCTGTGATCCACGCCAGCTCCGGCTCCAGCCCTTGCCGGAACTGCGGAACCTGGCGGGCGATGGAGAGCAGGAAGCCGGCCAACCGGCCCCCGACCTCGGCCAGCAGCAGGCCCGCCGGGTCGAAGTTGGCGTCCAGCAGCACCTGGCAGCGAAAGCGCGCCGCGTCGATGCGGTCGTGGATCAGCGTTGCGTTCCACAGCGCCAGCAGCGCGGCCTCGTCGGCGCCGCGGTAGGGGCGAATCGTGACGTGCTCAGCCATAGAGCAGATACCGTTGGCGCATCTCGGCGAAGCTGGCCAGCTCCGCGGCCCAATCCGCTGCCAGCGCCGCCGCGGATTGGCCGGCGCTCAGGCCCTCGCGCAACGTCGGGCCGCCGGCCAGCAGGTCGAAATGCGGGGGGTGGCCTTCCCAACTGGTGGGCAGGAAGTGGAACTGGTCGGGGGCCTGGGCGCGGCAGTGTTCGATGACGGCCAAGCCGGTCTCCACCGCGCGCAGCCGTCGCCGGTCGGTGACGTGCAGTTGGACCCCCTGGCAGAGCCGGCCGGCCTGCTTGCTGGCCGAAGGCTCGAAGTAAACCGGGCGGAAGCGCACGCCGGGCAGCTCCAGGCCGTTCAACGCCCGCGCCAGCCGGTAGCCATCCAGCCAGGGCGCGCCGCAGACCTCGAAGGGCAAGGCCGTGCCGCGGCCCTCGCTCAGGTTGCAGCCCTCGAGGAAGCACTGGCCGGGATAGACGGTCGCAGTGCTGAGGTGGGGCATGGCCGGCGAGGTGGGCGCCCACGGCAGCCCCGTCTCGTCGAACCACTGCTCACGCCGCCAGCCCTGCATGGCCACCACCGTCAGCTCGACGTCGATGGCGTGCTCGGCGCAGAAGGCGCGGGCCAGCTCGCCCAGGGTCATGGCGTGGCGGATGGGGATCGGCGCCACGCCGATGAAGGATTCGTAGCCCGGCTGCACCAGCGGCCCTTCCAGGGTCAGGCCGTCGATGGGGTTGGGTCGGTCCAGCAGGATGACGGGACAGCCAGCCCGGGCTGCGCCGCGCAGCAGGTGGAAAAGCGTGCTGAGATAGGTGTAGAAGCGCACGCCGACATCCTGCATGTCGAAGACCAGGAGGTCCACATCGGCCAGCATGGCGGCTGTCGGCTCCTTGACGGGGCCGTAGAGACTGAAGACCGGCAGGCCGGTGCGGGGGTCCAGCGCGTCGGCCACGGCCAGGCCGTCGGCCGCGGCCCCGCCGAAGCCATGTTCCGGGCCAAACAGGGCGGTCAGACGAACGCCGGCGCGCAGCAAAGCATCGACGCAGGAGGTCAGATCGGGCAGCACGGCCGCGGGCTGCGTCGCCAGCCCGACGCGCCGGTTCTGCACCAGGTGCAGCTTCTCTTGCAACAGAATCTGAAGACCGGTTTTGACGTTCATGGGCCGTTTCTGGCGTTTCCTGTCATCAGCGAGGGGGCGGCAACGGTCAGCAGCGAGCGAAACTTGTAGCGGTCGCTGCGGTAGGTGGAGTGGACGTACTCGATGGGCTGGCCCAGGCTGTCGCGGGTCAGTCGTTGCATGCGCAGGACGGCCGCGGGCAGGGTCAGCTCCAGCAGCTCGGCCTCGCGCGGCGCGGCCAGGGCGGCCTCGATGACCTGATCGGCCTGGGCGGGCTGGATGTCGTAGTCGCTGCGCAATACCTGGTAGAGGGATTCGACGCTGAAGTCGTGCTGCAAGAGGCCGGGACAGAGCGCCAGGGGCAGGTTGGTGGTCTCGATGGCCATGGGCACGCCGTCGGCCATGCGCAGGCGGGAAAGCATCCACACGGGCGAGCCGACAGCCACCTGCAAGGCGGCGGCCACCTCCGCCGAGGCTGCCATCTCGCGCGCCTCCAGAACCCGGCTGGCGGACTGGCCTCCGCGGCTGCGCACTTCCTGGCTGAAGCTGGTGAGGGTGCGCAGTTGCTGGTCGAACTTCGGCGCGGCGACGAAGGTGCCTTTGCCCACGCGGGCGTAGATGACGCCGTCGCGCGCCAGATCCAACAGCGCCTGGCGAACGGTCATGCGGCTGACATCGAACTGCTGGGTGAGTTCCCGCTCGGAGGGCAAGCGGTCGTGGGGACGGTAACGGCCGGAGTGGAGTTCTTCCAGCAGCGCTTCTTTGACCTGCATATAGAGCGGGTTGGGGGCTTCGCGTTGCAGCGGCGTCATTGCCTCTCCTGAGCTGGTATAGATCGGTCTAGACCACTTTGCTTAGTCTAACACTTCCCCGAGTCCTTGTCAAGGATGAATTCGGGCAGCAGCGATGCCAAACATGACCCGGAGTCGAGCCTTTAGGCGCGTCGGCGCGCATGAGTCGCATGGGCCAGACCCGGCTGAAGCCTCGACTCCGCGCTGTGGTGGAATCTTGTGGGGGACGCGGATGAACGCGGATGGACGCAGATCGGAGGGGATCTGAGGGGATCGGAGGCGGATTGGAGGGGAGGGGGTGCAGGGGTTTCGGCTATGACGGTTGTCAGCCCGGAGTCGAGCCTTTAGGCGGGTCAGCGCGCATGAGTCGCATGGGCCAGACCCGGCTGAAGCCTCGACTCCGCGCTGTGGTGGAATCTTGTGGGGGACGCGGATGAACGCGGATGGACGCAGATCGGAGGGGATCGGAGGGGATCGGAGGC
>Ga0209096_1001045_pt1 | contig 32608 bp, 16 predicted proteins | sample AD_UKC034_MetaG_FD_184407 | JGI IMG/M metagenome (GOLD analysis project Ga0209096, IMG submission 184407) | Active sludge microbial communities of municipal wastewater-treating anaerobic digesters from USA - AD_UKC034_MetaG (SPAdes) (version 2) | ecosystem: Engineered > Bioreactor > Anaerobic >...
AAACGCCGCCAGTTGCTCGCCCAACTCTTCCTGACCATCGCCTCGGACCTCGTCCCTCATCGCCCCGGCCGCCGCGAACCCCGCGCCGTCAAACGCCGCCCCAAACCCTACCCCCGTCTGACCTGTCACCGTCACCGCTTTCGCGAAATCCAACACCAAAACCGCTACTACATTCCCGCCAAACTACGGCCCGCACATCCAAAATACCTGGGCCTTAACTAAGCGCCATTCGGCTCTGACCCCATTGCTTCCACGACAGACTCACCTCGCGATGCCTACTGCACTTTCGGTTCGCGCACTTCCAGGGGCGGGCGCCGGTGGGTTTGGTCCTCGGGAACGAATTCGATGCGCATGCCCCAGCCTGCATAGGTGGTCAGGAGGCGTCCGAAGTCCTCGATGCACAGTTCCCGATCGTCGATTTGAATCACCGCCTGCCTGTGCTCGTCATCGTTGATGGTGCACCGCAACACCGTACCGCGCGGAGTCCACTGTTCGCTCCGGGCGTGGTATTCGATCTGGGGCGAGCCGAGCGGGACTTCCACCGCCACGTGCTTGTACTCGGCGGCGAGCTTGGCCTGGGCGCGAAGAGTCTCATTGAACAAGTCGACGATCTCCTCATCGCTCATGTCCACGATCTGCGGTCCGATGCGGAGGTGCGTCGTTGGCACGCCCGCCTCCTTGTATTCGATGATGGCCGTATCGCCGTCCCGGGTGAGCTTCACCTCGTCCAGTCTCACAATATACTGTTGCTTGCGTTTCATCGGCTTGGGCAGATACACGGCCGCCCCCTTCGAAGTCAACGTCGTTCCCCGGTCGGTGGAGCATCGCCGAGGATACACTCCCTCCGTCGGGTGGCAGGACTCCCGGCTGCGAATGTCCCCTCTTTGAGGAGCATTCCGCTAGTGTCCGGCGGTCGTCTCGACGGTCACACGATAGAACTGCGTCCCCGACGCCGTTGCATTGGTGTGTCTCAATTCCAAGAGACCGCCCGTGCCAAGCAGGCTGGCGGTGCTCCCAGCGGTCGTCCAGGCCGCATCTCCGAGGTCAGTCTTGGAAAGGAGCGTGTACAGGCGGTTGGTGACAGAATCGACTCCGATTCGACAGACGGGGCCCGGCTGAATCGAAGCGATCCGGAACCAGGATGTGCCGTCGTTTGGGTCGGTGCCGGCGATGGATTCGGCGAGGTTGGCCACGCCATCGCCATCGCTATCGATAGCGGCGTCGCCTGCATCGCTTGGTTTCAGGCGATGCCAGAGCTCCCACCAGTCGGGCATGCCGTCGAGGTCGGTGTCGTCCAGGGCAAGAGCGGCCAACGCATCGATACGGCCCCAGCCAAAGGTGGGATTGGGGGTGGCCGTGCCGGGGACATCACCGCAGGTCTGGGTGCTTGTCAGCCGCACCGCAGTCTGCTCGATGATCCGCTCGATGCCATCGACCTGGCCACGCAGTTCCGGATGAGCGGAAATCAGCAAGGCGACCAACCCGGCCACATGAGGTGCCGCCATGCTGGTACCGCTCATCTGGCGATAGCCGCCGTTGGCGTAGCTCGAGAAGATCGAGACGCCGGGGGCGGAGACGTCCGGTTTGAGGCGGTTGCTGCCGTCCACGGTGACCGGCCCGCGACTGCTGTCTTGGGCGATGGTGTCGCTGCTGCTGGTGGAGGCCACGGTCAAACTGGCGTCGTAGATCGCGATCGGATCGCGGACGGAGCCGCAGCCCGGCCCCGCATTCCCTGCGCCGGCCACGACGACAATCCCAGCCGCGCGGACGTTCTCCACGATCGTCTGCAGGATCGAAGGGTAGCTGCACCCCTCGGAGGTCGAGCAGACCCAGGAATTGTTGATGACATCCGGCGCTTTCGTCGGGTCCGGATTCGCGCCGTTGAGGTCTGTGGGGGCCAGGAACCATTGGAAACACTCGGTGTAGCTGGCAGGGGTGCCCCAGCCGTTCTCCATGTTACGGCATCCGATCCATCGCGCGCCGGGAGCCATCCCGATCTGATGGCTGACGCCGTCGTCGCCCACCATGATCCCCATGGTGTGGGTGCCGTGGCCCCAGTCATCGCAGGGCGCGGCGAGGTTGTAGCCACAGGGGTTCTCCGAGGTGTTGTTACTGGCACGGCTGTGGATGGCATCGTGCCAGTTGTAGTTGTGGTCCGCTGTGGCGCCGTCCCATCCCCGGTATTGCCGGATCAAGGCCGGGTGGTCCCAACGATAGCCGGTGTCCTGACCGGCAACCACCACCCCCTGACCCGAATACCCCAGCGACCATGCCGCCGGTGCGTTGACCAATACGAGGTTCCAGGTCGGGCTTGACGAAGCGCCCAGCGGCATCGCCGCACGGTTCCGGTCTGAGACGGGGACGGGCCCATTAGCTCGCAGGCAAGCCACTTCGTCGCGCTCCGCCAGGAGCCGCACGGTCGCCTGGTCACCGCGCACCCACAAGGCGTTGGCGATCCAAAAGGAACGGTGCTCGACTCCGTGGGCCCGGAGCGCCTCCAACAGCGGGGCCTGGGTTTCCTGCGCGGTCTCGATCAGGCGTCGAAATACAAACGCGCCCTTCTCCAGCTTGGTGCGCAGGCGCGCTGCGCCTCGCACATCAGCCTGGGCACCGAGGAACACCATGACCTCCGTCGGACCGCGGGTCGCGTCCTCGAGCACTGCCGGCTCGATCTTCCGCTCTGCGACTTGCGGGCTCACGGCGGCGTCAGCCGCCCGTAGTACGAGCGGCAAGACGAGGGCGCCGATCTCGATCAGGAGTCTTGAGGTGCTGCGCGGAGGTTGCCGCAGGGTTGCCGCAGGATCCTTGGCGGTCAGCCACGCCATTCGCGAATGAACGATCCTCATGAGTTCCTCTGTGTCGCCAGCGTGTACGCGGAGACCCGGTCTGTGTCAAACGAGATCCGGATGAGGCGGCGGTTTCGCCAGGCGGGGTGGATCGGCGGTGGTCGAGGGCAGGTGACCCCCTCCGGACCCGGTCGAGTCCTGCAGTGCTGACGGCGCCGTCTCTCGGCGTTGGGGCGGAGCCCCGCGTTGCGCGTCCGCGGGGTCCGGGTTCACTCGGGGAGTCGGAGCTGGAAGAAGCCCTGGAGGGGATGCACAATGGGGTCAGAGCCGAATGGCGCTTAGTTAAGGCCCAAGGTCTGGCCCGACGTGTCATGCTCGAAGCCGCCCGCCGCGATCGCGTGCCGCCCGATCGCTTGAGCTTTGCCGGCACCCTCGCCGCCTGTCGTTGCTGCGGTCAGGCCCTCCTGCAAACCCGCTCCGAATCCAAACGCCGCCCCAAACCCTACCCCCGTCTGTATGGAGTTCGACTTCTCGTTCGTTGTGCGAAATCAATAAGCCGGGAACACGGTGCGATAGAAACGGGGCGAACCGGATTCCAGTGCTTCGCTGAATTCTGTCACCCCAACGCCCAGACCTTGGTCCGTGATGGGCAGCGTGGGGTTCGTCCGCTTCTGCCACGGGCCGGTGACGGCGGAGGCGGATTGGAAAGTGAAGGTGACGCCCGGTTGACCGGTGACCTGAACGACGATCTCGCTGCCCGCCGTGCGGACGTCCGAGAAGAAGCTCCAAGCCGAGAGCCGAAAGACGTTGCCGACGCCGGTACTGCCGCCTTCCGACGCCGTACCGTAAAGCGCGCCGTCAGGACTGAAAGCAAGGGTTCCGCGCGGCTCAGCGCCGTCGTCGCCGTTGAAGGACCAGAGGGTGGTGATGATCCCGTTCGTGGTCACGCGGTACACCTGGCCGGCACCACAGGAAATCACGCGCGATGTCCATGAACCAGTCTCGTCGGACCAGATGTCCTGTTCGACCGTTCCCCCAGAAACAGCGTAGAAAGCGCCGTCGAACCCCAAGGTGAGTCTTGTCCGGGGAAGGCCGGCACCACCAGCACAATTGAACGAGGCCAAAGGCGTGAACACGCCGTTCGTGGTGAGGCGGAAGAACGTCCCGTAGCCGGCCGCACCGCCACCGGAAGTCGTGCCATAGAGCGCGCCGTCAGGCCCGACCGTCAAGCCAGCGCGGGGGTCCAAGCCGTCGGTGCCATTGAACGCGACCAGCGTTTCCAAAACCCCGTCCCTATCTACCCGAAACAGCGTGCCCTGGTAGGAAGGCCCCTTGAGGGAAGTTGTGCCGTAGAACCAGCCGTTGCTGGCGAGCGTCAGGCCCCCGTATGGGTGGGCGCCGTTGGTGCCGACAAACGAAACCAGCGAGGTCGGATGACCGTCTGTGCCCACGCGGAAGATCGTGCCGAGATTGCTGCTGCCGCCATTCAAGGTAGTGCCGTAGAAATCGCCGTCCGGGCCGAGTGCGAGCGGGGCGAGAGGATTCGCACCGTTGGTGCCGGCGAACGAGGCCAGTGATTTCAGTTCGCCGTTGGTCTTCAGCCGGAACACCGTGCCCAGCCCATTGCTTCCGCCATTCTCCGTCGTGCCGTAGAAGGCGTTGTCCGGGCCAAGCAACAGGTCGGCCTTGGGGTTCGCGCCGTTCGTGCCGGAGAACGAGGCCAAGTTCGTGAACGTGCCGTCGGTCATGATTCGGAAGGCCGTCCCCACCCCATTGCTTCCGCCTTGCTCAGTCGTGCCGTAGAACGCGCCATCCGGCCCGAGCGTCAGTCCGGCGACGGAATGAGTGCCATTCGTGTAGTCCATCGAGACGACCGCCTCAATCCCACCACCAAGGGTGAAGCGGAAGACCTGGCCCTGACCGCACGTATGCCTGTAATGGTCCCACGTCCCGTATTCTCCGCTGTAACCCATGCGTGTACTCGAACCCCCTGACACCCCGTAGAATCTCCCGTCAAGGCCCTCGGTCAATGCGGCTTTGGGGAACTGACCATTCGCGGACGTGAAGGAGGGGAGATTCGTAAGGTCACCGCTCTTGGTCACACGAAACAACGTGCCGGGACCATTCGGGCTCCAGGTTTCGGGGAGCGCAGGCCAAGGGAAGAGCTCGGTTGCTACGGTGGTGCCATAAAGCGACCCGTCACTGCCCAAGGTTATGCTCGTGCGCGGCCCGGCACCGTTGGTGCCCGTGAATGAGGCGAGCAGTCTCAATTGCCCGTTGGTGGAAACCTCGAACACAACGCCAGCACCAGGCAGTGCCGGCCAGGACACGAAGCCAGCGCCGCCGAATTCGGTTGTGCCGTAGAGCAGCCCGCTTTCCTCGTCCAGCGTCAGACTTGCAACCGGGCGCGCCCCGTTCGTCCCGCTGAAGGACAGCAGCGTCGTGAGCTTGCCGTCGGGAGTCACGCTAAACACCGTGCCGAGATCATCGCTGCCGCCCCTCTGGGTCGTGCCATAGAAGACCCCATTGCTGGCCAAGGTCAGCCCGGCTTGTGGAGAGGCCCCGTTGGTGCCCGCGAAGGACGCCAGGTTGGTCAGTGTGCCGCCGGTCGTAACCCGGAAGACCGTGCCCTCATGGTGGTCGCCGCCGCCAGAAGTCGTGCCGTAGAGGGCGCCATCAGGACCAAACACCAGCGCCCCGAGCGGCGCGGCTCCATTCGTGCCGTCGAAGGATGCGAGAGCGGTCAGCGCTCCGTTCGTGGATAGCTTGAACACCGTGCCCAAGCCCCATGCGCCCTCTGCCCCTCCTCGCTCAGTTGTGCCATAGATCGTCCCGTCGCCGGTGAATGTCACGGCCGCGTGCGGCCCAGCCCCATTGGTGCCGGCGAACTCCGCCAGCGTGGTCAGGATTCCGTTGGTCGTGACCCGGAAGATCGTCCCGTGATCGAGGCGACCGCCCTGGACTGTCGTTCCGTAGAACGCGCCGTCGGGGCCCCGTACCAGGGCGGCGTCCGGGTCCGCCGGCCCGTGCGGGAAGCCGTAGAGTTCATCGAAGACCGCAGCTCTGGCCCCGTCGGCAGCGGTCAGACGAACGAGAAGGAGGACGCCGACGAGCAGAGGGGAGGTTGATCGTTTCATGGGATGGTCCGTTTCGCCGGTTGCCACTTCGATCGGTAGCTCTTGGTCAACACGACAAGTGCCGCGTGGAATCGAGGATATCGAGAGCGAGCCTCTGCGCCGGCCGAGGCAGAGTCAAGCCGATAGCCGGACACCTCCGACCGGAAGTCCGAGGATGTAGTGCAGTCCGCCCAGGAAGCCGCTGTGATCGTGCTGGTCTAATGAGTCTTCACACCCGCCGTCTCCAGCTCGGCAAGGTGTTGGAGCAGGATGCGGCGAACCTCACGGATGGTGTCCGGTTTGTCTTGGCAGGAGTGGGCACTTCTCACCACCAGCTCGGATTCGATGCAGTCCAGATGGGCGCTCTTGCAGGCCACAACCCCGTCGCGATGGTCGTCATCCGTCGGATCAAGCGCCGGGATTACTGAAAGAGCCTGAGGAGAAGGGGTCAGACTATAACAACAGCTTGAGATTGGGAGAGGACACGGGGGAAACCCGGCAAGAGTTCTAGCGAGGCGCCGCCTCAGACCCAGTCGAGTCCTCAGGTTCATGAAGACCCTGCTGTGCCTGCCCATTCTCTCTTTCGCGCCTCGCTAATGTAGAGTCCTCGGAGGCGGGGGGGCGGGTTTGGAACGGCAGGGACCAAACTTGACCTAATCGCAACGACTTTCACAAGTCGAGGACTCTAGCGAGGCGCCGCCTCAGACCTAACGAAGTCCGCGATCCCATGCAGCCTTCCTGCCTCTTCAGACCCTCTCTCCCGCGCCTCGCTAGACGATCTCCTCCTTGACCGCGTCCCACCTCACGACGCGTTGTCGGTGATAAGACTCGACGGACATCAGGTAGGTGGCGGTTTCGACAAAGGCCTCGTGCGTCGAGCACTTGGGGGTGCCGCGGCTGCGGACGCAGTCGAAGAAATCGACGATGTGGTTTGGCTGGTTGGGCGTTTTACCGCGTTCGTACCCGGCGGGCAGGTCCTTGCGCCGGGCGTAGCCTTCGGGGTGAACCGTGAAACTGCCGACATTTTGGGCAATGTCGTCAAACCGCAGGGTGGCCTCCTTGCCGCAGACCTCGACCGGTTGGCCCGCATTCGTGTTCATGCTGCCGGTGAAGGTCACCGTGCGCCCCAGCTTCTCGAACTGATACGTTGCCACCCAGGTATCCGGCACGTCGCGGTCGTCCTGAAGCAGCGCATTGAGGCCGGCACACTGGCAGGCATCCGGAATGCCGTGACCGAGCAGGTACTGAACGAAATCCAGCTCGTGCGACAGCAGATCGCCCGCTTGACCGGTGCCGTAAGCCCAGTAGCAGCGCCAATGCCAGAAATGCCGTTCGTTCCAGGGGATTCTCGGAGCGGAGCCGAGCCAGAGGTCCCAGTTGACCTCTTTGACCACCTGGGCGGGGTCAGGGCGTTGCCACTGCCCGTAGTAGCCGTACCACCGCCACATTGGATGGTCCGGAGCACTGCTCATGAAGCGTCCCGTGCGCACCAGTGTAACCGGGCCCAGCAGGCCCTGCGCGATGAGTTCCTTGGCCTGCAGCGCAGCGGTGCTCTGACGGCCCTGGTGCCCCAATTGAAACACCACCCGGCTCTGTTGCAGCGCGTCACGCATCCGCTTCGCCTCCGGCAGGGTGTGGGCGAAACCCTTCTCGCAGTAAATGTCCTTCCCGGCTTTGACGGCATCGAGCACCATCGGGCAATGCCAGTGGTCCGGCGTGGCAATCACCACCGCGTCCACGTTTCGGTCCGCGAGCAGTTCGCGGTAATCCACGTAGGCCTTGACCGCCGGGTTCCGGCTGCGGTCGATCCCCTTCTGCCGGTGCGGGCCGTAAACGTCGCACACGGCGACGACCTTCACGCCCGGCAAGGGCGCAACGGCGTTGAGGAGATCCCCGCCGCGCGTGCCCAGGCCAATGCAGCCGACGCCGATGGCGTTGTTGGGCGACTGCGCCGAGAGCAGGACCGGGGAGAGGGCGGACGTCGCCACGAGCGTCGTGGTGGTTACGCTGGTGTGGCGCAGAAACTGACGGCGGGTGAGGCAAGTCGAGGCGCGCATGGCGGTGGGGTGTCCTGGGGGTGAGGTATTCATCGGTGTTTGAGCATCGAATCTGGTCGAAAACGATGATGGACGCAAGGGCTGATCGGCCGCCCGGATCCTCGCCTAGCGCCTTGAGCCGCCCAGTCCGGGGCTTTCGCGGATTGGGAAGCCCGCCTTGCCGGCGCGATCATTCTCCATGGAAGGGCAAACGATAGCACTCTCTTGAAGAGGGATGAGGGGTCACATCTCACAATTAAACAATTGACGAGCAATCCGGGGGCGGTAGGCTGGGCTCATGGCACGGCCTTTGTGACCCCAGCCAGCTCTCGCCTTGGTCTCGCTCACTGCCCGCGCACGCGGAGGAACACGTTGCCGGGGCCGATCGGAATCCGCATCGAGGTCGCGTGTAACGGCTCCCCCACGTTCTCCCACGTAGGGGTGGGACCCAGGGTGGTGGTCTGCTGCACTTGATAGGGACCCTGCCCGCCCGTCCAGTCCAGGACGACTTCGGAACCGTCCCGCACGAGGCTGAGGGAAAGGTTCAGTCTGTCGTCGGGTGAACCGAGCAAGGTCATGCCAAAGACGTCGTCGCTGCTGGTTCCGTACTGATGCACTTCGACCGCCACGACATTGTCTCCGGTCACCAGGCTGTCGGGGGAGAACACGAGCACCAGGGCCTGGCCTTCCGGAGAAGCGCTATGCGGCTGGGTGTCGAACAGGACGGGATAAGCGCTGATGAGGTGACGTCCGACTTCAACGCCATTCAGGTAGAACACCGCTCCGTCGTCTATGAAGCTGGTGCCCGTGAGCACGGCACCCCGGGGGCCATACGGCCATTGAAAGTGCGCCCGATAATAAACCGTCGTCGGACCCGCAGGACTCGACCCGGTTGAGGGAATAAAGGTATTGAAGGGATACTGATACTGGCCCGGGTTCGTTTCATATCCGAACAGCCCAACGCCTGTGGGCCAGCCACTGTCGTCAAAGCCCGGCGCCCGCCAGGCCGTTCCCTGGTCGCCCTGATCCCAATACCGCCACGGAGAGTTGGTGATGTGGAGCAATTCCTCCCATACCGTCACCGTGAGGGTCGCCACCGCGCTGGTGACGCTACCGTGGGCGTTGGTGACCACCAGAAAGTAGCCGCCCGCGTCGCACCTCAGGACATTGCTCAAGCTCAAGGTGGGCGTCAACGCGCCGGTGATGTGGGGCCCGTCCACCAGCGCGACGCCGTCCTTGTACCATTGGCAGCTCAGAGGTTCGGTCCCCTCCGCGATCACGTCGAAGGTTACGCTCTGGCCGGCATCCGCAATTTGGCTGAAGGGTGGGACCAAGATAACCGGATCAGTCACCGTGAGGATTGCCACCACACTGGTGACACTGCCCTGGGTGTTGGTGACCACGACATGGTAGCCGCCCGCGTCGCTTCCGAGCACCGCGCTCAAGATCAAAGTGGGTGTCAGCGCGCCCGCGATGTTCGGTCCGTCCGCCAGCGGGACGCCGTCCTTGTACCATTGACAGCTTAGCGGCTCCGTCCCCCCGGCGGTCACTCTGAGAGTCACGCTCGCCCCCGCATACGCCGTTTGGCTGACGGGTTGCCCGGTGATGGCGGGGTCAATGACCGTGAGGGTCGCCACCGCGCTGGTCACGCTACCGTGGGCGTTGGTGACCACCACGTGGTAGCCGCCTTCGTCGCTCTTGAGCACGGTGCTCAGAATCAAGGTGGGCGTCAACGCGCCGGTGATGTGGGGCCCGTCCACCAGCGCGACGCCGTCCTTGTACCATTGGCAGCTCAGAGGTTCGCTGCCGCCAACATAGGCGTTGAACCAGGCGGTGGTGCTGGCATCGTTGGTGCGGCTGGTGGGCTGGGTGCGCATGACTGGCGTACCGATTGACGCTTCCACAAACCAGCTCGAGCCGCTGTATTGCCCACTGGTGACATGGCCTCGGGCGCGAATGGTGCCGCCGGACGGCAGCGAAAGGCCGGTTCGTTCCCAGCCACCAGGGATGCGCGTGCCGGCGCCCAAATCGGTCCAGGCGGTGCCGTCCGGCGAGTGCGCGAAGCTGGTGCGCCAAACCTCGGGGCCGGTGCCGCCACGCAGCCAGGTGATGGTCGAAGCGTCGGCGGTCAGGCTTTCGGTGGCCGGGCCGGCGTTGTTCAACCGGCCAATCCGGCTGCGCGGCTGGCCGCCCAACGTCATGAACATGCCGCCCACCAGAATCTTGCCGTCGGCCTGCACCGCCAGCGATAACACCGTGCCGACCGCCCCGGGATCAAACGCTGCGTCCAGCGTTCCGTCGGCATTGAGCCGGGCAATCCGGCTGCGCGGCTGGCCGCCCAGCGTGGTGAAGCCGCCGCCCACCAGAATCTTGCCGTCGGCCTGCACCGCCAGGGTAGACAGACTACTAACGAATCCGGGATCAAAGCCCAGGTCCGGCGTTCCGTCGGCATTGAGCCGGCCAATCCGCCAGCGCGGCTGGCCGCCCAGCGTGCTGAACGAGCCGCCCACCAGGATTTTGCCGTCGGCCTGCACCGCCAGCAAAGTCACCGTGCTGTCCGCCCCCGGATCAAATCCCGTATCCAGTGTCCCGTCGGCGTTGAGCCGTCCAATGTGGTTGCGCGGCTGGCCGCCCAACGTCATGAACAAGCCGCCCACCAGAATTTTGCCGTCGGCCTGTACCGCCAGCGAACGCACACTGCTGCCCGCGCCGGGATCAAATCCCGTATCCAGCGTCCCGTCGGCATTGAGCCGGCCCAGGTAATCGCGCGGCTGGCCGCCCAGCGTGGTGAAGTCGCCGCCCACCAGAATTTTGCCGTCGGCCTGTACCGCCAGCGAACGCACACTGCTGCCCGCGCCGGGATCAAAGCCCGCGTCCAGCGTCCCGTCGGCATTGAGCCGGCCCAGGTAATCGCGCGGCTGGCCGCCCAGCGTGGTGAAGCCGCCGCCCACCAGAATCTTGCCGTCGGCCTGCACTGCGAGGGAAAGCACACTGCTGTCCGCGCCCGGATCAAATCCCGTGTCCAGCGTGCCGTTGGCGAGGAGCCGGCCCATGTGGTTGCGCGGCTGCCCTGCCAGCGTGGTGAAGCCCCCGCCCACCAAAATCCTGCCGTCAGGCTGAATCGCCAGGGAGTCCACCGTGCCGCTCGATCCCGGATCAAATCCCGCATCGACCGTGGCCAGGTTGATCGTGAGCAGGGCCGGTGCGCTGGTCACGCTGCCATACTGGTTGTTGACGACCACGGTGTACACGCCGGCATCGGTGCCCTGGAGATTGTCGAGCGTGAGGGAAGCGCCGGTGCCCTGAGCCACTGCCGCTCCGTCCTTCCACCACTGGTAGGCCAGGGGCTCGGTTCCCACCGTCGTCACGCTGAAGGTCACGCTCTGGCCCAGGCTCGCCTTTTGGCTGGCGGGCTGACCGATGATGGCGGGGTCAATGACCGTCAGGCTCGCCACCCCGCTGGTCACGCTGCCCTGGGCATTGGTGACGACGACATTGTAGCCTCCCGCGTCCTGCTGAAGTACCTGGCTCAGAGTCAAGGTCGGCGTCAGCGCTCCCGCGATGTTCGGTCCGTCCTCCAGCGCGACGCCGTCTTTGTGCCATTGGTAACTCAGCGGCTCGCTGCCGGCGGCATGGACGCTGAACGAGGCAGTGGTGAAGGCATTATTGGTGCGGCTGTTGGGCTGGGCATGCAGAATCGGCGGGCCGGTCCTGGCTTCCACATACCAGCTCGAGCTGTCGTATTGCCCTCCGGTGAGGTAGCCCCGGGCGCGAATCGTGCCGCCCGGCGGCAGGGAGAGGCCGGTCCGCCGCCAGCCACCAGCGATGCGTATGCCGGCGCCCAAATCGGTCCAGGCGGTACCGTCGGGGGAGTGCGCGAAGGTGGTGCGCAAGACCTCCGGGCTGGTGCCGCCGCGGAGCCAGGTGATGGTCGAAGCATCCGCGGTCAGACTCTGCGGGGCCGGGGCGGTGGCGTTGAGCCGGCCGATTCGATTGCGCGGCTGGCCACCCAGCGTGGTGAAGTTGCCGCCCACCAGAATCTTGCCGTCGGCCTGCACCGCCAGTGAATACGGAGGGCTGCCCGGGTCATCCGTCACGAAGCCTGTATCCACCGTTCCGTCGGGATTAAGCCGGCCAAACTTCCTGCGGGGCAGGTAATACCCCAGGTAATCGAAGTCGCCGCCCACGAGAATCTTGCCGTCGGCTTGCACCGCCAGCGAATACACCGAGCCATATGTGACCCCGAACTTCCTCACCCCCGCATCAAAGGCCGCGTCCAGCGTTCCGTTGGCATGGAGCCGGCCCAGGAAGTTGCGCGGCTGGCCGCCCAGCGTGGTGAAGGTGCCGCTCACGAGAATCTTGCCGTCGGCCAGCACCGTCAGAGAAGCCACAGGATCGTTCGCGCCCGGATTAAATCCCGCATCCAACGTTCCGTCGGCATGGAGCCGGCCCAGGAAGTTGCGCGGCTGGCCGCCCAGCGTGCTGAACGAGCCGCCCACCAGGATTTTGCTGTCGGCCTGCACCGCCAGCGATAACACCGTGCCGCCCGCCCCAGGGTCAAAGCCTGTGTCCAGCGTTCCGTCGGCGTTGAGCTGGCCAATCCGGTCGCGCGGCTGGCCACCCAGCGTGGTGAAGTCGCCGCCCACCAGAATCTTGCCGTCGGGTTGCACGGCCAGCGAAGACACCTTGGTGTTGTAGAAGCCCCCGCTCGCTCCCGGATTGAATCCCGTGTCCAGCGTTCCGTCGGCCTTGAGCCTGCCAATGCAGTTGCGCGGTTGGCCACCCAGCGTGGTGAAGTCGCCGCCCACCAAGACCTTGCCGTCGGCCTGCAACGCCAGCGAATACACCGCGCCGTCCACCCCCGGATCGAAGTCGTCGGCAGTGGGGTATTGGGCGCGGGCGCTGGGCAGCGGGGCAAGGCCGAAGAGGAGGGCCACGAGCAGCAATGACGAATGGGATTGGGTCTTCATAACGGACTCACTTTCGATGCCGGAATGACATCTCCCCGCCTTGTGCCGCCCCTGACGCAGCCTGGAAGGCAGGGGCGGCCGCAGACTACAGAGATTTCGCCCCTGACGTGGCTGCGCGGGTCATTCGCCGAAGACGCGGATCAAGTGGCGCAATTCCTCGTCCACATCCTCAGGTTGAGCCACCGTCTTGGTGACTTCCGCCCGCAGGACTTCGCGACAGCGCTGCCGCAGGCGGTGAACGCTCATCTTCACGGCGCCTTCGCTCACACCAAGTTCGGTGGCCAGGTCGGCATAGGGCCGAACGGGCTCGCGGCCCCAGATGCAGTTCCTCAGCGTCTCGAAAACCCGGCCTTTGCCAGCACTTGCGTACTCATCGTGCAGGCGGGCCAGCGCGTGTTCCACCAGGGTGATGGCCCAGCGCTTCTCATAGACTTGCTCGGACGGGAGTTCGCCCGGGGGTTGGTCTGCGTACCAGTGTTCGGCGGCGGCGTCATCCCACGCCACAAAGACCAGCCCGCCGCCGCGCTTCTCCCGCTCCGATTTCCGCCATTCGCTCACGAGAAAGTGCTGGAACGATGTGAGCAGGAAAGTGCGGAACTTGCCGCGCTCCGGGCTAGCGTGAGCGACACACTTTTTGAACAGTCGGGCGAAGAACTCTTGGGTCAAATCCTGCGCTTCCACCGGCGAATAGCCGCGTCGGCGCGCGTAGGCATAGAGCGGAGGCCAGTAGGTTCGGCAGAGCGTCTCCAGCGCTTCGGAAGCCAGCGAGGTCTGAGTGTCTCCGGCGGTCACGACCGCGCTCCATTGCGTCGTGGAGAACTCTCTCCCATCTGCCACGGAGGTGACGGTGTCAGGCGTATGGGCCGAGCCCATGAACCTGCTTATGCGCTATCTTCGGCGGATTTGCACGCTCAAAAACCTGGCCTTGCGGAGCGAAGTCCCTGGGGGGCGCCGGGCAACATTCAGGAATCTGAAGAAGCCGGCCAGGACCGGGGCGGAGTCGAGCCCTTCGTCCTGCGGGTCTCAGCGGCGCTCGCTTCCAGTCCGTTGCGCCGGTCAGACTGCCTGCAATTTCTCGTGACCTCGCTCTCTGCACGGCGTAGCAATGGGTGGAGCCTCACGGCCAGGGCCTCGAAGCGGCCAATGTTGTAATGCAAACCCCGCTCCTCTGCGCCAAGTGTGGAGCCAAGCTGGTGGCGATGGGTGCCGGCTCGGGCGGGCTATGTCCCAAGTGCTTCCTGCAAGAGGGCCTGGACCAGAACTCGAGCTTCCCGCAGCCCGGCCCACCGGGCCACGCGTCGTTACCCGCAGGCGGGGAGGCGCTTCACTCCGACTCCGACCAACCGAACACCCCCTCCGACCAGGCTGCGACGCCGACATCGCTCCGGACGGGCGACCGGTGCGAATCTCCAACCATGCATGATGGCCTCACTGCGTCCATTCCTCCGGACGCCGCCTCCCGTCGAACCCTGGGAGTCGAGTCTGCAGACGCGGCGGACGCGGCGCTGGGCACGCGCATCAGTCACTACAAGCTGCTGGAGCGCGTCGGCGAAGGCGGGTGGGGGGTCGTCTATGTGGCCGAGCAGACCGAGCCGGTGCGCCGGCGTGTGGCGTTGAAGATCATCAAGCTGGGGATGGACACCAAGCAGGTGGTGGCGCGGTTCGAGGCCGAGCGGCAGGCGCTGGCGATGATGGACCATCCGAACATCGCCAAGGTGCTGGACGGCGGAAGTACCGACACCGGCCGGCCCTACTTCGTGATGGAACTGGTCCGCGGCATTCGGATCACCGACTACTGCGATCAGCACAAGCTGTCCGCCCCGGCACGCCTGGAGCTGTTCATCCAGGTGTGCCACGCCATCCAGCACGCCCACCAGAAGGGGATCATCCATCGCGACATCAAGCCGTCGAACATCCTGGTGACGCTGCACGACGGGGTGCCGGTGCCCAAGGTGATTGATTTCGGGATTGCCAAGGCGACGGAAGGGCGGCTGACGGACGCGACGGTGTACACGCAGTTGAACCAGTTCATCGGGACGCCGGTGTACATGAGTCCGGAGCAGGCGGAGATGAGCGGGCTGGACATTGATACGCGGAGCGACATCTACAGTCTGGGGGTGTTGCTTTACGAGCTGCTGACGGGGCGCACGCCGTTCAGTGCCAAGGACCTCCGGTCGCAAGGCCTCGAAGCGATGGTGAAGATGATCCGCGAGAAAGAGCCACCGCGTCCGAGCACCCGCCTGGCGACCCTCAAAGGCGAGGAACTCACGACCACCGTCGAGCGGCGCGCCACGGAAGCGCCCAAGCTTATCTCACTGCTGCGGGGCGATCTGGATTGGATCGTAATGAAGTGTCTGGAGAAGGACCGGACGCGGCGCTACGAGACGGCCAACGGCCTGGCGCACGACATCGAGCGGCATCTGAAGCACGAGCCGGTGCTGGCCCGGCCGCCGAGCCGGCTTTATCGGCTGCGCAAATCCATTCGCCGCAACCGGCTGGCCTACGCGGCGGCGGCGGCGGTGGGGGGGACGTTGGTGTTGGGCGTCGCGTTCAGCACGTGGCAGGCGGTGCGGGCGACGCGGGCGGAGGTGCTGGCGACCGAGCGGCTGCAGCAATCAGAGGCGATCACGAAGTTCATGAAGGGAGTCCTGCGGAGCCCCGACCCGGCGCGCGATGGGCGGAAGATTACGGTGGCCGACGCGCTGGACACCGCCGCGAGCAAGCTGGAAACGGAGTTGGCCGGTCAACCGGCACGTCGGGCACAGTTCCAAGCCACGTTAGGGGAAACCTACTTCGCCCTGGGACTGTACCGGGAGGCCATCATGCTGCAGGAAGAGGTGCTGAATTACTGCCGCACGAGTTCGGGCCCGGACCGCCCGGACACACTCGCGGCCATGCATAACCTGGCGAACCTCTACCATGCCGCCGGCAACGACAAGGCTCTGGCGCTGGCGGGGGAAGTGGTGACACGGCGCCGCAAGGTGCTGGGCCTCGAACACCCGGATACTCTTGCCTCAATGCTTCTTCTGGCGAATCTCTCTGCCAGCCCGATTGAGGCGTACAACCTGCGGGCACAGGCGGTGAGGGTTCGGCGCAGTGTGCTGGGGCCGGAGCACCCGGAGACGATCATGGCAATGAACTCCCTGGCCTCGTCCCAGCGTGACCTCGGCCGCTTGGACGAGGCGCTGAAGCTCTGGGACGAGGCGCTGCGGTTCAGCCGCAAAGTGCTGGGAGCAGAGCATCCCGACACACTCACGATGATGCATAACCTGGCCGAGGGCTGCGCCGCGGCGGGTCACCATGAGGAGGCCCTCAAGCTGCGGGCAGAGGTGTTGTCGCTTCGCCGCAAGGTGCTGGGTTCGCAGCACCCTGACACCATCATCGCGATGCAGGGTTTGGGCAAGTCCCACGGTGCTTGCGGCCACTGGGAGGAGGCGTTCGGCCTGCTGGAAGAGGCGCTGGCCTCAAGTGGCCGGATACCCGGTCTGGGGAACAGCTTGACCCTCAGTGTAATGAAGGATCTGGACGCGCTGATGGGGCTGTGGACACAGCGCGCACAGATGGGCACCAACGCGCTCTTCGCCTTGAGGATGGCCGCCGTGCAGCTGTGGTTGGGAAAGGAGGCTGACTACGCCGAGACCTGCCGACAGATGCTCCAATGGGCTGCCGACAAGGAAGACCCCTTCATCGCCGATCGGGCCGCCAAAATCGCCCATCTGCGACCCGCCACCGACCCCCAACTGCGGCAGACCGCACTCGCGCTGGCCCGCCGCGCCGTGGAACTTGGACAAGCGGATCCCGCACTGGTTTGGTTTCAAAAGGGCCTGGGCATGGCCGAGTACCGGAACGGCCACTATCCCGAGGCCGATCAGATGCTCAGCACGGCGGCATCGGCTGGTCCGGCGATAGTGACCACCATCGCCAACCTCTACCTCGCCATGAGCCTCTTCCAACAAGGGAAGGAGGCCGAAGCCTCCCAGCTCTTCACCGAGGTCGAGGGGACAATGTCCCCGCTGCCCGCCGATAAGCAGTGGCCTCTGATTTACGGCGACGTGAACACTCTGGCCTCATGGCTGACCTACCGGGAAGCCCGAGCGCTGCTGACCGGCACCATAGACCACTTGGCCAGTGCCTATGCCAGCGCCGGTCGCCTGGATGAGATACCGAAGCTCTTCGAGGGAGAATTGATGCGTTGGAACGCGCAGCGCCCGCAGATGTTCACCAACAAGTTCTTCGGCATGAAGCTCGCCGCTTTGCAGGTGTGGTTTGGAAAGGAAGCGGACCATACTGAGACCTGCCGACAGGTGCTCCCATGGGCTGCCAATAAGGATGGAGAGCCCGATCCCGCCGACTGGGCCGCCAAGGTTGCCAATTTGCGGCCTTCCTTGGACCCGGAACTGCGGCAGACGGCGCTCACGCTCGCCCGCCGGGCCGTGAGACTCGCAAGCACCAGTGACTTGCTCCCGTGGTATCAGATGGGCTTGGGCATGGCCGAGTATCGGAACGGCCATTATCCCGAGGCCGATCACATCCTCGGCACGGCGGCATTGCACGGTTCGGGCATCGCGGCGCGCACGGCCAACTTCTACCGCGCGATGAGTCTCTTCCGGCAAGGTCAAGAAGCCGAGGCCCGCCAGCTTTTCGACGAGACCGAGGCCAGAATGAAGCCCCTGCCCGCGGTCACGCGGTGGCCCGTGAGCGCCGGCGACCACAACGACTTGATCCTCTGGCTAGCCTATAAAGAGGCCCGCGCGCTGCTCGCGCCGCTCCAAATCTCATCGCCATGACTCCGACACACGAAGCAGTCACTCGCCCCTCAGAGGCAGGCGAAGCAGAGTGGATTCCTGACAACTCACGCGGTTGCCGCGCCCCGGCGGCTGAACAGCATTGGAAAGCGATCGACTTATGGCGAGACTGATCTTCAGCGGCGAGAAGTTCCAGGGACGGGTTTACGAGTTGACCCTGGCCACGACCACGGTGGGCCGGGGCGACCATAACACGCTCGTTCTGCACGATCCCTCGGTTTCCCACTCGCACTGTGAAATCCTCGTGTTCGGCGACGAGGTCATTGTCCGCGACCTCGGCTCGAAGAACGGCACTCTCGTGGGAGGCGTGCGCCTCCGCAGCCAACAGGGCCCGCTGCATCACCGGGAGGCAGTCAAGTTCGGCGAGGTCGAGGCCCGCCTCGAGCTGGACGAATCGCCAGACACCGACTCGGCCACTGATCTCACCGCGGTTCACGAGTATGCCCGGGTTATGCGCGAGCGGCAAGAAGGCACACTGAAGACGCCCGCCGCCGCCTCGCTCGAACTCGGCGCGGCCCCGGATGACTCGAGGGCGGATGGCACGGTCATGTTGTCTGCGCCGCCACAAGCGAGCGCGGCGGCAGAAACGGACTCGTCGGCCCAGGCCATCGCTGCAGAGCATTCGAGGTCCCGAACGCCCTGGGCACGGATTGTCGCGGTGCTGATCCTCGGCATGGGCTTGGCGCTGTGGCTGCTTTTGGTGAATCGCTGACGGCTGAGATTCGGTTCAGCTCGACGCCATGGCGCGCCTCACGGGGGAAGGAGTTCCGCGACCACCCGGTAGCAAGTGCATGCCGGCGCCACGGCGAGTTGCACGGTGAGGATGCGATGGCAGGGCGATGGGGTGAAGTGCTCACGAGCGGGTTGCCTGCGGACGTGAATTCCAGGATGTTATTGAAGCCATTGGCGTCGGGATCCGATGTCGGTGCGGAGATCTCCGGAATCGCGAGTTCTTCGGCGGTGAAGCGGGTCGTGCGCCAATCTTCAAACGTTTGTGTCGGAGGGGGAGGGGGGACGGTCAGGGACGCGCGGGTGGAGAATCCGCGCCAGGACAACGTCACCACGGCCGTGCCGGGCTGGGTGGCTTTCCACGTGCGGTTTGGCGTCACCGAGACGACCTCCGGCCGGGAGGAGACCATGGTGAACGCATCGGGCAGGACCCATCGTTCGAGACGTCTGCCATCGCTGTAGACGGCTCGCCATTGCGGTTTGACTTCCACGCCGGTCTCGAACGTCGCTGCGGCAGGGTCCACTTCCAGGCCGTCGAGCGTGGCGGAGGCCGGTGCGCGCGTGAAGATGAGGGAGGGCTGGGCGAAAACCCGCCGACCTCCGATGGTCTCGTAGGATGCGGAAACCACGAGGTCGCCGCAGAAGGCCGCGTCGATTGTGACGACGGCATTCGTCGTGTGCTCCGTGTCAGGGGTGAGCTGGAAAGCGCCGTCTCCCTCGCCGAACACCAGACCGAGCCAATGAACAGCGCCAAGCTGCGGGTAATCCGGCAATGGATCTGGAGGACGGAACCGCGGAGACCGAGGAACTCGAACAAGGCATTGGCAGGGTTGATCTGTGTGGCGACGTGAAGGAAGCCGGCCAATCGATGAGCCATTCCGGCGAGTCGGGATCTCGTCCGAGCGGCAACTCCGCGGCATGGGCGCGGAGCTCTCGCGCCCACTCGAATCGAGGATCATACGCTGCGAGGAGGATGGGGGGACGTCGCAGCCCGAAGGTACAGGGATTGCCTGCGGCCTTGCCCGTTCGCGGGTCGTGGATTTCCAGCCGGGCCTGGAGTTCAAAGACGCCGCCGGTGAACTCCAGTTCCCAGGGTTCCAGAGCTTCCAACCACAGGAAGACGGAATCCTTGCCGGGCTGAAGCTCGGCTGAAGCGCAACCGCTCTGCCAGGACTCGCCCTGGAGCACGCGCAAGCGAGGCTCGATGCGGGTGGTTCCTGCGAGGGTACCTCCCGCAACGACATGGCAATGCCACTGGACCCGGGCGGCTTCGGTGCTGTCCTGTCTCTTGCACGGATGCCGCTTGGCGGACAGCTGTAAACCGGGTGTGCTCACGACCCTGTGCGGTGCTTGCATCGGGCCGCGCTCTTACTGGAGGCGGGGTGGCGGGATGTTCTGGCCGAGTCGTTGGGCCTGCAGATGGGGCGGTTCGTAGGTGCCGTAGAAGGGGGCGTTGGCGTCCAGCCAGAGGCGGATGGTGCGGAGGTCGGCATCCGGGAGGGTCAGGTAGCGAGCGTGGCTGTCGCCTTCGAGGATGGCGGCGAGCTTGCTGCGGTCGGCGCCGATCTGGCCGGGGCGGCTGACGGTGGGCATGTGCAGCCCCAGGTACGGTTCGAGATTGGCGTAGGACTGGTTCCAGGCCAGCGTGCCGTTGCCATTCGGGTCACCGGTGAGGACGAGATCGCTGTGGTCGGGTCCCTGGGAGCCGTTGTGACAGCGGACGCAGTGCCGGTCGAGCAGGGGTTGGATGAGCCGCGGGTAGCCGAACGGGAGGGAGCCGTCCGGGCCGGGTTCGAGGGTCGAGGGCGGCCGCGCGAACGCCAGCGCCTGGCGGTAGGAGGCCCCGGTGCCCGGCGGTTCGTGGCAGCCGACGCAGCCACGGCGCTCGCCTGGTTGGAGGTAGACGATCGAGCGCATGCTCTGGACGGCGCGTCCATCGGCGTCGACGGCCTGAAAGTAGAGCGGCTTTCTCGCCGGGGCGCGGAAGCGAGCCGACCCGTCCGCTTCGACCGGGACAGTGCCCAGCAACATCCGTGCGTTGGGTCCGTAGGCGAACTGGTGGCAGATGGGCGGATCGCTTTGGTGATCGGTCCGCGATTTGGGCAGGAGCTGAAAGACGCGCAATTGGACGACGGGGCGGTTGTCTGGGAGGGGGTGGAGGCTCTGGTTGACATCGGAGAGCAGGAACTCACCGTCGTCTCCGAGGTCCGGGTCGGCGGCGTTGGGGAGGACGGGCGGGATGGGTCGGGGCGCGAGGGGGATGGGGTAGGCTGCGGAGATGCCCTGATTTCGGAAGAGCAACTCGAGGTTGCCGAACCGATCGAGGTAATAGAGGCCGGTTTCTCCTTCGTTGGCGCTGCCCGTGTACTGGCCGCTGAGGGGTTCATGGCTGAAAGCGACGAGGTAATAGTTCTCGGACAGGGGCCAAGGGCTGTAGAAATAGCTCTTGGGCCAGCCTTGCGCCTCGGGGAAGCAGACCTCGGGTGTGAGGCATTCGAGGGCTTCGGGGCGGTCCTGTCCGGTCTGGGGATCGAGGGCCACCCGTGCCGGGTCGAGGAGGCAGAGGGTGCCTCCCACGATCGAGTGATGGCCACCGGCGACGAACAGGATCTGGCTCGAGCCGGGGATGGCCTTGGCCTGGTAGCAGGCCCAGGGCAGCTTGGTGTAGTTGCCGAAGAGGACCGCGGGGCTGGTGCCGTCCGGCCGGCATGTCCAGAGGCCATGGAAGCAGGCGGCGTCGCGGTCGACGTAATCCCAACGCGTGTAAACGATCCGGCCGTCGTTGAGGACGAACGGATGCCACTCGTTGGTTTCGTGGAACGAGAGCGTCCGGATGTTGCGGCCATCGGCGTCCATGCGGTGCAGCGAGTAGATCGCTTCCGGGTTGCCGCCGCCGCAGCGGTTCTTGCCTCCGCGCCGTGTGGACATGAAGGCGACTCCCCCGTCCGGGAGGGGGCAGGGGTCAAAGTCATCGCGCGGGCCGTCGGTCAGTTGCCGCAAGTGGGAACCGTCGGCGTTCATCGCCCAGAGGTGGAAGGCGTGGTACTTGACTCCGGGCTTGGCGGGCACCGGGGCAAACTCCGGGCCGTAGCTTGAGTCACCGGTTGGATCGGCGAAGGCGAAGTAGACCGTCTGGGCGCCGGGGGCGAGGGCGAGCGTCACGAAATGTCCGTTTCGCGCGGCATTCGAGACGAGCGGTCGAATTTTCATGCTTCGGCCGGGCTCTTCGAGCACGTAGACGCCGGCGTCGGGGTGGGGCTTTGCCGAGCGGTAATACCAGCCGATGTACTCATAGAGCATTTGCCCATGGCCGGCGTGACGCGGGCGCATCAGGAAGAGCACGGGTTGGGAAACGACGAGAGGATTATGCATTACGAGGTTCCGTGCTGCCCGGCGGATCTTCACGTACAACGCCTGTGCGGCTTCGGGGTCCAGGGTATCGGCGTGTTGAACGTCGTGTCGCAAGCGGTTCAGGGCTGCCGCGGCCGCGCTCAGGTCGGGGACGCCGGCCCTGCGGCTGAGGTCGGCGTGGAGCTGGTCCGCGCGGTGGAGCGCCTTACGGATCTCGCGAACGGCCGCCTCGGACTGGATCTTCGGTTTCCAATCGGCCGGTGCGGTGGACCATTGGCTGACGCTGCTTTGGGTGGCCGCCTTGCCGAGAGCCAGGTTTTGGTCGGGGGCGTCGGTCCCATAGACCTCGACCTCGTTCAAGTGCAGGTACTCGGTACCGGGCAAGGCCATCCGCACGAAGCGCGCCTGGTCGCCCTTGAGTGGGATCACGAGCGGATGACCGTCCTTGAGTCCGCCGAAGGTCTGTCCGTTATGGCGGTAGGCTTCCCGCCATGTTGTGGCGTCGTCGGAGAAGAGAACCGTGAGGTTGCGGGCGCGTTCCTGGCAGTCGCGGGCGTTGTAGACGACGATCCGGGAGAGCGGCATGGGCGAGCCCAGGTCGACCTGCCACCACGGCTGGGGCTGCCGTTCGGTATGGAAGGCGGCCTCCTCGTCTTGAACGCCGTCGCAGGCGCCGGCGGCGTCGATCTCGGGGGGCATCCGCGGTTCCTGGTTGGCGGCGCAGGCACGGGTGAGCTGTCGGAGCCAATCGGCCTCGATGTCGCGGGTCCAGTCCGCGGCGGTGGCGTTCATTGGGGCAACCGGGCAAGACTGGGCAGCGAGCCCCAGCCACGCGGAGGCAATCAGCGTTGTGATGAGACATCGGGCCATGGCGATTCGAGGATTCAGATTCGTCGCGTATCCCGCGGGCAACCATGGCGTTTCGGCCTGGAAGATCAAGGACTTCGTTGATGGTGTGCCGGGCGCGCGACAGGGTTCTTCGGACCGGAGGGAAGGCAGGAGGAAGAGGATGGAGGAGAAGGGGGCGGGGCAAGGGAATCGTGCCGGTCGATCGTGCGCAGCCCTGCGAATGAGACTGTCAACCTTGTGTACCATCCAAGTGATCATCGACGATGCAGGCGGTGACCACGTCGGCGGCGACGTTGAGGGTGGTTCGGGCCATATCGAGGAGGCGATCGACGCCGATGACGAGCGCGATGCCTTCGGCGGGCAGATGAAAGGTGGTGAGGAGGGCGACGATGAGCGGGAGGGAGGCGCCGGGGATACCGGCGACGGCCACGGCGCTGAGGACGGCGAGCAGCAACAGGGTGATCTGGATGCCGACGGAGAGGGGGATGCCATAGACCTGGGCGATGAAGAGGACGACGCATCCTTCATAGAGGGCTGTGCCGCTCATATTGAGTGTGGCGCCGAGCGGGAGGACGAAGCCGGTCGTGCTGGGGGAGATACCGAGGACCTCCCGGCTGACCTGGATCGAGGTGGGGAGGGTGGCGTTGCTCGAACTGGTCGAGAACGCGGTGACGAGGATGGTGCGGATCGCCTTGAAGGTGGCCAGGGGAGACCGACGGCTGAGCAGCTTCAGCAGCAGGGACAGGGTGCCGAACAAGTGGATGAGGATGCCGCCGAGGATGCAGACGACGAACAGGGCGAGGGGCTTGAGCACTTCGAGCCCGGCCCGGAGCACGAGGCTGGTCATCATGGCCGCGACGGCGATGGGGGCGAGGGCCATCGCGAAGTGGACGATGTCCGTGGTCAGGGCCGTGACGATCTCGAGAGCGCGGGTGGTGGCGAGGCGCTGGCGCTCCGGCAGTCGGGTTGCCGCCACCCCCAGGAGGAGGGCGAACAGGATCAACGGCAGCACTTCGAGATCGACCACGGCTTTGAGAACGTTCCTGGGCATGAACCGTTCGACCAGTTGGCGGAGCGAGACGCCGGGTTGCTCGGCCGCCTGCGCCTGGGTTTCGGCAGCCTGGCGGTTGAACGCGTCGGCGAGCTGTGACCGCGTATCCGGGTCGAGCCGTTCGCCCGGGGCGACGGTATTCATGAGGAACAAGCCGAGAGCGACGCCGATCGCCATGTTAAGGCCGAACAAAGCGAAGGTGCGGGTGGCGAGCGGTCCGAGCCGGCTGAGGCTTCCGAGCTGGGCGACCCCGTTCATCAGCGAGGCGAAGATCAGCGGGACCACGACGAAGAAGAGGAGCCGGAGGAAGACCTGGCCGATGGGGTCGAGGATTTCGGCGGCAGTCCAGGCGGCCGGGGATTGAATTGAGGGAATGAACCGCGCCAGGACTCTGAGGACGATCCCGAGGAGGAGCCCGCCCGCCATGCCCCAGAGGATCCGGCTGGCGAGGCGATCGTGCCTCGGGCTGCGTGGAAGCTCCGTGGGGCGCTCCATCATAGAGTACTCGCCGGGAGGAGGGGTGGATTGAAACAGCGGGGGCCGGAACTTGACTTGATCGCCACGCATTTCACGGGGCGAGGACTCTAGCGTCGGCACGCTTTTGGGGCAACGGTTGCGTGACGGGAGGGCGTGAGGCGGTTCACGCCGTCGCTGGGAGTATCAGATCGCGATTCACGGACAGACCACGCGGAAGAACATGTTGGTGCCGGAGGTGGGTCGGGTCACGCAAGGTCCACCGGGGAGGTCCTTCCACGCGGGCGGTGCCAAGCTTGAACTCTCCTGGAGATGACACCCCTCACAGGGCCAGCAGACCGTCACGTTCGATGCGGTTGGATCCAGTGCGATCGTCAAGGGACAACCGAAATCGGGACGGGTTCCGCCTCCCAGCAGGACCCAGACCGCTTCTCCGATCTCGGCGATGGGGGCGTCGGGCATCCAGTCGCCGATGCTGAAGGTGTACACGTCATAGCGTTGGGCGGCCTCATTCCATCGTGCCACCATTGTCCCGTCCGTGGGGGCACAGCCCATGATGTCGGCGTACTCGGCCGGGGCTGGGTTCTGGCGACTGACGAGGTAACTGCCGGCGCCGGGGGTTGTGCAGTAGGGCAGCGGCAATTGGGGGGTGTTGGCCCATCCGCCGATGACGATGTCGAACGCGGCGGAGGGGTTTGCCAAAAACGCGCCTTCGCCCGGGGCAAGGGTCTGCTCCGGATTGCTCCAAGCCTGCAGGAATTCGTTGAAGGACCAGCGGCGGGAGGCGTTGTCGAATTTCCAGAGGCGTGTTTCCGGCGGCATGCCGGGGAGCAGGCTGGCCACCCGCTGGTCGTTGGCGCACTGGTTTGCGAGCGTACTGATTCCGGAAGGGACATGAAGCGTGTATAGGCAGACTGAGGGAAAGGGTTGTGGCCCGGCGCCTTTGCAGATCCAGACGAGGATTCCGGGATTGGGCATGGGCTCGGAAGGTTCCCAGCCGAGCAGGTCCGTGTACTGGTGCGTCGTATAGCCTCCCGTGGCGGGGTTGGAGACGTAGACGGCCGTGTCCGACTGGGGCGGGTAGCCTGTGATTCCCTCGAAGCCGGCGGGGGCACCGCTTTGTCGGCAGACCAGGATGCACCCTGTCGTCCAGGGCAACGGCAGGCTTGGATCGCAGGTCGGTCCATGAAACTCGAGTGCCAGGGGTTGGGCACCGGGGTTCATCACGAATCCGCCCGCCCCTGGCTGCCACATCATGGACGCGTCCCACCAGAAGGGGGGGAACGGGGAGGCAGCCACGTTCAGCACCCATTCGTGAGATGCGTTGTCGAACAGCAGGACCGCGGCACCCAAGGGAGGCGTGGGGATGAGATCGTGGATGGTGACCGGATCATGGCAAGCGTTTGCCACGGGATGCCATGCTCCATCGGGAGGAATTGTGATCCCATACTGGCATTCGCCCCGGGCGAGCGTGAACCCTGGGATGCAGACCGTCACGGGTGGCGGCGGGGGGAACACAACGCCCGTGGACTGGACGAGCGTCAGTGCTGACACGCCTCGTTCGAGGGTGCAGTCCAGCACGGTGTCGGCCCAGGACAACACGCTGCCGCCGCGGGTCTCCCAGGCGCGGGCCTGGATGGCGAAGAGGCCGCCAGCCGCCACTCCCGGAGGACTGCTGAGCTCTCCGCTTTGCCAACAACCGTTCACGATGTTCAGGGTGGGGCCCACGGGGACGAGATCCTCGGGGGTGGCGTTGGCCGGCCCCCAGTACAACGCCAGAACGTAGTCGGGGCTGTTGAGGAGGGCGCCCGCCGCGTTCTTCAGGGGGTCAGGTCTTGGGCAGACCGTGCAATTGCCCAGCACAACCGTCCCGCGCGCCGTGAGCAAAGTGCTGCCGACCAGAAACGCCAATCCCAACAATTGAGGCTTCATAGAGTTGTCTCTCGATGAGGATTTCGTGAGTTCTTGAGTGTGTACGTTCCGGTCTCTTTGTCTCTCGAATCAAGAATCGGCTCAGGGTACCCGCAGGCGATAGAAGGACTGCCTGCGATTGGCAGCGTCGGGGTCGGTGAAACGGAATCGGCCCGGGGCGACCTCGGTTGCGGGGCCGAGGACGGTCCATTCGGACATGGGGAGGGCAATGTTGGTCGTTACCAAGGCGGTAAAGCTCACGCCGCTTCGGTAGGGCAGCGAGAGCTGAAGAGCGCGGCTGGGCATTTCGAGCACACCGTGGGCGAGCATGCCGTCACCGACGAGGTAGACGCGCCGCACCGACTCGATCAGGCCAGAGGATCCATTGTTGTATCCACTCGTCGTGCGGCCCCGGGCGCGGAGGGTGAACGCTTGCCCGAAGGGCAGCGAGAGCCCGGTGATCTGCCAACCGCCGACGATCCGCGCGGCGTCCCCGAGCTTCTCATAATGCGTGCCATCAGCGGACGCCTCGAAGACGACTTGGTCGATTTCGGGTCCGGCGCCGCTCCGCAGCCAGGTGGCGGTAGTGCCGGTCTGATTGATGTTGAGACTCTGCAGGGCGGCGGTGTCTGTGGTCAGACGGCCGATTCGATCGCGAGGTTGTCCATCGAGTGTCGTGATGTCGCCGCCGACGAGGAGCTTGCCGTCCGCCTGGAGGGCGAGAGATGCAACGTAGCCATTGGCTCCCGGATTGAAACCGTTGTCCAGCGTCCCGTCCGGGTTCAGTCGTCCGAGGTTCTTGCGCGAGACTCCGGCCAATTGTGTGAACCATCCTCCTACGACAATCCTGCCGTCCGTTTGCAGGGCGAGGCAACTGACGTCGCCGACCACCGGCGGCGCGAAGGATTCATCGAGCGATCCGTCGGGGAAGAGACGGCCAAGGCGCCACCGCCGCTGACTGTTCACTTCCCAGAAGCCACCGGCGAGGAGGATCTTGCCGTCCGCCTGGAGAGCAATGGACATCACTGAACCGCCGCTGGTCGCGGCTGTGAAGCCGGCGTCCAAGCCGCCGTCGGGAAGGAGTCGGGTGAGATTGGTCCGCACCTGGCCGTTCACGGAAGTGAAGTCGCCGCCGAGGAGGATCTTGCCATCGGATTGAACAGCCACGCATCGCACAAGACTGTTGAGCAAGGGGTGGAAGGTGGCGTCCAGCGTGTCGTTGGTGTTGACACGTCCGAGGTAGGTGCAGCTCTGGCCCTTGATGGTGATCGACCCTGCGACGACAATCCGACCGTCCGGTTGTACGGCGAAACTCCGTGCCCCGCCCCAGACCCCTTGTTCCAGGGTGAAGGTCGGGTCGATCTGACCATCCGCAGTGAGTCGACGAAAGAGGCTCCCGCCGATCAGGATCCTGCCGTCCGCCATCAAGGTCAGGCATTGGAACCCCGCGCCCGTTGGCAGTTCAGGGGCGAAACCGGCATCGAGGTTCCCATCAGGATTCAGACGGCCGATCCCGTCACGGGGTTTTCCGTCGAGTGCAGTAAACGAGCCGCCAACGAGGATTTGGTCGTCCGGTTGCACTGCCAGTCCCCAGACGGGTTCGTTGGCCCCAGGGTCGAAGGTGTGTTGCCGGTTGCCGTCAGAGAGAATGCGCCCCAGGTGCGGAACGGGTTGCCCCTCGAGAGCGGTAAACTCCCCACCGACGACGATCGCTCCGTCTGTCTGTGGCGCCACGCTGGAGACCCTGGCATTTGCCTCGGGATGAAAGTCCAGGTCAATCTCCCCGTCGGGGTGGAGTCGGGCGATCCGCTGGCGCGGAATATCCTGCAGTGTCGTGAAATTGCCCGCCACCAGGATCTTCCCATCGGGTTGTACGGACACGGCGGCGACTTCATCGTTCGCACCCGGGTTGAACACCTCGTCGAGGCTGCCGTCGAGGTTCAGACGTCCGATGCGAGAGCACGTTTGTCCTGCCAGCGTGGTGAAGGCGCCGCCAACGAGGATCTTCCAGTCGGGTTGCACGGCCAGGGCGAAAACGAAGCCGCCCGCCCCGGGGTTGAACGTCCCGTCAACGGTTCCGTCCGCGTTGAGCCGGCCGATCCTCTCGCGGCTCTGTCCGCCCAACGCGGTGAAAAGGCCGCCGACGACAATCTGGCCATCGGGCAGGAGCGCGATGGCTTCCACGGAGCCGTTCGCGCCTGGATTCAGGCTGTCGAGGGTTCCGTCGGGATGAAGTCGGGCGATGCGCAGGCGCGTCTGGCCCCCGACCGCGGTGAAGGTGCCGGCAAGAAGGATCTTGCCGTCGGGTTGCAGGGCGAGGGCTCGGACAGGGCCGTTCGCGGTCACGTTGAAGCCCGGATCCGGTGCGCCGTTCATTTCGAGACGCCCGATTCGGCTGTGGGCAACTCCCCCCAGCAGGGTGAATTCACCGCCGACGAGGATCTTGCCGTCCGGTTGTTGGGCCACGCAATGGACGCGGAAACTGGCATCTGGATCGAAGCTGGCGTCCAGCACGCCATCCGGATTGAGCCTGGCGATCCGGTGGCGTGGGAAGCCGTCAACGGCCGTGAAATCGCCGCCGAAGAGGATCTTCCCATCAGCCTGGACCGTGACGTTGCGTACGGGTCCGTTGACGTCCAGCGCGAAGCCTTCGGTGGCCATGGCGCCATGGAGGGTCGTGAATGTCTGATCCTGCCCGTACGTCGTTCCGGCGCTGTTTTCGGCGACAAATCGGAAGTGGTAGGTGGTGTGTTGATCGAGGCCGGGCAGGAAGATCGTCTGGGTGACGTCGGCATCGCCGCTGACAGAATGCTCCGACGTGGTGTGGCCGTAACTGGGGTTGGTGCCCCACTCAAAGAACGTGGATGTAAGCAATCCCCTCGGGTTGACGGTGCCGTTCACCATGGCGCTGCTGGCGGTGATCGTGGTGGCGGGCAGCGTGACGACGGTGGGAGGAAGGGACACCCGGGTGACTTCGATCTGATAGGTCACCACCGTTTTGCCGTCCTGGGCTGTCACGCTCACCGTCAGGGGGTTCACGCCGAGCTTGAGGACAAGCGGTTTGCTAAGGGTTCCGGAGCTCACGATGTCGTCGCCGGACATAGGGATGCCCACCGAGATCGTTGCCCCGGCGTGAGCGCTGGTGGGTCTGATGGTGACGCTGTCCACCTCATAAGGGACTGTTGCGGTGTAAGACCTGATGGCAGGGTCAAAGGAAGGGCTGATCGGCCCGGGGTTGAGTTCGAGACTCGCGAGCAGCGCGTTGGCACTCCGGATCAGGTGGATCTGGCGGACTGACTCGATCAGGCCGCTGGACCCGTCCGAGAGCCCGCCTATGGTACGGCCCCGGGCGCGGAGGTAGAAAGTCTGGGTGAACGGGAAGGGCCAACTGGCGAATCGCCAACCTCCCACGATGCGCTGGCCGTCGCGGATCTTGCCGTAACTGGTGCCGTCGGACGAGAGTTCGAGGGTGGCCTGTTCGATTTCGGGTCCGGTTCCGCTGCGGGTCCAAGTGACGACGGTGCCTGTTTCATCGACGGTCAGGCTCTGCAGTGCGGCCCCGCCGCTGGTCAAGCGCCCCACAAAGCTGCGGGGCTGCGTGCCGAGGATTGTAAACGTTCCGGTGACCATGATCTTGCCATCGGCCTGAATGGCGAGCCCCAGGACACCGTTGTTGGCCCCGGGGTTGAATGTCGGGTCCAGGCTGCCGTCCGCGTTGAGTCGGCCGACGTAGGCGCGGGATTCGCCACCCAGAGTGGTGAACCGCCCGCCCACCAGGATCCTGCCATCGGTCTGAACCGCCATGGTGTAGACAACCCCGTTGGCACCGGGATTGAAAGCGGCGTCCAATGTCCCGTCGGGCAGAAGCCGGCCAATTCGGCTCCGTGGTTGGCCAGCCAGAGTTGTGAATTCGCCGCCGACGAGGATCTTGCCGTCGGCTTGCAGACCGAGACACCAAACATCACCGTCAGCACGGCTGGTCCCAGGCCAGGCCCCGTCAAATCCGCCGTCTCCGAGCAGTCGGAGCGGGCCGGTGAAATGGCCTCCGAGAACGATCTTACCATCCGGCTGCAGGGCGAGGGTGAACACGCTCTCTCCGAGACCGGGGATGAAGGCGTCTCCCGATCCTGAGGGTAGGAGTCGGGCGAAGCGGGTCGACAGCCAATACCAGCTGATCTTCGTGAAACCGCCTCCGACGAGAATCTTCTCATCCGGTTGGAGCGCGAGGGTGCGGACGTAACCTCCGTCCACCCCGGCGTCGAAGCCGTGGTCCAAGCCGCCCGAGGGGCCGAGTCGGCCGAGGGACTTGCAGGGCTACCCGGCGAGTTTCGTGAACATCCCACCGACGAGGATACTGCCAGATGACTGCAACGCCAGGTTGAACACCTGGTTGTCGGCACCCGGGGTGAAGGTCGGGTCCACGGCGCTGTCAGGTCCGATTCGGGCGAGGTTTGTCCGCGGTGCACCGCCGAGTGTGGTGAACGAGCCCCCCAGCAGGATCATCCCGTCCGGTTGCACTGCCACGCCGCCGACCTGTCCGTTGGCGGCTGTTGAGAGCGCGGTGTCCAAAGTACCGTCCGGCAGAAGTCGGGCGATGCGATGCCGGACTTGGGAGCAGACCTCGGTGAAATCGCCACCGACGAGGATCTTCCCGTCGGATTGGACGGCGAGACACGGGCCATCGCTCGTGTGGGAAATGCCGGGACGGAACGTCAGGTCCTGATGGCCGTCGGGCTGGAGGCGAGCGACGTGGCTGGCCCCGTTCCAGAGCCCACCTCTCGAACCGACCAGGATCTTCCCGTCCGGCTGCAACGCCAGGGAATCAACAGAGCTGCCGAACCCCAAGTCCGAGAACGTGCTGTCCAAACGGCCGTCGGCCTGCAAACGGGCGACAACGTGACGGGTCGTGTTGCCGAGGACGCTGAACCATCCCCCCACCACGATCTTGCCGTCCGGCTGAACCACAAGGTCACGCACAGGCTGGTTTGGGTTAGGAGAGACAAACTCCGTGTCCACCGTGCCGTCCGGGTTGAACCGGCTTATGTCGGCACCGCCGGTCAAGATCTTCCCGTCAGTCTGCACGGCCAGGCACTCGACCCGTCCGGCATTCGGCATGAAACTGGGATCGGCGTTGCCATTCGATTCCAGCCGGGCCATCCCGACGCGCGGCTGCCCAGCCAGCGTGGTGAAGTAGCCGGCGACCACGATTCTCTCGTCGGCCTGCAGAGCCAGGCATGTGACAGCGTCGTTGGCCGTCACGTTGAAACCGGCATCGAGGGTGCCATGGGCATTCACCCGGCGGATGCCACTCGCCACGCTGACGAGGATCCTGCCGTCAGCCTGCAAAGTGACACGCCTTGCCGGGCCAATACCGGGGTCGAAGGTGGCGTCGAGACTGCCATCGGCTTCGAGTCGGGCGATCCCGTTGCGCGGCCGGCCACCGACCGTCGTGAACGCACCGACGATGAGAATCCTGCCGTCGGATTGGACGGCGATGTCTCTGACGGGGCCGTTGGCATCAGGGTCAAAGCCGTCGTTGACGTTCTGCGCCACGGTCGGCAGGGGTGCCAAAGCCAACAATCCAAAGGCCAAGGCGTACAGGCTAAGTGGGGGGATGCGGGCTTTCATGGGTCGTCTGCTGACGGATGCCACAGCGCATAGCCGTAGTCAGCTCGACTTTGTCGGGATTCAAGGAAGAGGAGCAGAGATCGGCATTGAAGTCAATGCTGAAGGATCCGCCCCTGCAACTCAGACACTGGGGGGAGGGCGAGCGTTAGCGCGGGGCGGGCGGTGGGACCGTGGGGGGTGCCTTGGGGGTAGGAGTGCGGGGACGCGGTGGCGGAGCGGGTCGAAGGGGGACGCGTTGTTGCCAGAGAGCGGGAAGGGCATCAAGCGGCGGATTTGCCGCAGCGCGCGCTCCCGAGCCTCGGGCGTCAATTCCAGGACATCGCGGGTGAAGGTCAACAGCGGCAACTGGACGTAGGCAGGAGGGATGGATAGGGGGACAGTCAACCCTCTAGCGAGGCGCCGCCTCAGACCCAGCCGAGTCCTCAGGCACATGAAGACCCTGCTGTGCTTGCCCACCCTCTTTTCCACGCCTTTTCCCAGACTGCGCTGGGAAAGAGGGGTTCGCCTGCGGCGAACAGCAGTTCTCGAACGCCGACTCCTGCATCGAGTCCGCGCGCCGGTTCTTCCCTCCCCCTGCGACCCCGGAGCGGGGGGGGCCGCAAACAAGGTGACAGGCTAATTGTCTCCTCTGCGACCCCGGAGCGGGGGAGTGCCGCGAACAAGGTGACAGACTCATTGTCCCCAGTTCACGGGGCGGTGGCGGCGGTGGCGGCGTACATCGACTTGAACCCGGTGCGTGCGGGGTTGGTGAGCGATCCGAAGGACTACCGGTGGTGCGGGTACGGGGAGGCGGTGGGGGGGCATGAGGGGGCGTTGAGTCTGGGGCAGGTGCTGCGGCTGCGGGTGCGGTACTTCAGCGACGGGGTGGTGTTGGGGTCGCGGAACTACGTGAACGGGGTGTT
>Ga0209096_1001047_pt1 | contig 32561 bp, 29 predicted proteins | sample AD_UKC034_MetaG_FD_184407 | JGI IMG/M metagenome (GOLD analysis project Ga0209096, IMG submission 184407) | Active sludge microbial communities of municipal wastewater-treating anaerobic digesters from USA - AD_UKC034_MetaG (SPAdes) (version 2) | ecosystem: Engineered > Bioreactor > Anaerobic >...
TACAAAGACCTCGTGCACCTACGAATGCGGGCCGCCCAAAAGGCGGCCCGTCGCTGTCTTCAGGTCTTCCATGCAATCTCATGGTGAACCCGTCTTCAAAATGCTGTAGATTGGCACCCATGATCTAGGGGTCAGGGGGTCAGAGTCGATTTTTACGTTTTGCTCTAACCCCAGGCGAGCCATATCTTATCAAAAATCGACTCTGACCCCATTTTACCATTTTACCATTTTACACACAGACTGCTGGATCTCCTGGCTTATCCACCGCCTCTGTGGTTAGCCGTCTACTCCTCGTCCCGGTAGCTGCGGGTGTAGAGGTGGCGGTTGTAGATGCTGGAAAAGGCCGTAAAGGTCTCGTCTTCGGGGGTGGCCTCGATGATGGAACAGATGCCGGTCAGCTTGGCGTCGAGGTCGTCCATCATGTGAAGGAATATGGCCTCCTTGGTCATGGGCAGCTTGGGCGAGCCGAATTCCAGCTGACCGTGGTGGCCGAGGATCATGTGGAGGAGCTGGAGCTTGAGCTCCTCGGGGAATCCTTCCATGGCGCCCGCCTCCTGGTCCACCATGTGGGCGGAGAGATAGATGTGCCCCAGGAGCCTGCCGACCGGGGTGATCTCGATGACCTTTTCGCATGAGTACTCGTAGATCTTGCCCAGGTCGTGGAGGATGGCACCTGCGTAGAGCATGTCGCGGTTGAGCCCCACGTGGACATAGACGGGCAGCAGGGCGTCGATGGCCTTGAGCACGAACAGGGTGTGCTCCAGGAGACCGCCGACGTAATTGTGGTGGATGCCCTTGGCTGCCGGGGCCTTCATGAAACCGGCACGGACCCCCTCCCGCTCGAAGATCCGCTCTATGAGCGTCCGCAGATGTTGATTCCTTATGCCGGAGACGGCCTGCTCGAACTCGGCGATCATGGAGGCCATGTCCCGTGAGGTCGTGGGCACCAGGCCTGCCATATCCACGTCCTTCTCCGAGAGCTTTGTTATCTTCTCGATCCGGAGCTGCAGCCTGTTCTCGTACGATTCGGCGCTGGCGCGGATTCCCACCACGTCGCCGGGGGCTATGCCCGCGATCTGATCCGGGGCGTCATCCCAGAGGAGGCCGAGCATCTCACCGGTCTTGTCGGAGACGATGACCTTGCCGTACGGCTTGCCGTTACGGGCCGTGAGCAGCCTGCGCTCCGAGATCAGGAACACCGCCTTCACGCGGTCGCCGTCGCCGATCTCGCTGATGAATCGTCCCTTGGGAATCATGCTTGTCCTTTCTCTTCAGCTCGCATCATATACCCTCGGTGCAGCTGCGGCAATCCTCAGAGGATATACCTGCTCAGGTCCTCTCTGCTCATGAGGGGCTCCAGGCGTTCTTTCACATAGGACCCGTCCACCGTCACCGTCCCGGACATGTCTTCCGATGCAAAGGAGATGTCCTCAAGGAGCTTCTCCAGTACCGTGTGGAGCCTGCGGGCCCCGATGTTCTCGGTGTGCTCGTTGATGTACTGGGCAATGGCCGCAATCTCGCCGATCGCGTCCTCGGCGAAGACGAGATCGATGCCCTCGGTGGCGAGCAGGGCCTGGTACTGTTTGATGAGGGCGTTCTTCGGCTCGGTGAGGATGCGGATGAAGTCATCCCTGGTCAGCGGGCTCAGCTCCTCCCTGATGGGGAACCGCCCCTGCAGCTCGGGGATGAGGTCTGCAGGCTTGCTCACATGGAAAGCACCGGCGCCGATGAAGAGGATGTGGTCCGTGTTCACCGGGCCGAACTTGGTGTTCACCGTGGTCCCCTCAACGATGGGCAGGAGGTCCCGCTGGACCCCTTCCCTGGACACGTCGGGGCCACGGCCTCCCTCCCTGCCCGCGATCTTGTCGAGCTCGTCCACGAACACGATGCCAGCGTTCTCAACCCGGTGGCGCGCCTCCTGGGTGACTTTGTCCATATCGACGAGACGTGAGACCTCCTGGCCGGTGATGAACTCCATCGCCTCCTTGACGCTCATCCGGCGGCGTCGGGTCCGTTTGGGCAGGAGAGAGGAGAACATCTCCTTGAAGTCGATGCCCATCTCCTCGAGCCCCTGGCCGGAAAAGACCTCGATGGTGGGCATCTGTGTCTCCCTGAACTCAACCTCGATGAAACGGTCGTCCAGTGCACCCTCTTCCAGCATCTTCCTGAGCTTTTCCCTGCTCTCGGTGTGGAGCTCCGCATCCTTCTGGGGAGGCAGGAGATGGTCGAGCACCCGCTCCCTCGCGGCCTCGATTGCCTTGGCCCTGACCTTATCGCTCTCCTCGGCCTGCACAAGCTGGATGCCCATCCGCATGAGGTCCCGGATGATGGATTCCACGTCCCTGCCCACATAGCCCACCTCGGTGAACTTGGACGCCTCCACTTTGATGAACGGCGCGCCGGCGAGCTTGGCAAGCCTGCGGGCGATCTCTGTCTTGCCCACGCCCGTCGGGCCGATGAGGATGATGTTCTTGGGATAGATCTCGTCCTGCATGTCGGGATCCACGTTCTGGCGTCTCCACCGGTTCCGCAGTGCTGTGGCCACCGCGCGTTTCGCCTTGCCCTGGCCGACGATGTACCGGTCGAGTTCAGTAACGATCTGCTTCGGGGTGAGGTCGCTCATCACAGCTCCTCGCAGTGGATGGCCTTGTTGGTGTAAATGCAGATGTCTGAGGCGATCTCCATGGCCTTTTCCGCGATCTCCCGCGGGGGGAGGTCGGTGTGCCGGATGAGGGCCTTGGCGGCGGCCATGGCATAGTGGCCTCCCGAGCCGATGCCACAGACGTCCTCGTCGGGCTCGACCACGTCACCGGTCCCCGAGAGGATGAAGGTCTTGGTGGAATCCGCCACGATCATGAGGGCCTCGAGCCTCCTGAGCACCCGGTCGGTCCGCCAGTCCTTGCCCATCTCCACGGCGGCCCTGGTCAGGTTGCCCCGGTATTCCTTGAGCTTCTCCTCGAAGCGCTCGAACAGGGTGAATGCGTCCGAGGTGGACCCGGCAAACCCTGCAAGGACATTGTTCTCGTAGATCTTTCGCACCTTCTTTGCCGTGGCCTTGAGGATGACGGTGCCCATGGTGACCTGGCCATCGCCGGCCAGGACGACCTTTCCACCTCGCCTCACGCACAGTATGGTCGTTCCGTGGATCTCCATCATCCCTCCTTTGCCCTCGGATGAGCTTTATCATACACATCCATGAGTTTGTCCAGATTCAAATGGGTGTACCGCTGGGTCGTGGACAGGCTCGCATGGCCGAGCATCTCCTGGATGGACCTGAGGTCGGCCCCCGCGTCCAGCAGGTGGCTCGCAAAGGTATGTCTGAGGACATGGGGGCTCACCCGCTTCGCCAGCGCCGCCTGGAGGGACCACCGGTAAATGACCTGGCGCATCCCCCTGGATCCCAGGGGGCCGCCCCTTTTCCCCAGGAACATCGGCTCGGTGCAGTAGATGGGGTCCTCGATGCCTCTGGTCCTGAGGTATGCACGAAGGGCGTCCAGCGCCCGGGAGCCCACGGGTACCCGGCGCTGCTTGGACCCCTTTCCGGTCACGAGGACGAAGCCCCTGTGCACGTCCACGTCGCAGCACTTCATGATCTCGGCCTCCCCCACCCGTATGCCCGTCGAATAGAGCAGTTCGAGGATCGCCCTGTCCCGCGGATCCGTCACCGCATCGATGAGGTCGAAGACCTCATCGTGGGTCAGGAACTTCGGCAGGGTGAGGCTTTCCTTGAGCGACCGGATGTGGCCGAAGGGGTTCATGGGAAGCCCGTTCGTGCGCATCACGAAGTTGAAGAATCCCCTGATGGCGCTCAGTTTGCGGTTGACCGAGGTGCGGCTGTAGCGCGACGCAAGCCTGAGCAGGTACGAGCGCACCGTGCGGCGGTCGGGAACACCCGCGTGCCGTTCCCGGATGAACGCGATGAGATCCCGGATATCACCCAGGTAGGCCCGGTATGTCTCCCGGGAGAGCCCTCTGTTGTCGAGAAGCACGAGCGCGTAACGGTCCAGCAGGGCCTCGTAGTCCAGATCCATGCAGCGTTTGTACACTGGGGGGGCGATTTTATCAAGGCCGGGCATGGGCAGATACAGCAAGGCTGTTCCATCCGGGACCAGACAATGGTATAGTGGCCCGGCAATCAAGCGAGCCCATGAAAATGATAAAATAAACCTCCAGGAGGATGCCCTATGTCGAACGTGGTTATTGTTGGCGGCGTGAGGACCGCCGTCGGCTCATTCGGCGGATCTCTCAAGGAAATCCCTGCGAAGGACCTGGGAGCTCTCGTGATCCGAGAAGTCCTTCTCAGAAACGGCCTGGCTCCGGATGTGTCTCCAGCGGTCAGGGGAGACAATCCCGATCCATTCAAGGACACCGGGCTCAGCGTCATCGAGCAGCAGTACGCAAACTGGCCCAAAGACCTCAGGAAGGTTATGGTGGATGAGGTCATCATGGGCAACGTGCTCACCTCGGGCCAGGGCCAGAATCCAGGCAGGCAGGCCATGATCCGGGCCGGGCTGCCCAAGGAGACCCCGGCCATCACCGTAAACAAGGTCTGCGCCTCGGGCATGAAGGCCATCGCCCTGGCTGCGGCGACCATCGTGGCCGGAGACAACGAGATCGTCATCGCAGGCGGCATGGAAAACATGAGCGACGTGCCCATAGCCCTGCCCAAGGCACGATGGGGCTACCGCATGGACATGCCCTTCGGCAAGACGGCAGACCTCATGGTCTTTGATGGCCTCTACGAGATCTTCTACGGCTACCACATGGGGATCACTGCCGAGAATATCGCGGAAAAGTACGGCATCACCAGGGCGGAGCAGGACAAGCTCGGCCTCGAAAGCCACAACCGCGCCCGCGCTGCCATCGGCTCCGGGATCCTCAAGGACGAGATCGTCCCGGTGAAGATCCCTCAGAAGAAGGGCGAACCCATCGTCTTCGACACCGACGAGCGACCCATGGACACGACGCTGGAGAAGATGGGCAAGCTTGCCACGGTCTTCAAGAAGGACGGGACGGTCACGGCCGGCAACGCATCGGGCATCAACGATGCGGCTGCCGCGCTGCTTGTCATGAGCGAGGACAAAGCCAAGGAACTCGGGCTCAAGCCCATAGCCCGGATCAAGGGATATGCCTCCGGCGGTGTAGATCCCTCGTACATGGGCCTCGGGCCGATCCCCGCGGTGAGGAAGCTCCTGCGGATCACCGGGACCTCGGTTAAGGACTATGGCCTCTTCGAGCTGAACGAGGCCTTTGCATCCCAGGCCATTGCCTGCCTGCGAGAGCTGAACATCGACTGGTCCATCACCAACCTCAACGGTTCCGGTATCTCCATCGGCCACCCCATCGGGTGCACCGGCGCGCGCATCGTCCTGGCCCTTGTCAATGAGATGAAGAGACGGGGTGTGGGGCTCGGCATGGCATCCCTGTGCATCGGGGGTGGCATGGGCATGGCAATGGCCATCGAGGCGGTCTGACATACCCTGGATGACACGCTCTTCAGGCGGGAAAACAACAGGGGGCCCTGCGCACGGCGCAGGGCCCCCTACTGTTTGGGGTAGCCCCCCCAACGGTGGGGGGGCTGGGGGTATAGGCTATCCCAGGTCCATCCTTCGATGAACCCGGAACAAGACTATCGATATCATGAGCAGCACCGTCGTGACGGGGAAGCCAGAACCCTGAACCGTCCCGATCATGCACCCGGCGCCGCCTGCACTGCCGCCGCCCGACCCGGAAACGACCACCTCGGACGTGTCTGTGCTCGGGGGCGTGTTCCCGGCCGGCTGGGTGTCTCTGGTCACCGCCTCGTATCCTTCCTGGATAAGCAGCGCCTGATAGGCGTTCACACACCCGCCGCTGGCGACCGCATGGGATCCTGCACTCGGTGCCAGGCTTGCGGAGAGCATGATGATCTCCCGCAGCGAGGCATGGTCGATGTCAGGGGCACAGGAGAGAACCATCGCCGCGACACCGGTGACAAAGGGCGTGGCATACGAGGTGCCCGAGGCCCATGACACCAGTCCCCCGTTCACGGTGGTCGTGGTGATACCCACACCGGGGGCTATGATGTCTACGTTTTTCGCCCCGTAGTTGGAAAAGGATGCAAGGGTTCCATCCGTGTCCATGGCGGCAACCGCAACGATGTTGTCAAAGGGGTAGTTCGACGGGTAGTGGTCGCTGATGTCATTGTTCTGCCCCTTGTTGCCTGCAGACGCCACGATCAGTACGCCCCTGCTCTGGGCATAGGAGAAGGCGTCCTGGAGCGAACGGGAGTAATCGTAGAATCCCCAGCTCGCGTTGATGACCTGTGCGCCATGGTCCACAGCGAAGTAGATGGCCTCGATAGCGTCCGAGAGGCTGCCCGTGGTCTTGCCGTCGCCGTTCATGTCCATGAACTTCACCGGCATGACGGCGATGTCCACGTCCCAGGCCACCCCGGCGATGCCGCTGCCGTTGTTGCCCACGGCCCCGAGGACACCGCACACCTTGGTGCCGTGCCCCGAGTTGTCTTCGGGCCTGCCGTCGTTGCCGGCGAAATCATAGCCGTCGATGAGTATGCCCCCGAGCTCGGGGTGAGAAAGATCAGCACCCGAATCGATGACCGCGATGACAACCTCGGGTCCGGGCTCTCCCAGGGCGATGAAGCCCCACGCCTCTTCGAGGCCGAGCTGTGTCCACTGGCCCGCATATGGCCAGTCGTCAGGGACATTCTCGGCCTCTATGATGTAATTGGGCTCCGCATACTCGACCTCTCCGCTCGCCTCGAGCTCCTTGATGGCCTCCAGAGCGTTGTCCACGGCGATGACCATGGGCCGTTCCCCGGAGACGGACAGGGTCGATGCGGCCAGAGGACCGCTGGGTTTGAACTTCACGATGACCTCGTCCGTACGATACTCGGCGGCATGGAGCGTGAGACCGACCAGGACGAAAACCAGAACCGATGTTGAAATGCCCTTGTAGTCTTTCACCTTATACCCCCCAGATCTTTCGATCTGCAGGGACTAAGGCAAACCGGATGCCAAAGCTATGACGCTCCAGCAAGACTTATTTACATGTTAAATATCAATTGGTTATAAAGAATCGCCGGCGATTCGCCCCGATTTTGACGGTTACACGCATTTCGGCCCTGTAATCTGAATTACAAACAGCGGTATCCGTACTGTAACTATGTAACTGGAGGGGCTCCGGGCCTGCATGGCTCACTTTCCCTGTGAGTGATCTCTCAGGTATGCCCCGTAGCCTTTGCTGAAAAGGTGGTACTGGGCAGGGGACACCTCCTGGGGGCGGCGGCGGATGTCGATGGACGCCCTGAGCGCGAGCCCTTCCAGGAGCTCCCGGTCTATCCTGGGCAGGTGGATCAGTGAGTTCCCGAGCACCTTTCTCCGCTGGTGGAAGGCACAGGAGACGACGGCCTTGAAGAGCTCCATCTCCCCGGCGGGGATGGGTGAGATCTTCGGGACCAGTCTGACCACCTGGGATTCCACCTTTGGCCGCGGGAAGAAATTGTTGGGCCCCACCATGAATCCGGGCGATGCATCGAACCCGGCGGACACGATGACGCTCAGCGCCGAGTAATCACTGTCCCCCGCGCGGGCGCAGATTCTCCCGGCAACCTCTCTCTGGAGCATGACCACCACGACCGCGATGCGCCATGCATGGTCCACGAGCCGTATGATGAACTGGGTCCCGATGTTGTAGGGCAGGTTCGCCACGACCTTGGCCCCGTCGGGAAGGAGCAGGGATAGGTCGGCCTCGAGGATGTCCCGGTGTTCGAGGCGGAACGTTTCACTGTGGCCGATGCTGCGGGAGAGGTCCTCGAACAGGAGGTCGTCCTTTTCCACGGCGATGACCCTGGATGCCTGGTCCAGGAGCACCCTGGTGAGCATGCCCTTGCCCGGACCCACCTCGACGACCGTGTCGCCGGGACCGACGCCGGCCAGAGCAGCCATCTTCCGGGCGATGCCGATGTTCTTCAGGAAGTTCTGTCCCAGTGAGCGCTTCGCCCTCATGTCTTCCCCGTGTACCCCATCGAGGGGCAGGCGTTCAATGCAGGCCGGTGATGGACGACCACCGCGAAACGGCATTCATGTCCAGGCCCGCATGTTGGCCGTCCCTGAAGTGACGTATGCTCGCGACCCCGACCATGGCGGCATTGTCGGTACAGTACTTCCTCTGGGGTATGACGAGCCGGATATGTTCCTGTGCCGCCCTTTCCCTCAGCGCCTCCCGCAGGGCCGTGTTGCTGGCCACGCCGCCCGAGACCACGAGCAGGTCCATCCCGTACTCCTGCACCGCCCTGACGGCCTTGGCCACGAGCACATCCACCACGGCTGCCTGGAATGCCGCGGCGATGACCGGCACGAGGTGTTCTCTTCCAGGCCTGGGCTTTTTCGCCTCGGGCAGCCCGGAAAACTTCAGGTCGAGCCCCTCGAAGATGTCGGACCTCTGCACGAGGTGCAGCACTGCGGTCTTGAGACCCGAGAAGCTGAAGTCGAAGGTGTCGTCGTTCATCATGGGCCTGGGCAGTTCCACGGCGCTGTGGTCAACCCCCCGGGAGATCTTCTCGATGATCGCGCCCCCCGGATACCCGAGGTTCAGGAGTTTGGCCACCTTGTCGAAGGCTTCCCCCGCTGCGTCGTCGATGGTCTGGCCGATCTGGGTGATGGTGGTCTCGTCGGTGACCTCGTAGAGAGAGGTATGGCCGCCGGAGACCACCATGCCCACGTGCGGGTAGCTCAGGGACGCATCGATCCTCGCCGCTGCCAGGTGTCCCTCAAGGTGGTTGATGCCGCAGACGGGAAGGTTCAATCCATAGGCCAGCGCCTTGGCATAGGAGATACCTACCAGCAGGGCGCCGATGAGGCCGGGTCCCTGGGTGACCGCGATGCCCCCCAGGTCCCTCGGCGAGATACCGGCCTGGTGCAGGGCCTCGCGCACCACGGGGCCGATGAGTTCGATATGCCTGCGTGACGCGATTTCCGGTACCACCCCGCCGAAGGCGGCATGGTCTTTCACCTGGCTTGCCACCACGTTGGAGAGGACATCGCCGCAGCCGGCCACCACTGCGGCGGCGGTCTCGTCGCAGGAGGTCTCGATGGCGAGTATGTATGAAGGGATGCTCATGGGACGGTTCGCGTAAAGAAGCAGCCTCTGTACTAGCCTGCCTGGATGTCCTTCCTGGTGAGCAGGGCCTGCACTTCCACCCCGATGGCCTCGATGGCCTCGCGGCCGCCTTCCATGCGGTCGAAAATGGCGACCACCAGGTCCACCTCCATGCCCGCCTCGCGCACGCGCTCGATGGCGGATATCGTGCTGGCGCCCGTGGTGATGACGTCCTCCACCACCAGGGCACGCATTCCCGGCTTCACGGGACCCTCGATGACGTTGCCCGTCCCGTGTGTCTTCTGGGTCTTGCGCACCAGGAAGGCCATGACCTCCCGGCCTCCACGATAGGCCGCAAGGCTCACTGCGGTGGCGATGGGATCGGCGCCGATGGACATGCCCCCCACGGCATCCACCTTCCTGTCCCTGATGATACCGCTGATGAGCTCCCCGATGATGGATGCCCCCACCGGGCTCAGCGTGACCTTGCGCAGGTCCACGTAGAGGTCCGATTCCTTGCCGGACGAAAGGGTGAACTTTCCGAACTTCACCGCATCGTGCCCGATGATTTCCCTGAGCTGATCGATCTTATCCATGGAAGACCCTTTCGAAGATGGTATCGATGTGGGTGAGGTGGTGGGAGATGTCGAAGAGGTCGTCGATCTCCTTTGTGCCGAGAACCTTCACGATATCCCTGTCCTTTTTCAGCAGTGCCTTGAAATCCGCATTCTTTTCCCAGACCTTCAGGGCGTTGCGCTGCACCCACGCATAGGCGGTGTCACGGGCCACCCCCTTCTCCACAAGGGCCAGGAGCACGTTCTGGGAATGCCACAGCCCCCCGGTGAGGTCCAGGTTCTTCCTGATGTTCTCCGGAAAGACCACGAGCCCGTCGATGATGCCGGTGAGCCGGACGAGCATGAAGTCCAGGACCGTGGTGGCGTCGGGACCGATGACCCGCTCCACGCTGGAATGGCTGATGTCCCGTTCATGCCACAGGGCCACGTTCTCGATGGCGGACACGCAGTACCCACGGAGCAGCCTTGCCAGCCCGGTGATGTTCTCGCTCCCGATGGGGTTCTTCTTGTGCGGCATGGCCGACGACCCCTTCTGCCCCCTGCCGAAGGGCTCCATGGCCTCCAGGACCTCGGTTCGCTGGAGGTGTCTGATCTCGATGGCGATCTTCTCCGCGGTGGCGCCGATGATGGCCAGGGTGGCAAAGAATTCGGCGTGCCGGTCTCGCTGGAGGACCTGTGTGCTGATGGGCGCGGGCTTGAGCCCCAGCCTTTTGCACACATGGGTCTCCACCTCGGGGGGGACATTGGCAAAGGTGCCCACGGCCCCGGAGACCTTGCCGTAGGACACGACCTCGTTGGCCCTCTTCATGCGCTCGAGGTTCCGCTCCATCTCCGCATGCCACAGGGCGAACTTGAGCCCGAAGGTGATGGGCTCGGCATGGATACCGTGGGACCTGCCCATGGCCGGGGTGTCCTTGAACTCGTACGCCCTCCTCTTGAGAACATCCATGAAGGCCCGGATGTCGTCGACGAGCACCTCGCCGCTCTCCTTGAGCAGCAGGGCATACGCCGTGTCCAGCACGTCCGAGGAGGTGAGCCCCATGTGGATGAACCGGGCGTCATCGCCCACGTGTTCGGCCACACAACTCACGAAGGCGATCACGTCATGGCGGGTGGCGGCCTCGATCTCGTCGATGCGCTCCACGGAGAACCCGGCCTTTCTCCGGATGGTCTCCAGGCTCTTCTTGGGTATCTTCCCGAGCTTCGCCCATGCCTCGCACGCAGCGATCTCCACGTCGAGCCATTTCCGGTAGCGATTCTCGTCGGACCAGATCTCCTGGAATCGTTTCCTGGTATATCGCGGTATCACGTCTTCAATGCCCTCCGGTCGATCATGTAGGTGCTGCCGTCGCGCGCCTTGAGGTATTTCTTGATCTCCGTTGCGTCCTGGGATGCCTGGCCGTAATGGGTGTAGCGCCCCCCCTCGTTGAGCACCACGGCGATGGTGACGGTCATGACGGGAAAGGTCTTCTCGCTGCCGTCGCGCTTGGTCGAAGCGATGACTCCCCGTTCCAGGTCATCGTCGTTGTAGAAGTTCCTGATGACCATGTCGAACCGGGAGATCACCTCCTCGCAGAGCCCGCGGACGTGGCCGGCCGGACATATGAACACGAAGTCGTCGCCGCCGATGTGCCCCACGAACGTCTTCTCCTCCCTGAGCTCCCTGACGGCGTTGGTGACTATCCGGCCCGTGGCCGCGAGGACCTCATCCCCCCGCGAAAAGCCGTAGCGGTCGTTGAAGGGTTTGAAGTTGTCGATGTCCACCCAGGCGATGGCGGCCTCTTCCCTCGCATCGAACAGGGCCTGGATCGTACGGATGGTGGACTCGTTCCCGGGCAGCCTGGTCAGCGGATTCATGTCCATATCCCGCACGGCCCTTCGGGAAATGAACTCCAGGCGACGCGTGATGGCGGAATCGGTCTCGTCCAGGGTCAGGTAATCGTCGATGGCCACGTCCTGCCAGGACGATGCCTCGATGTCGCGCCGCTCCAGTATGGCCACGATGGGTACGTTCCCGAAGATGGTGTTGCTCCGGAACTCCTGCACGATGCCGGAGCCGCGGGTCACGAGGAACCGGCCTTCGACGAGGATGATGTCCGGCGGTTCCATGTATATCATCGGGATGACGTCCTGCTTGCCGGTGATGACCTTAAACGAGTCGAACAGGGACCCGACGAGTTCGCTGATACGAGGATCGGCGCTTTCCTGTACGATGAGAATGGCCCGCACGTCATCCCCCTGCCGGCGCCTGCCGGTACATCTCGACCTCTTCCAGTTCCTCCATGATCCTCTTCATGAGCTTCTCCAGATCGACACCCTCCATGCCGATCGAGTCCCATGCCTTGTGCGATATCTGCCCCACCCACGGGTCGCCGCCGTTGCCCACGCCGCAGGCCCTCACCACGGCGTCGGCGATGTGGACCACCGCCACCCGGTCTCTGAATGTGACCGCACCGTCCGGGTCATGGTGGCACACAATGGGCACGGAGAGCTTTTCCGGGAGGTTCCATTCCCGGGATAGCCACTGTCCGATCTCCGCATGGTCCACGTTCAGGACCTCGAGCTCGGCCTCCCGGAAGGAGACCCGCTTCGTGTTCACCACCTCCATGATCCTGTCATAGTCGGCGGTGAGGGAAACCCTCACGAGGACCTTGCCGATGTCATGGAGCAGGGCCGCTGTCGAGATCTCCTCGGGTTCAGCCAGGCCGAGCTTCCTGCTGATGGCCCCCGCAGCTATGGCGCTGCCCAGCGAGTGTTCCCAGAGCCCTACCATGGAACGCTCCATGAGGTCGAAGACCGAGGCGGACAGGACCACGCCCTTGATCACGTTGAACCCCAGGAGGATGATCGCATGGCTGATGGAGGATATCCTGCCAGGGAACCCGTAGAAAGGGGAGTTCACCAGACGGAGCACCCGCGCCCCAAGGACCTGGTCAGAGGAGATCAGTTTGCCCACGTCCTTGGGGGAGACATCGGGGCTTTCGACCATGGTCATGAGCTTCTCCACCACCCTGGGCAGGGTGGGCAGGCTCTGGATCTTCCGGGCGAGTACCTTGAGGTGCTGGACCTTGCCGCTCACCGGGTGCCTCCTTCCGTTTCATCCTGCGACTGCCTCTCCTCCTCCAGGGCTATGAGGGCTTTTTCTGACGCCTTCAGAAGCCTGTCCATGAGCGGATCCCCCTGGACCCGCACGAACCGGTCCCTCAGGTCCGCCAGCTTCTGTTCCGTGGACTTGGTGTCGCCCAGGTCCACCGGGTGCCCCTTGAGGGTGACATGGGAGACATTCATGCGCTTGAGGCGCTCGATGATCACGTCGGTCAGCTCGGTTCCTTCTCCGCACAAGACCATGCCCGTGTCGTTGGTGATGGTTCTGGCCAGGATCATGCCGGGCCGTACCAGTTCCAGGGGGACCTTCTGCATGAACGCCTCCTCACCTGATCCGGGCACCGACCTTCGGCGGCCGGTCGAACCCCACCAGGGCAAGCCTGCCTTCCGCTGCGTCGGTGGCGAGCAGCATCCCCTCGCTCGGAAGTCCCATGAGTTTTGCTGGCTTCAGGTTCGTCATCACGGCGATATATGTTCCCGGGAGGTCCTCGGGACGGTACGCCTTGCCGATGCCCGCCACGATCTGGATGGTCCTGCCCACATCCACCTTCAGGATCACCAGCTTGTCGGACTTCTCCACCGCGGTCGCCTCGAGGATTTTCCCCACCTTCATCTCGATGCGGCCGAACTCGCTGATGTCTATGAGGTTATCTTCCTTGGCGCCCTCTGCAGCCTGTTTCCCCGTGCCGGCCTGCTCACCGGGCCGGTTCAGCCTCTCGACCCGTGGGAACAGGGCCTGTGCTGCGGTGACGGTCACACCCGGCGCGAGCTGTCCGAAGGGGAGGATGCCTGCGTGGGAGACATCGGTCGGTGCGCCGATGAGTTCCAGTATCCTGACCGAGATCCCGGGCATTACCGGGTAGACGAGCGCCGCGACGATGCGGATGGAGTCCATGATGTGGTACATGACCGTGGCGAGACGCTGCGTATCGTTCTTGGCCAGCTCCCACGGGGCGCTCCGGTCGATGTACTTGTTCACCGCCGAGATCAGTGACCACACGGCGATCAGGGCAGTGTGCAGCTCGAGGGAGATCATCCTCGCGGTGAAATCGTTCACCACTCTTCCCGCCAGGTCGCCGAGCTCCCTGTCCGCGTCCTGCGAAGGCCCCGCGGGCTCGGGCAGACGGCCGTCGAAATACTTGGCCACCATCCTCGTGCTCCTGCTGACCAGGTTGCCGAGATCGTTCGCCAGGTCGGCATTGTAGCGCTCGATGAGGGCCTCTTCGGAGAAGTTGGAGTCAAGGCCGAAGACCATGTCGCGGACCAGGAAGTACCGGAAGGCGTCGACCCCGTACTTGTCCTTCATCTCCAGCGGGTCCACAACATTGCCCAGGCTCTTGGACATCTTGGTCGCATCCACGTTCCAGAACCCGTGCACGTTCAGGTTCCGGTAGGGCTCGACACCTGTGGCCTTGAGCATGGTGGGCCAGTACACGGCATGGGGCTTGAGGATGTCCTTGCCCACGAGGTGCTGGGCCTGGGACCAGAATTCGCCGAATCGCTCACCGTCCGGATACCCGATGCCGGTGAGGTAGTTAATGAGGGCGTCGAACCAGACATAGCACACGTAGTCCTTGTCGAAGGGAAGCTCTATTCCCCAGGAGAGTCTCGTCTTGGGCCTGGAGATGCACAGGTCGTCGATGGGATCGCGGAGCATGCCGAGCACCTCGTTCTTGTAGCGCTCGGGTCTGATGAAGTCGGGATTCCGGGCGATATGGTCGATGAGCCATGGACGGTACTTTTCCATGCGGAAGAAGTAGTTCTGCTCCTGTACGAAGGTGAGCGGTTTCTGGTGGATGGGGCACATGCCGTCTACCATTTCCGTCTCGGTCATGAACCGCTCGCAGCCAGTGCAGTAGTGTCCGCCGTATTCACCGAAGTAGATGTCCCCCCTGTCGTAGACCTCCTGGAGGATGCGCTGCACGGTCCTGACATGCTCCGGCTCCGTGGTGCGGATGAAGCGGTCGTTCTCCACCTGGATCAGCGGCCAGAGGTCCCTGAAGCGCTGGCTGTTCTCGTCTGCCAGTGCCCGGGGTGTGGTGCCGAGCCCCCTGGCGGTCTCCATGATCTTGTCCCCGTGCTCGTCCGTGCCTGTCAGGAAAAAGACCTCTTCGCCGAGGAGCTTGTGGAAACGAGCCAGCACGTCGGCGATCACCGTCGTGTAGACGTGGCCCAGGTGCGGCCTGGCATTCACATAGTAGATGGGGGTCGTCACGTAGAAGTGCTGCTTCATGGCCGATTGCTCCTTTTTTTCCTCGCGCTGCGGTTTCTCGGCCGTTTCTTCTTCGGCTTGGGTGAGGTGGCTATCATGGGCACCATGGGCATCTCGTCCTCGGCAGCCGCCTCGGCAGCGACCGCCTTCTCCCTTTCAGGGGAAGGGCCCTTCTGCTCGGGGAGCTGCCGGTACTCCTCCTCGGTCAGGATGTCCGAGACATGGGCCTTGATGAACCTCCTGTCCGTGAGCTTGGCAACGACGGTCTGGTTGATGACGTTGATGCTCACCACCGTGGCCTCGCCCTCTTCCATGAAGACCTTCTTGCCTGGCTTCGGCAGGTTCTCTATGAGGTTCGCATAGGATTCCTTCTCGTAGGCCAGGCAGCACTTGAGCTTTCCACAGAGTCCGGATATCTTGGTGGGATTGAGCGTCATGTTCTGGTTCTTGGCCATCTTCACGGAGATCCGCTGGAAGTTGGTGAGGAAGGTGGCACAGCACAGCTCCCTCCCGCAGCTCCCGATGCCGCCCAGCATGGCGGATTCCTGACGTGTGCCCACCTGCCGCAGCTCGATGCGGGTGCGGTAACGCTCCACCAGGTCCTTGAGGAGCTCCCTGAAGTCGACCCGCCCCTCGGCAACGAAGTAGAAGGTGATCTTGTTCTCGTCGAAGAGCTGCTCCACCCTGATAAGCTTCATGGGAAGACCCCGGGCCCTGATGCGCTCGTGGCAGAACTCGAAACAGTCCTTCTCCTTGGCGCGGATCCGGTCGAACCGCGCCATGTCCTCATCGGTCAACTTGCGGATCACGGGTTTTATGTCATCGAGACCCGATGCCTCTTCTTCCCGGGGATATCCGATGACCGAGGCCGCGCACTGCCCGGCCTCGGTCCCGACGATGACCCTGTCGCCCTTCTGGAGCTCCAGATCCTGGGCGTCGAAGATGTAGGGCGTCGGGATGGTCTCGAATCTCACACAAACGAGCCTCTTGGGTTTTTCCGCATTTTCCATCGTGCCCATGTTAGCAACCATATGACATATTTATCAAGTCCATCTTTGATGGTCGCAGGGAGGTCTCCCGTCGGCCGGGGCACCCGAGGGCCTTCTTAAGTCATTGATCATCGCGGTCATTTGTGTGATAAGAGGACAAGTCTTCGCAACCAAGCCGGGAGGCACTATGACACTCTGGGAGTTTTTCGTGAAAGGCGGCCCCCTGATGTGGCCGCTGCTCGGCTGTTCCGTGGTGGCACTGGCCATCATCATCGAACGGCTCTTCGCCCTGCGTCAGAGCAAGATCATCCCCAAGGATCTCATCGAGGAGGTCGAGCGGCTCACCCGCATGGGCAGGCTCAGTGACATAGAACAGCTGCTCAAGCGGAGCTCTTCCCCCATCTGTCCCGTCATCATGATGGCCATCAAGAACGCCGGTATGCGCCGGGAGATCATCAAGGACTACATGGAGGAAGCCGGGGCGAGCGAGGCGTACTCCATCGAACGGTACATCGACATCCTGGGCATCATCGCGGCCATAGCCCCCCTGCTCGGGTTCTTGGGCACGGTGACGGGCATGCTCGCGGCATTCCAGGCGGTCAGCATCACGGGGACCCATTCAAGCCAGCTGCTCGCCGGCGGCATCTCCGAGGCCCTCATCACCACCGTGGTGGGCCTTGCCATCGGCATACCGGTCTTCGTGGCCTACCGGCTGCTCATTGCCCGCAGCGACTACCTCGTCCTGGAGATGGAGAAGACCTCGGCCAGGATCCTTGAATATCTCAAAGGGGACGAACATGAGGTTCAGAAAGACAAGAAAGGACAGGAGGACTTCGGTTCTTGACGTCACCCCCCTGGTCGACGTGGTCTTCCTGCTCCAGATCTTCTTCCTGCTCACCATCGGAAGCCCGCTGATGCTGAGCGAGGTGAACCTCCCCGCCACCATCAGCGGGAAGAGCGTGGTGTCGGATACCGTCACGGTCATCATCCTGCCCGAGGAGGTCATCATAGACGGCAGGCCGGCGGACCGGGAGGTCATCTCCGGGCTCCCGAGGGACCGGGAGATCGTTGTCATGGCATCCCGCGACATACCCTACTTCAGGGTCATGGACGTCCTGGATGTCCTGAGGACCTCGGGCCACATGAGGCTGTCCCTGGCCACGCGGCCTGTGCACAACTGAGATTAGGATTTGACTTGCCCTGGCCATCCCGTTACTATTATTGGAGATGAAGCAGATCCTTATTATCGAAGATGACAGGAATATCCAGGAGCTGCTCCGGCAGGAGCTCAACGATGAGGGATATTCAACATCCATCGCAGCCAACGGGAAAGAGGCGCTGACCATCCTCAAGAACAAGGAGAAACCGGACCTCATCATCCTTGACCTGAGGATGCCCGCCATGGACGGGTTCGAGACCATGGGGCATATCCTGAAGCTCAAGCACGAGACCCCGGTGGTCATCCATACCGCCTACCCCAGCTACAAGGATGATGCCCTGGCCTTGGCGGCCGACGCCTTTGTGGTGAAGTCTCACGATCTCAGTGCGCTGAAGAATGCCATCTTTCAATTGATTGGGAAATAATGCCTTTTGTAAGCCAGAACGATGTCGGAACGGTTATTCTCGCCGGGGGCAAGGGTGAGCGGCTCTATCCGCTGACCAAGGACCGGGCGAAGCCTGCGGTGCCGTTCGGGGGGATGTACCGCATCATCGACTTCACGCTGTCGAACTGTGTGAACTCCGGCCTGAAAAGGATCTACGTGCTTTCCCAGTACAAGTCCCACTCCCTGAACCGCCACATCCAGAGGGGCTGGCTGTCGTTCTTCTCCTACCCCATGGGTGAGTTCATCTACGACATCCCGGCCCAGCAGCGCATCGGGAGCAGCTGGTACGAGGGGACGGCCGACGCGGTGTTTCAGAATATCTACTCCCTCCAGCAGAACATGATACCGCTTACCCTGATCCTGTCGGGTGACCATATCTACCAGATGAACTATATGGACATGATCCGGTTCCACCTGGAAAACGAGGCGGAGGTGACCCTCGGGGCCGTACCCATGCCGGTGGAGACCGCGTCCCAGTTCGGCATCGTCAAGGCGGACAAGGACATGAACGTCGTGGGCTTCCAGGAAAAGCCCAGGAAGGACCCGGTCACCATGCCGGGAGACCCGAGCAGGGTCTTGGTCTCCATGGGGATCTACGTGTTCCACACGAAGATGCTCATCAGGAAGCTCGTCGAAGATGCGAAGCTCAAGACGAGCAGCCACGACTTCGGCAAGGACATCATCCCCAAGATGGTCAGGAACAACAAGGTCATGGCATATCCCTTCAAGGATATCATGAGGGCTTCCTACTGGAGGGACATCGGCACCCTGGACGCCTACTACGAGGCCAACATGGACCTCGTCTCCGTAATCCCCCAGTGCAACCTGTACCATCCCAACTGGCCTGTGCACACGGTGTACAGCCCCTATCCCCCGTCAAAGATGGTCTTCGCCGGCGGCCAGGACGGCAAACGGATCGGCCAGGTGCTCGACTCCATCATCTGCGGCGGATCAATCGTTTCCGGCGGCAAGGTGGAGCGCTCCATCATCTCGCCCAACGTCAGGGTGAACAGCTATACCGAGATCGAGGACTCCATCCTCATGGAAGACGTGGAGATCGGCAGGCACTGCAGGATCAGGCGAACCATCATCGACAAGAGGGTGAAGGTGCCTGCACGCACCACCATCGGGTACGATCCCGAGGAGGACGCCAAGAGGTTCGACGTCTCCCCCGGCGGCATCGTCGTAGTCGCGAAGAACACCATGTTCGATTGACCCCTTCCATGAAACGCATCGCCCTGGTGAGCCTCGGCTGCCCCAAGAACCTCGTGGACTCGGAGTACATCTGCGAGCAGTTCATGAATGCCGGGTATACCCTGGTGAATGACGCCCGGGATGCGGACCTTGTCGTGGTGAATACCTGCTCCTTCCTGACCTCCGCGGTGCAGGAGTCCGTCGACACCATCCTCGAGATGACCGGCGGCGGCAAGGAGGTGATCTGCGCAGGCTGCCTCGTGAGCAGGTACCACGAGGAAGTCCTCGCCGAGATTCCCGAGGTCGTCCTCTGTGCAGGACCCGGGACCTACGGACGGGTCGTCCAGGCCTACGAGGCGGGTCAGCGCTATCTCGAGCCCGACTTCTCCTCGGTGGTCAGGCGGTCGTTCTTCTCGGGCACGGCCAGCGCCTGCGTCAAGGTGAGCGAAGGGTGCTCCAACCGATGCCGGTACTGCCTCATCCCTTCCCTCAGGGGAGGCCTCGTCAGCAGGACGCCGCGCGACATTGTCGAGGAGTGCCGCATCCTTGCGGGCAAGGGGGCGAAGGAGATCATTCTGGTGGCCCAGGACCTGGGCTGCTACGGGCGCGACATCGGGCTCACCGACGGCCTCGTGCGCCTCATTGACGACATATCGGTCATCGATGCGGTGGAGTGGATACGCATCATGTATGTCCACCCGGCCTCCCTGACGCGGGGCCTTGTCAGGCAGATCGAGACCAACCCCAGGGTGTGCCCCTACATCGACCTGCCCGTGCAGCATGTCTCCGATACCGTGCTGAAGGCCATGGGCAGGCGCGGCGGTGCGAAAGCGGTCCACCGGGCCTTCGACATGATCCGTTCGGCCGCCAGGGAGATCTGGATCAGGACGAGCCTCATGGTGGGCCACCCGGGGGAGGACGGACAGGCCTACGCCGAGCTCAGGGACTTTGTCTCCCGGGGCACAGTCGATCACCTCGGGGTCTTCGTCTATTCCCCGGAAACGGGCACGAAGAGTGCTGCCATGAAGGACTTTCCTGCCAGGCGCACCGCACTCGCGAGGATGCGCGGCATCATGGGCCTGCAGCGCAGCCTGTCGAAAAAAAGGCTTCACAAGATGAAAGGGAAGAGGATACAAGTACTCGTCGAGGGGTATCACCCGGAGACCGACCTCCTCCTGGCAGGAAGGGCGTCGTTCCAGGCGCCCGAGATCGACGGCACGGTGATCATCAACGAGGGTGGAGCCGATGCCGGGGATATGGCAGAGGTGGAAATAACCGGTTCCATGGAGTATGATCTCGTCGGAAGGATCGTATGAACGCATCGAGGATCATCGAACTCGGCAGGGAAACGGTGCGTATCGAGATCGAGGGGCTCGAGGAGCTGTCCTTGCAGATCGGCGATGCGTTCGCACGGGCCGTTCTCGCCATAGCGGGCCTCAAGGGCAAGGTGGTGCTCACCGGGGTAGGCAAGTCGGGCATCATCGCCCGGAAGGTGGCCTCCACCATGATGAGCATCGGCACCCCTGCCGTGTTCATGCACCCGGTGGACGGGCTCCACGGCGACCTCGGGTCCATCATGGCCGACGACGCGGTCATCGTGTTTTCCAACAGCGGCAGGACCAAGGAGATCCTCGACCTGATACCTTCACTTAAGACATTGAAGACACCGGTCATTTCGATTACATCCGATGAGAATTCGCCCCTTGCGCGGGCATCGGACATCCTGCTGACCTGCAAGGTCAGCAGGGAGGCCTGCACCCTCAACCTCGCCCCTACCGCCTCCACCACGGCCCAGCTTGCCCTCGGCGACGCCATCGCCGTGGTGGTCTCACGGATCAAGGGGTTCGACCGCAATGCCTTCCTGGTCCTCCACCCTGCAGGAGAACTCGGCAGACAGCTCATGGTCCGCATCTCCGAGATGATGATCACCGGGGAGCGCATCCCCGTGGTGTCGCCTGAGACACCGCTCAATGACGTGGTCATCGAGATGACGGACAAGAAGCTGGGGTTCACCCTGGTGCGTACGGATCGGAACGTGGAGGGCATGATCACGGACGGTGACCTGAGGAGGGTTTTGCTGAAGCACGGCGAACGCCTTGCCGGGCTCTGCGCCAGGGACGTCATGTCTCCCAGGCCCAAGACCATCGGCGCTGACAAGCTCGCCATCGATGCCCTGGACATGATGGAGAAGCACCTGATCACCTCGCTGGTGGTCGTCGATCAATCGGGAATTCTCACGGGTGTCGTCCACCTGCACGACCTCTTGGGCAGGGGCAGGCTGGGGCTTCGCTGAGACCTTCCCTTCCCTGTTTCCCGTCCCTACTTAGAAAGAAAACACCAAAGGAGGTCACCCATGGAGAAGTCATGGCAGGATGTGTTGGACCGGTTCCATTACGGTATCTATCTCGTCACCATCGCAGCCGACGGCCTGTATAACGGCATGATCGCTTCCTGGGTTGCACAGTGCTCCCATACCCCGCCGCTCATCGCGTTGGCCATTCGCAAAAACCGCCTCTCGCATGACCAGATCAGGCAGACAGGTAAGTTCACCTTCAATCTCCTGCCCAGAGATGCCTTGGGCCTGCTCAATCAGTTCAAGATTCCCGACTGGAGGCGCAAGTTCGATGGGGTTGAGTACGATCTTTCCCCGGAAGGGAATCCCGTCGTCAAGGGTTCCCTGGGGTATCTCGACTGCGTGGTGGAGCGGGCCGTCGATACCGGCGACCACACGCTGTTCATCGGCAGGGTTACAGGAGGGTCCCTGAAAAGAGAAGGGGAAGCGCTCACCACTGCCCAGTACCCGGGGAGATATCGGGGAGACAAGTAGCAAGCCTGTATTCACAGGTGCAGGTTCAAAGGAATCCAACCACGGCAGGCACGCGGATGCAGGTGCGCCGCCCGCGCCGGTGGTGCCGGTCGTTCTATGCCAACCCGGGATCAGTTCGAAATTGTATCGTCCTTGCAGGACAAAGAATAAAAAAGGGAGGGAACTCACGTCCCCTCCCTCTGGTGTTTCCGCGTGACTCGTTTTAGACCGCGAACGCGTCGTCCGGGATCCTGATGCAGCTGATCTCGTCCTTGGTCAGGGTCTCGAGCTTGGCCGGGACCAGGGCGGTGATCCGGTTGATGAAGAACTTGGCGCCCTCGACCTTGCCGGTGTAGAACATCTTCTCCTGCTCGATGGGGTTGGCCGCCAGCTTCTCGGTGGCCACGTTGGCCATCCAGATGTGGAACCAGCCGCACAGCGCCTCGGCCAGGCAGCCGAGGTAGTCGGTCGCCGCGACGAGCGGGATAAACGGGTTGGTCTTGATGAGCTGGCTGAACTGCATGGCCGTGCCGGCGCAGGCGTTCAGGGCCTTCTCCACGATCTCGGCCTCGGCCTTGAGGTTCTCGTTGGCCTTGGCCTTGCCGACTTCAGCCGCGGTCTCGCCCAGCATGTTCATGAAGTAGAGACCCTTCTTCATGCCGAGCTTCCTGCCCAGGAGGTCCAGGGCCTGGATGCCGTTGGTGCCTTCGTAGATCGTGTTGATCTTGTTGTCCCTCATCATCTGCTCCACCGGGTACTCACGGCAGAAGCCGTAGCCGCCGTAGGTCTGGACGGCCAGATTGGTGACGATGTCGCCCACGTCGGTGCAGTATGCCTTGACGAGCGGGGTGTACATCTCGATCATGCCCTGCCACTTCTCCTTCTCGGCATCGTCTGCCGCGATTGCCATGCGGTCCATGGCGTAGTAGCAGAACAGGGCCAGGACCTTGATGCCCTCGGTCATGGACTTCATCTTGAGGAGCATCCTGCGGATGTCGGGGTGGTTGATGATGGTGGTCTGCTTGGCGTTGGGATCCTTCATCTGCATGATGTTCACGCCCTGGAACCGCTCCTTGGCGTAGGACAGCGCGTGGAGGTACGCGGTGGTGGACAGGGCCACGCCCATGGTGCCCACGCCCTGGCGCTCTTCGTTCATCATGTGGAACATGATCGGCATGCCCTGCTTCTCCTCGCCCATGAGCCAGCCGATGCACTTGCCGTTCTCACCGAAGTTGAGCGTACAGGTTGCGTTGCCGTGGATGCCCATCTTGCTCTCGATGCCGCCGCAGTTCACGTCGTTGGGCTCGCCCAGGGACCCGTCCGGGTTGATCCTGATCTTGGGGACCACGAAGATGGAGATGCCCTTGGTTCCGGGCTCGTGGCCCTCGATCCTGGCAAGCACAGGGTGGATGATGTTCTCGGTGAGGTCGTGGTCGCCGGAGGAGATGAAGCACTTGGTCCCGGTGATGGAGTAGGTGCCGTCCGCGTTCTTCTTGGCCGTGGTCTTCAGGGCGCCCACGTCGGAGCCTGCACCCGGCTCGGTGAGGCACATGGTGCCGCCCCAGACGCCGGTGTACATCTTCTCAAGGATGAGCTCGCGCAGGGGGTGCTGGAAGAAGTCCTCGACAAGCCGGGCAGCGCCGTGACCGAGACCCGGGTACATGAGGAAGGCCTGGTTGCCGGCGAGGAACATCTGTGCGCATGCCGCAGCGATCATGGCCGGGAAGCCTTGGCCGCCGACCTCGGGACTGTCGGACACGCTCATCCAGCCGCCTTCGCAGTAGAGCTTGTAGAGCCTGTGGTATGCCTCGGGCGCGTACACCTTGCCGTCCTTGAAGACCGCCTCGACAGGCTTCCTCTGCACCTCGTCCGGATACGTGGGGGCGATGTCGTTCTCGGTGAACTTCGCCGCCTGGTCGAGGACCATGTTCACCATGTCAGCGTCGTGGTCGGCGAACTTGCCCTTGCCGAGAATGTCCTCACCGATCTTGAAGACCTCGTGCAGCAGGAACTTGAGGTCTCTCAGGTCTACCCATTGACTTGCCATATTACCCTCCTTACAAAATTATCGTTTGGCGTTCTTTGTCCTGTATCATGAATGAGCATTCATTCTTATATCCCTTCTCGAAATGCATGTCAACAGATCATCTTGATTTTCCCCCCCGGTTCATGCATAGGAGATCGTTTCCATGACAATCCGGTTGTTTCCGCGGTGCCACCTGTGTCATAAGATTATTCTGGGTCATTGCATGTGCATCTGTGACAGATTGATTTCAGGAGGGCTGTTGAGCATGAATACCATCAACGGAACCTTGAGAGCCCGTGACGGGACCTCGCTGTACTGGAAGGCCTGGCTGCCCGAGGGGACTCCCCGGGCCGTGGTCCATCTCATCCACGGCTATGCCGAGCACATCGACCGGTACGGAAACGTTGTGAACGAGCTGGTGCCGGCCGGCTATGCGGTGTTCGGCAACGATCACCGTGGACACGGCAGGAGCGCCGGCAGGCGCGGTCACGTGAAGCGCTTCCAGGACTTCATCGACGACGAGCGGCAGTTCTTCATCGAGGTGATCCGGAAGCGCCTCCCCGATGCACCCTGCGTGGTGCTCGGCCATTCCATGGGGAGCCTCATCGCCATGAACTACGTGGAGCAGCATGCGGACGGTATCAGGGCGCTCATCCTGTCCGGCACGGGGTCCAAGCCTGGCACTGACATCCCTGCGATCCTCATCACGCTGACCAAGATTCTCTCGAAGATCCTCCCGGCCGTGCACGTGAAGTCCCCGCTGCCGCCGGAATTCATCTCCCGGGACCCCAAGGTGGTGAAGGCCTACGTGGATGACCCCCTGGTCTACAACGTCATCACCCCCAGGCTCGCCCACGAGATGAACAGATTCGTGGTCATCGGCGCTCAGAACGCATCCAGGATTCGGATACCGGTCCTCATCCAGCTCGGCTCGCTCGACACCGCCTTCTCGGGCCAGAGGGAGCTCTTCGAGATGATCGGGTCACAGGACAAGACATTCAAGCTTTACGAGGGCCTCAAGCACGAGGTCTACAACGAGCTGCCCGCGGACCGGACCAGGGTGCTGAACGACCTGAGGTCGTGGATCGACGGGCATATGTAGAGGGGGCGTTCTTTCAGGTGTGAGAGAAAGGCCCGGCAGGAACCGTGCCCTGAGTGCAGAAAACATTGAACCCTCTGGAGTGGCGATTGGCGCTTTCGGCGCCAATCACCACTCCAGAAGGTTTCGGTTTTAAAGACCTCTTGATACGTCCGCTCAGTACCGGTAATGCTCCGGCTTGTACGGCCCGTCCACGCTCACGCCGATGTAATCCGCCTGCTCCTTTGTCATCCGGGTGAGCTTCACGCCGAGCTTGCCGAGGTGCAGCCGTGCCACCTCTTCGTCGAGGGACTTGGGCAGAGTCCTCACACTCACCTCCCGCGGGTTGGTCCACAAATCGATCTGAGCCAGCACCTGGTTGGTGAAGGAGTTGGACATGACGAAGGACGGGTGGCCCGTGGCGCACCCGAGGTTCACGAGGCGTCCCTCGGCCAGCAGGTAGATGCAGTGCCCGTCCGGGAAGACGTACCTGTCCACCTGGGGCTTGATGTTCTCCCTCCTCATGCCCGGGTACTCCTCGAGCCTGCTCACGTCGATCTCGTGGTCGAAGTGGCCGATGTTGCACACGATGGACTGGTCGAGCATCTTTTCCATGTGTTCGGTGCGGATCACGTGGCAGTTCCCCGTTGCGGTGACGAAGATGTTCGCCTCGGCCAGGGCGTCCTCCACGGTGGTCACCTGGTAGCCCTCCATGGCGGCCTGCAGGGCGCAGATGGGGTCGACCTCGGTGACGATCACCCGGGCGCCGAAACCCCGCATGGACTGGGCACAGCCCTTGCCCACGTCGCCGTATCCGCACACGCATACCACCTTGCCCGCCACCATGACGTCGGTGGCCCGCTTGATTCCATCCGCCAGCGACTCTCTGCAGCCGTAGAGGTTGTCGAACTTGCTCTTGGTGACCGAGTCGTTCACGTTCATGGCTGGGAAGAGCAGGGTCTTCCTTTCCAGCATCTGATAGAGCCGGTGCACGCCTGTGGTGGTCTCCTCGGACACGCCCCTGATCTCCCTGACCATGCGGTGCCAGAAGGTCGGGTCCTCGGCGAGCTTCTTCTTCAGGACCGCGTTGATGATGGCAAGCTCCCTGTTCTCCGTTGGTTCGTCGAGCAGGGCCGGGCTGTCCTCGGCCTGGTACCCCCGGTGCACCATGAGCGTGGCGTCGCCGCCGTCGTCCACGATGAGGTTAGGCCCCTTGCTGCCGGGGAAGCTCAGTGCGGCCAGGGTGCACGCCCAGTAGTCCTCGAGGCTCTCGCCCTTCCAGGCATACACCGGGGTCCCGCCTTGTGCGATGGCGGCGGCCGCGTGGTCCTGGGTTGAGAAGATGTTGCACGATGCCCAGCGCACGTCAGCGCCCAGTTCCTTGAGCGTCTCGATGAGGACGGCAGTCTGGATGGTCATGTGCAGGGATCCGGTGATCCGGGCCCCCTTGAGCGGCTTGCTGGCGGCATACTTTTCCCTGACCGCCATGAGTCCTGGCATCTCGTGCTCGGCGATAGCGATCTCCCTGCAGCCGAACCCGGCCTGCGAGGTGTCGGCCACCTTGCAGCCCAGGCTGCAGTAATCCGGCATCCGCGACGCATCACATATCTTTGCCTTTTCTGCCATTACTTCCCCGCCTTTTCCTTAAGTTTGCCGACCATGTCGGTGAGCTCCCAGGTGAACTCGGGCTCGGGCCTGCCGAAGTGTCCGTAGGCAGCGGTCTTCTTGTAGATGGGCCTGAGCAGGTCGAGGTGGTCGATGATCCCCTTGGGCTTGAGCGGGAACACCTCCCGAACGAGCTTGCCGAGATTGTCGTCGGGCATGACGCCCGTGCCACCGGTCTCGACCATGACGGATATGGGGTCTGCCACGCCGATGGCGTAGGCGAGCTGCACGGTGCACTTCTTGGCAAGGCCTGCGGCTACGATGTTCTTGGCCACCTTGCGAGCCATGTAGGCGGCGGAGCGGTCCACCTTGGAGGGATCCTTGCCCGAGAAGGCTCCGCCGCCGTGGCTGGCGAACCCTCCGTAGGTGTCCACGATGATCTTGCGGCCCGTGAGCCCGGTGTCGGCATGGGGGCCGCCCAGGACAAAGCGCCCGGTTGCGTTGATGTAATACTTGGTGTCCTTGTCAAGGAGCTTGGCGGGGATCTGCTTCTTGATGACCTCTTCCATGATGCCGTCGCGAACGGTCTCGTAGCTCGCGTCCTCGTCGTGCTGGGCCGCGATCACGATGCCGTCGATCCGCTTCGGGGCTCCGTTGACGTACTGCACGGAGACCTGGGACTTGCCGTCGGGCCTGAGGAACTCAAGGATCCCCTGCTTGCGGGTGTCTGCGAGGCCCTTGGTGAGCTTGTGGGCATAGTAGATGGGGGCGGGCATGAGCATGTCCGTCTCGTCGCAGGCAAAGCCGAACATCATGCCCTGGTCGCCGGCGCCCTGCTCCTTGAAGAGGCCTTCGCCCTCCGCCACGCCCTGGTTGATGTCCGGGGACTGCTTGTCCAGGGTCACCATGACGCCGCAGGTGTTCCAGCTGAATCCCATGACCGCTTCCGTGTAGCCGATCTCCTTTATGGTCTGCCGCGCGATGCGCTGCACGTCGATCTGGTGCGTGGTGGTGACCTCGCCTGATACGATCACCAGGCCGGTGGTCACCAGGGTCTCGCACGCCACGTGGGCCTGCCTGTCGTTGGCGATGATCTCGTCAAGGATGGCGTCCGATATGTTGTCTGCAACTTTGTCGGGGTGACCTTCCGTCACGGATTCTGATGAAAAGATGAAATTCCTGTCAGCCATTGAGATAATCCTCCTGTTTCGTGGATAGTAGCGTCATCCGGTGATGACCGTAGGCCGTGCCATGTCATGCCGTCTGTCTTCTTTGCTCATGGCAGGGTCTTTTTGCAAGCATAAAATGCCCGGTCTATGCCTTCCTCCTGAGCCCCAGGAAAGTGGCAATGGCGGAAGCCCTTCCCTCCAGGGTCACTGGTGCGTTCTTCAGCTCGTCCCTGGTGGTTATGCCGTACTCGGGATCGAAGGAGTCCTCGAAATACTTCTCCTGGAACGAGGCGAACTTGAGGTGGTGGGATGTCGAATCCACCACATAGTTCCTGCTCGTGGGGATGAGCCCTCTGGCCAGTGCCTTCTTCAGTCCGGCGACCGACTCTCCGCCCTGGGTGCACACCACGTGCCCGTGCCGGTTGGCCGTCAGCATGCCCTCCATGATCTCGTTTTCGGTCACCGTGATGACAAAGAACCGGTCGCTGAAGTGCTTCTGCACGTTCTGGCTCACCTTGGGGAAGGACACCGGGTCGCCGATCATGGCGGCCTGTGCCACCGAAGGCCGCACCTTCATGGGAACGAAGGTCCCCGTAGACCGCCAGCGGGATACCGGGTCGGCATGTTCGCTCTGGACGCCGAGGATCACGGGAAGCTCCGAAATGATGCCCAGCTCGTGGAGGTCGATGAATCCATCCATGATCGCGGTGATGTTCCCGGCGTTGCCGATGGGCACCACCACGGTGAGGCCCCTCGTGTCCCACCCGAGCTGCTGGGCGGTCTCGTAGGCATAGCTCTTCTGCCCCAGGATCCGCACCGGGTTCTTGGAGTTCAGCAGGAACACGTGGTAGTCCTGGGCCAGCTCCTCCACCACGCGCATGCAGTCGTCGAACACGCCCGGCATCTCGATGACCTGGGCCCCCGATCCCAGAGGCTGAGAGAGCTGCTGAGGCGTGACCCTGCCCTTGGGCAGGAGCACCACGGCCCTGACCTTGTCCTTGGGCAGGTAGCTCAGGTAGAGCGCCGCGGCCGCCGAGGTGTCTCCCGTGGAGGCGCAGATGCCCAGCACGCTGTCCAGATTTTTCACCCGGATCGCGTGGTTCAGGAACGAGATTGCCGAGGCCATTCCCCGGTCCTTGAAGCTCGCGGACGGGTTGAACCCGTCGTTCTTCACGTAAAACGGCGCACCCACCCAGGTGGAAAGCTCGCGGTTGGCCCTGACGATAGGGGTGTCGGCCTCGCCGAGGTAGATGACGTCTTTCAAGGGTATGATGGGCAGAATAAGCTCGTGGAACCTGAAGATCCCCTGGATCTCCAGTACGTTGCTGTTCCTGCGGCCGTCGAAGATCCTCCGCCAGGTCTCCGGAGGTGTGGACTTGAGAGCTTCGAAGTCCGTGTTCTCGATGCGAAGGAGCGACCGGCAGGACGGGCAGGTGTAGATGAAGTCGAAGATGTCATAGCGTCGTCCACAGCCTATGCACGCATACACCAACCTGCCCGCGGTCTCGGGCATGAAAGGATCCGACCTGTCTGACATCCTGAGCCTCGTTGCCTGATTTCTAGCCATTAGTAATGCAGGTGAGCGATGAAACTCAAGGCTTATGTTTCCTGCCTCCTTGAAAATGGGCGTAACCTATCGGAATTCGCACCGCAGCACCATTGAAAGGCTCCACACTCTATAACAGGCCCTTGACTTTTTCAACAGTTTTTTGGCATGGTAGCGGCTTATTTCTCGACGCCGGAGGGAGCGCATGGACACCGTCTACACCATTGACGTGGCACAGGGGAACAAGACGAGCAGCGGCAAGGTGAGAGAGATCTTCGATGCAGGCCCGGATCACCTCATCATGGTCACCACCGACCGCCTGTCGGCCTTTGACGTGGTCATGCCCGACCCCATACCCGCCAAGGGGCATGTCCTGAACAGGCTCTCGCTGTTCTGGTTCGATAGGGGCAGGTCCATCATCCCGAATCATGTGGTCTCCTCGGACGTGAACGACTACCCCTTGCCGTTCAGGGGGGATGCCCGCCTGGCCGGTCGCTCCATGCTCGTGCGCAGGGCCAGGCCCCTGCCCGTGGAGTGCATAGTCAGGGGGTACCTCTCCGGTTCGGGCTGGAAGGAGTACCGGAACCTCGGCTCGGTCTCCGGCATACGGCTACCAACGGGCCTGCGGGAGTCGGACCGTCTCCCCGAGCCCATCTTCACCCCGTCCACCAAGGCCGAGATCGGCCAGCACGACCAGAACATCGACATCGCCGCCGCCGCAGACCTGGTGGGACGTGAGCTCATCGAGAGGGTCAGGGACGTGTCGTTGCGGATCTATGCGATGGCTGCGGCCCATGCGCTGGAAAAGGGCATCATCATCGCGGACACCAAGTTCGAGTTCGGCATGCTGGGCGACGAGCTCATGTGGATTGACGAGGCCCTGACACCTGACTCGTCGCGATTCTGGCCCCGGGACGGCTACAGACCTGGCGGCGTGCAGCCGAGCTTCGACAAGCAGTTCGTGCGCGACTACCTGGAAACCCTGGACTGGAACAAGACGGCTCCTGGTCCGAAGCTGCCCGAAGAGATCGTCCGCAAGACATCGGAGAAGTACATCGCCGCCTACGAACTGCTGACCGGGGAGAGGTTCTAGATAAAAGAAAAAGGAGAGGCCGGAGGTACCGATGACTCAGCCCGGCGGAACTCTTTATTAGAAAGGTTGAACCTTCTCTTTGTTTGGTTAGTCCGCCCCGGAGATCCGGTCTGTCAAATACCCCAGCTTTCTCCCATACAAAACGTATCGGCACGGGCTGGGATACCTTGACCCAAAGGAGGAATAAATGGGGTCAGAGTCGATTTTCTGACAACTATACCCAAAGCAAGAAGAAAATCGACTCTGACAGGAGTTTCGGGGATCTTCCATAGGGCGAGCTGCAGCAGGTTGATAATATTGCATAAATCACTTCAGGGCCTGTAGGACCCCATGGGCATCTATGCAGTGACTGAGTGCCTTCAGGACTTCTTCCTGGGTCTTACCGGTTTTCTCGATTACCCTCCGGGGCTTTCGCGATCTCCTGTCAAGGATGAGGGCGGAATGCAGATGGGAAAGATCATCGAGGATGTCCCTGGCCGTCCGCTTGATGCCCTGCCTTTCCATGCGCAACTCGAGCCTCCGCAGATAGGTCAGGGCGATAACGCAACAGAGGAGATGACAGCGGATCTTGCTGTCGGTCCAATGGTGGATGGGACGAACGCTCATGGTAGAGTTGCTCTGGCGGAAACACCCCTCCACCTCCCACCGGTCGAGATTGGCCTCGATGATGTCGGTGGTCGTCCAGTCCGTGTTGTCCGTGACGATGATGGTCCTGCCGAAGGTCTGTCTCTTCTTCTCCACGGCATAGACGTTCTTCCTGAACCCCATGGAGAGCTGGTCATCAATCTGTTCGAAGGCGAGTTCGTAGTACCCAGACGAGATGTGCAGTTCTTCACATAACCGGTGGTACCGCTCCCGTATCGCCTCGGGGTCTCTCCACTGGGGAGCGCGATCACGGACCTTCGCCCTCATGGCGAGCAGCTCCTGGCGCAGCGATTCGAGCTTGGACTGGAATGTATAGTCCTGCTTTCTGGCCGTGGGTGGATAGTGGGTCACGATAACTGTCCTCTCTTTGCCCCAGAACTCCCGTTTCGTACGGAATGCGAGCATCCGGTCCTCTTCCGGAAGCCCCCTGTTCCGAGAGGTCTGCGCTGGCTCGAACTGATCCAGGGGGATCGATGCAAGGTCTTCCGCATACGAGGTGGAGTAGGTAGTGACGAAGTGTACCCGCTGATGATCATCGATCCAGGCGAAGTTGTCCTGAGAGTTCATGCCCTTGTCGATGATCACGGTGAGGCGTTCCTTGGTTTTACCCAGATCGAGAACTACCTGGAACATGTCTTCCATGATGGCGTTGAACACCTTGCTGTCATGCCTGTTCCCGGGATACACCACCGAGTACAGGGGAAGTCTCGTGTCCCGCGCCGCCAGCAGACCCAGCCCCACCTGCCTCAGGTTGTCCCTGCCGGCCTTGTTCTTCCCCCTCCTGGCCAGCTCGGAGTCGGTCTGAGAGTCCATGAAGGTGTAGTAGTTGGTGGTGTCGAACAGGAGGCAGTCGGCGTCAGGCTGTTCGACTTCCCAGATGCGCCGGAAGAACCGGCGCTGGATCTCCTCGATATGGTCCTGGCTCACCCGGTCCCACTTGGCCCAGTAGCGATCACTGGAGAGTTCCTCGACATTCACCGGCCTGATGACCCCTATGGCACTGTTTGCGTACCACTCGGGCAGTGCCCTTTTGCTTCGGGGAGCTACCATCCTGTTGAGGATGGCGTAGAGGAAGTACTCGCCAACGGAGGGCCCGGTCTCCCGCGCATCCTTTGGTACGACATCGTCGATGATGGAGGCGATGTCGATATCGGCGTCCATCTGCAGGGCAGCCCACAGGGCTCCGAACTCCTCGACCTTCAGGCGGACCGCGGTTTCGTCATCGCTGCCTTTCATGAGGTCCACGACGCGCTCCGGCGGGCCGATGTAGATCTGGGAGGCCACCTTCACCTTGCCGTTCACGCGTGCCATTTCCCGGACATAGAGATAGGGTCTTCCGTTCTTCTTCTTGATATGGAAGTGGGCCATGGCGGGACCATATCATAGTAGGTCTTACATGTCAAGTTCAAAATAACTTCAAATGGCTTTTTGTGATGATCTCCCGGTAGATGAACTCTCACCTTGGTGGGGCTTACAGGTACGCTGTGACTAGATCGGCTCCAGGCCTCGCTCAACAGTCAATCATATGGGGTTATCCCTGAAACTCCTGTTCGAATCCCTCTCTCTCCGCCACCCTACTTGATCTGCAGGCAATCAGAAAACACGAGAAATGACCTGGAAGACCTGATCTTTGGCCATGTGCTGCCCATTCTCATCGATCAATAAAGGAGAACGCCTTGTTCCTCATATTAACTCTCATATCTTGTTGAGGCTGCGTAAGGATACTGCTGTGTCGGTCAGAATTGGGGAAAAGGGGGCAGGCATTTCCTGCCTGCCCCCGTGAACTACTTAGGATTTGCTCACGTTGGATGCCTG